>Ga0209013_10003914_pt1 | contig 13120 bp, 6 predicted proteins | sample Cruoilmetagenom2_FD_187291 | JGI IMG/M metagenome (GOLD analysis project Ga0209013, IMG submission 187291) | Oil polluted marine microbial communities from Coal Oil Point, Santa Barbara, California, USA - Sample 2 (SPAdes) (version 2) | ecosystem: Environmental > Aquatic > Marine > Oil seeps ... | reverse complement strand
GTGTAATCAGAGCCGTTGTTTGTGTCAACATTCATTGCGAGGCAGAAGCCTCTATGGTACAAACTCTTTCATGCAATATGCTCTCTTTTCAGATAACTCGTCCACAACCCCTGGCTTGTCCAAATCACCTGTCAGCCGTGAGGCGCTCAATGAGGCGCAATACGAAGCCGTCACCCATGATAACGGCCCGATACTTGTCATTGCCGGTGCGGGCAGCGGCAAAACAAGGACCCTTGTCTATCGAATGGCCTACCTCATCGAACATAACGTAGAGCCGGAATCAATACTTCTCCTTACCTTTACCCGCCGGGCAGCCCAGGAAATGCTCCTTCGGGCCGGTCGTCTTGTTAATCAATCATGCAGCAAGGTCGTCGGAGGCACTTTTCATGCAACCGCAAATATGCTGCTTCGTCGCCACGGCCATCATCTCGGTTTTGGTTCCGGATTTACAATCATTGACAGGGGCGACGCCGAAGGCATCATAAACCTGATCAAATCATCACTCGGCCTGTCCGGTGCGGGAAAGCGATTTCCGACCAAACGGATGATCATGAATATCCTGAGCGGATCAATCAACAAATCCCGTTCAATTGAGGATTTGATTTATGACCAGCACCTGCATCTTTCAGAATTTCTGGATGACCTGTATCGCATTCAGGACCATTATACCCGCTTTAAGCTTAATCACGGCCTGATGGATTACGACGATCTCCTGGTTAACTGGCTCAGGCTGCTGACAGAATCCAAGGAAGCGCGCGATGAGGTGGCAGGGAAATTCAGCCACATCCTGGTAGACGAATATCAGGACACCAACCTGATCCAGGCTGAAATAGTCCGGCTGCTTGCCCATGGGCATGATAATGTTATGGTGGTAGGCGACGATGCCCAGTCCATATATAGCTTCCGGGGCGCCGATTTCTACAATATCATGCGTTTCCCAAAACAATTCACCGACACCCGAATTGTCAAACTTGAAGAAAATTATCGATCCACCCAGCCTATTCTGAGCCTGACCAACTCGATTATTGCCAGTGCCGAAAAAAAATTCACCAAGACGCTCTTTACCTCAATCCAGGGTGGACAACGCCCTATTCTGTTTACAGCCGGGAATGAGAGTTCGGAGGCCCGCTATATTGTTGACAAGGTGGGGGAATTACAACAACAGGGAACCGAACTTTCAGAGATAGCCGTCCTGTTCCGATCCGGTTTTCACTCATATAAACTTGAAATGGAGCTGACCAGCCGGTTTATTGATTTTGAAAAACGGGGAGGCTTGAAACTGACTGAATCAGCCCACATCAAGGATGTGTTGTCTTTCTTCAGAATACTCGTCAATCCATTGGACAACCTGTCCTGGAACCGAATTCTCCTCCAACTGGACAAGGTCGGCCCAAAAACCGCCCAGAAAATTCTTGCGTCGATCAAGGGAACTGCTGATCCGGTTATTGCCTTGGCAGAGTTTAAGCCGGGCAGGACATGGAAGGCCGGGTACACCCGTCTGATTGAACTCATGAACAAACTACAGCAGAAGAAACTGACCCCTGCCGCTCAGTTTGATCTGCTCATGGAGTATTACGAACCTATTTTTAGAAAAATATATTACGACGATTACCCGAAGCGGAAAAAAGAACTTGATCAGATCAAGGTTCTCATCGGCGGCTATGGCGACCTCCAGTCTTTTGTGGACGACACGGCCCTGGATCCCCCCGAAAGCGATGCGAAAGCATTCCGCGACCATGAGGAGGGAGGAAAACTTGTTCTCTCAACCATTCACTCTGCAAAAGGACTTGAATGGGACGCCGTCTTTGTTATGGGACTTGCAGAGGGAAGGTTTCCCCATCAGAATGCCGTACCGGGTGAGCAGTGGGAAGAAGAACGCAGATTACTCTATGTATCGGCTACCCGGGCCAGGAAACAACTCTATCTTACCTATCCACAAGAGTTAATGACACCGGACCGTAAATTCAACCCGACCGTTATGTCCCCTTTTTTGCGTGAGATTAATCCGGGTCTGTATGTTCAAAAGAAGCAGAATCCAAACCGACCCGGGAGCGACTTTTATGCCGACTCGGTTCATCAACACACTTCCCGCTCAAAAAAGCCATCCCATGCCGCCGACAAGAAATTCTATATAGGCATGACCGTCAAGCACCCTTTTTTCGGTCAGGGTCAAATCAAGGATATTCCCGGTTCACGCCGTGTCGAAGTAACCTTTGATCGTCACGGCGACAAAATTCTTCACCTGGACTACGCCAAGCTTGAAATCATTGGGTAACAGGGCGGGAAACATGAACTACAACGATGCCTGGTCATTTCTTGACCAGTTGCAGTTCTTCAAAATTAAGCTTGGCCTTGATTCCATGAATCAATTTCTCGATTCACTCGGTCACCCGCAAAACCAATTCCCCTGCATTCATATTGGCGGGACGAACGGCAAGGGCTCGGTTGGTGCCACTCTGCTCTCTATTTTACAAGAAGCCGGCTACACCACGGGTATTTATACCTCACCTCATCTCTCTTCGGTTCGAGAACGATTCAGGATTAATGATGAATTTATTTCCGAAAAGAACTTCACCGTTCAGGCAGGACGAATTATCGACATACTCCGGGGACGGCAGATAACCTACTTTGAATTTACCACCGCCCTGGCCCTGCTCTGGTTTGCTGAAAAAAACGTTGATATCGCTCTTCTGGAAGTCGGCCTGGGAGGACGCCTTGACGCAACAAATATTGTCATTCCACTGGTCTCTGTTATCACTAATGTCAGCATGGATCACGAACAGTACCTCGGTGATACGCTTTCCCAGGTTGCCTCGGAAAAGGCAGGGATAATTAAACCCACCATTCCGGTTGTATCCGGGACCTCATTCGATGACTCCCTGACGGTCCTGTCATCAATTGCGAAACAACATCGCAGCCCTCTCTTCCTCTTAAACCGTCATTTTAAAGGTTTTCCTGCACCCCGGACAGCTAGACAATGGACCTATGAGGGTATTCGAACCATGGGATTCAATGGTAAAGATTCTCTGAGTAATCTACCATTGGCCATGAAGGGTAATTATCAGATAGATAACGCCGCCGTTGCCCTGGCGACCCTTGAGATAATCAACCCCAGCTTCCCTGTCACTGAAAAGAATATTCGAGACGGATTAAAAAAGGTGACATGGCCCGGACGCCTGGAAGAATTCTGGAGGAACCAAACCGGGTCAATCACCCGAAACGATCAGGAAAAGGATGAGAGCCGAACCTCCCATTTTCTCCTTGATGGAGCCCATAATCCCGCCGGTGCAGCAGCTCTTGAACATGCCCTGGAACATGATTTCTCATATACCCGCCTCATTCTCATCTGGGCATCCATGGCGGACAAGGACATGGAGAACACCCTTCTGCGCATTGCACCCCTTGCTGACGAAATCATTTTTACCCGGCCTGAGGAAGAGCGTTCAGCCGCACCGGAAATGCTTTATACGCTCCTTCCCGACAACCTTAAACAGAAAGCATCCTGCCTTTCTTCAGTCCAAGACACCATCAACACTGCTGTAGAGAAAGCCACCCATCATGATATGATATGTATTGCCGGCTCTCTTTATCTGGTTGGCAAGGCGAGAAAAATCCTTTGCGGCGAACTTGTAGGTAATATATGACCGACGGTTTTTATGGATTCGACGGGATTGACGAAGCGTCAATCAGAACAGAGCGAAACAAGGCCAGAAACCTGAGAAAAACCCGCTGGTGGCAGCAGAAAACCGCTTCCGGAACCTGTCATTACTGCGGCGGAAAGGTAGGATTTAAAAACCTGACCATGGATCATATCATTCCACTTGCCAGGGGCGGCCGTTCGACCAGGGACAACCTGGTCCCCTGCTGCAAGGAATGCAACAACAGGAAAAAAAATTCTTTACCGGTCGAGTGGGATGAGTATCTGGACACCCTGCAAAGAAAATCAGGGCAGGTTTAACCCACATAATTCACAGATAAGCGGAGACTTCGAGCGACCTGCTGCGACGATCTTTGTGAAATATGCGGGTTAAGAACAACAGAGTTCTATTCGAAAAAATCTCCGAGACATTCATTCATACTTTCTGCCTCTAAGAATGCATCGTGGATCTGCATCTCCAGCAGTTTAACAAGGGGCTCCGGGAAAAGACAAGAATCCGGATCCTGCAGCATAATCCTCCCCCCTTTCTCCTTTACTTTTTTAAGACCGGACTTCATGTCCAGGTCGGTACCGCTCAGAATGATAACCGACAAATTTTCGCCAAAGACACGGGCAGCTGACTTAAGCAGTTCATCAGCATCAAGCAGACCGCTTTCATTTCTCATGACCGGAAAAACAGTACCATCCCTGTCAGCAATAATTTCCCAGGAACCGTACCAATAGGTAATGCCGAAATCCGATGCCAGGAGGGGCACTCCGGAAACAAGCGATATGGGATTACACACGGTCAGATTATCAAAATAAGAAGCCAGGTGGGTTGTCACGCCTGGATAAAGGTCCAGAAAAACAAGGCCTGCGGCAGACTTGTTTTGCTTGATGGAAACAAGGATCTTCTGCAGCTCGATAAGTCCGCCCAACCCCCCAAGTATGAGAAGAAGTTTATTCACCCGGCCGCCGGGATTTCTTTTGTATCCGACAGATTCAGGCGTCCTGGCCCTTCTGATGTTTTTTATCTTGAACTGACTGATATTCAGAACAAGCCTCCCAAGTCGTTCGCAGACAATATTCCATGATATTGCATCCTTAGGTTTTGCAACCAGGTCAACAGCTCCGATGCACAGGTACTCCATCATCATGGGAAAATTACGTTCGTTAAAGCTGCTCATAAGCACAACCGGTGCCGGTGTACGGATCATAATGTGTTTAAGGGCAACGTCACCGCTCATAACCGGCATGTTTATGTCAAGTGTTATAAGGTCGGGTCTTTCCAGTTCCAAAAACTTTATCGCCTCTTTGCCGTTTGACACCTTACCGATTACCTTTGCGCCAAGGTCCTCATCAAACAACTTCACCAAAGCTTTTGAAAAAATGCGCGAATCATCGACCACAAGAACCTTCAACTGCCGGGCACCAGACTGTTCTACCCGAATATCATTTCTTTCATCCACCTCATGGGCCGCTTCCATAAGCAGAAAGTTCCAGGGGGCATGAATCGTCTTCTGTTCCGTTTTTCCCGGGGTAAAAGAAAACGTACCGGCAGGACGGCACATTATTTCCACAAAGGCCACCCTGCCTGTCAGTTCTCCCATTTCGGCGTGAACGACTTCACCCATTGAAAAATAAACAATACCGTGAAAATCCGTGCCCTGTACTTCGAGCTTTCTTTCATACCGTTCAAGACAGGCTAACTGAACAATATCGGCAAGGATTATCCCTTCAAGAAAGCCGTTAAAATCTTTTTCAGGGTATTGTTCCATGAAAACGTAACTGTTGTCTGATTAAAAATAAATCGGAGCGGGGCGTTAACCCGCTTTCAAACATATCTTTATTATATATAACAAAACTATCTGAAATGATGAAATTCAATTTGTATTATATGAAATTCATTGCATTAAACAATGATGAACATAGAAAAATAAATTAAGAAATTCCGACGGCCGCTTGACTTATTTTTCTAGTTACTCATATAATTTATGATGATATTTAATTATATTCACGATATTTTTAAAAAAATTTATCAATTTTCACTTCTTCGGGACCTATAAATGGGAATAGATAAAATTCTCATTGCTGATCCGGACTTCAAGTTTCTGGCCCGCTTAAAAGAGGGTTTGCTCCAGTTCGGTCAGTTTGAAATACTCACTGCGCATAACGGCAGGCAAGCACTGGATATTTTAGAAAAAAATGAAATCTCCATTCTTGTCACGGATATTTTTATGCCCCAGGTAGATGGTCTTGAGCTTCTGGCTGCCATTACCCGACAATTTCCCAATGTTCTCAGCATTGTCACAACGTCCCAGAATAAAGGAATTCTACAAAAAAAAACAACCGGTGACAGCCTTTTCAGTTACCTGAGAAAGCCCTATGACCATATCCGCCTGCACACTGAATTAATCAAAGTACTTGACTGTCTGGATGAGATATACTTCAAGGCAGGCATCTATCTTGGCTCCATGCTGCCGCTAGTCCACATAGGTAAAAAATCCTGCCTGCTCGTCGTGAGTTCCGAGGACAACAAAACCGGATCATTTACTTTTGACAAGGGTATTTTGCGTGAAGCCTGCTACAAAGACCTGCGCGGTGAAGATGCTGTCAGGGAAATGCTCGCATGGGGTCCAGGTAAATATACGTTTAAAGACCAGCCTAAAGCACAGGTCGCCGGTGAGGTTAATGGTGATCTCACCTCACTGATTTTTGAAGGAACCGGCCTTGTCCCACTTGGAGACAATCTGTCAAAGAGCATCAAGGTCAACCTGCAGCCAAAACCTGAGCAGCCTGCCGGAGTAAAGGAGACGGTCTCTCTTAGACCACCTGAAATAAACGACAGGAAAAATACTCATGGAAAGCCTGGGCGTCAGGCACAGGCAACAATTTCCGAACAAGTCGTCACCAAAAAACATGAAACCAAGCCACTTCCCCCGTATTCACACTGCAGAGTACTTATAGTTGACGATTCAAAGATGATCCGTAAAGGACTTCTTAAGATTCTGTCAAGTGATGCAACCCTGGAAATAGTTGGTGAAGCATCAAATGGCAGAGAGGCTCTTGACCTGATCAAACAGCATAAGCCCGACGTTGTTACCCTTGACATCAACATGCCGGTAATGGATGGTTTGTCGACCCTCAAACACATGATGATTCAATGTCCTACCCCTACCGTCATGCTCAGCACGTTAACGTATGAGGGAACAGCAGTGACCTTTGATACACTCAAATACGGAGCTGTTGATTTTATGCCTAAACCATCCAGTATAATCAGCGAGGACATGCATTCCCAGGCCTTTGAAATTATCAAAAAAATTCATCTGGCCGCTGGGGTAAAAATAGAATCGGTAAAATATATCCGCTCGATTGAAGCCCTGAAAAAAGATACTGGTCAGATACGGATCAAGTGTGAACGAGTGGTCTGTATTGGTGCCGCAGAAGGAGGATACGGAGCACTGCTAAAAATAATCCCAAAACTTTCGACAGAGCTTCCGGCTGCTTATATTGTCATGATTCATGCAAACCCGCAGCATGTGGATGCGTTTGTCAACTACCTCAGCAGGCATAGTCCGATGAGGATCCAACGGGCAAGAGACGGATTGATACTAGAAGGGGCAACCTGTTATCTTGCATCAGGCCGGGAGCACACAATCCTTCATGGACAAAACAGTGAGTCCTTATCATTGAAAATAAATTTGGCACCCCATTCGCCTGACAGGACATCGATCAATATGCTTATGTGCTCAATGGCGGAGGTATTAAAGGATAAGTCAATTGGTGTTGTTCTCTCCGGCTCCGGAAATGACGGTGCTTCAGGTTTGCAGTCAATTAAAAAAGCAGGCGGGACAAGCATCGTTCAAAATCCGGCAAACTGTCTGTATAAGGAAATGGCCGAACAGGCCATGAAATGTGTGGATCGGCAGAAAATACTCCCCGAATCAAAAATTTCTGAAACTATTAATAAACTTTGTTTGCATGGTCCTTGATATGTATATTGGCATTACTTACTCTACCTTTAATATGTACTACTGCTATGCTTTGCTATATTGTGAACAATTACCGGTAAAGGTCTTCATGAAAGAGAGGAGAAAAAGATGAAGTGGAATAATCTATCCATTGGTAAAAAGCTTGTAATTGGATTCAGTACAATGCTTATTCTGATGGCCATTATAATTTTTCTAAGCTTTACCGGTATCGGCAATATTGTCGGGAATGCTGACGATGTAATCAGCGGGAACAAGCTGATCAAAGAAATATCCCTAATAGAAGTCGATCTCCTCAACTGGGTTTACAAGGTTAATTCCCAGCTTACAGACGAAAAAGTTACCAAGCTGGAAATAGAAACTTACGACCACAAGTGTGAGATTGGACTCTGGTTATACGGTAAGGGAAGAGCTGAGGCCGTAAAACTTGTCCCCTCTCTTGCTCCCCTGTTCAAGGAACTGGAGGAACCCCATGCCAGGATGCATGCATCGGTTCAGGAAATCGATACGATATTGAGGCAGGGTAACCTTCAGCTCGGTAATTTTCTCCGCCGGATTAAGGCAGACCATCAAGCATGGATGCACAGGATCAAGGATGTTTTCCTTGATGAGTCAAAAAATACCCTTAATAATGTCCAGACCGATCCAAGGCAATGCATACTTGGTAAGTGGATGTACTCGGATGAAACACTTGAGTTACGGAGGACAAACACTGAATTTGATGAACTTCTTAAAAATCTGGAAAAGCCGCACCAAAGGATTCATAGCAGTGCTGCAGATATCCAGAAGTTTCTTGACAGCGGCGATCGCCTTGGGGCGATATCCTATTACGAGAGAATGACAGTACCCTATAGCCGGAAAGTAATTGAGCAAATTGACTCAATTCTCAAATGGAACGATGAAAAGGAAGCCGGTTTCAAGGACGCAAACAAAATATATGCGAATGTCACCCTTCCGGTTCTTCAACGTACCCTGACTATCCTCTCCAACATCAAAAAAAATGCACAGTCAAACATCATAACCGACGAAGCTATGGTTAAAGCGGCACAGGATACCAAACGCAATGTCAGTATTATAGGTATTGCAGCAATCCTCATAAGCATCTTCCTTACAATTGTCATTACAAAGGCAATCACAGGACCAATTGTTGCAATTGCCAATACCTTCCGCAAGGTTGCTGAAGACAGGGACCTCACCCTGAAAGTGCCGGTTAAAAGCAGCGACGAAATTGGCAACATGGCATCGGCTTTGAACAGTCTGCTGCAATTTCTGGAAGAATCATTCAAGCAGGTTAACAAAGTTGCCGGCTCAGTAGCATCAAACGCAAATAAAGTTTTTGAAAGAGCTTCCAAAAACAAACAAAGGGCCGAAACCGAACTTAAGGAACTGATGAAGTCGGTAGACATAATCACCCAGATGAAAAAAACAGCAGGTAACGTATCTGAAGCATCTCTGGCCCAGAAGGATGCGGCTATGAAAACCAACATGACCATAGGAAAACTGCTGACTTCAATGGACCAAGTGTCCGCATCTGCAGCGAGACAAAATGAAGAGGCAGCAAAAACCGCCCAGAGAGTCCAGGAAATGGGCGAGATCGGAGAAAAAGTAGCCCATACTGCTGCGGCCCAGAACGAAATGGTCATTGAGGTTAGTGTGGCGGTAAACAGCATGGATACAGCTGTCCAGGCCATGTCCAATGCCGTCAGTCAGGCGTCCGAACAGAGCAATGTTGCCCAGGAAGCGGTTACAGAGGGAAGCAAATCCATCGAAACAACAATTGACGGCATGCAGGCTATTGCCCAGTCGTCCGAACAGATTTCTGAAATTATTGATGTCATCACCGAAATATCCGAACAGACCAACCTCCTGGCGCTCAACGCTGCCATTGAAGCAGCCCGTGCTGGTACCCACGGCAAAGGATTTGCTGTCGTTGCCGACGAGGTTGGTAAACTCGCCCAGCGATCTTCCGAGGCGGCCAGGGAGATCACTCAGCTGATTAAAGACTCCACGGCACGGGTTATTGATGGAACAAAGCTGAGTGAAGAGTCACGCCAGGCACTGTCCAAAATCAACGAAGGCGTACGCATCAACATGCAGGCTATTGGCGATATTCAGACAACATCAGAAGTTATGGCCGCAGGGACAAGGAAAGTTCAGGAATTGATGGAAGAGCTTAAGTCCACGGCCGAGGAAATCGGCACAATGGCCCAAGAGCAGGAACCACGACGTGAGACCGCCGAAAATGCACTTGCATCACTGGTTGAAAAAGCAACATCAATCAGTGATCTGGTTCTTCAAACGAATGAAGGTGCACAGGCAATAAGTGATGAAATGTCAGTCATAGTCGAGCGTACAGACAATATGACCGAAATGACACTGGAACAAGCTAGCCGTTCCCAAAACCTCATGACCATAGCCGAGGCAACTTCGAAAGGAGTAGAGAAGACCGCAACCGGAGCCGGTGAGGTTGTTACAATTACCGAAAACCTGAACATACTTTCGAACACCCTTATCAAGCAGGTAAAGCAATTCAATATCCGTCAACTGGAATATGAGTATGACCAGTCAACAGAGAAAGATGAACCTGAAACAGAGGAAACAACATCCGAATTTGAGGAAACCGGCTTAGAGAAAACTGAGGAAGCTAAACCGGAACTGGAACAAACGGAAGAACCGGAAAAAAAAGAGGTGGAGTCAAAAGTAGAGGATACAGTTCATGAGGTGGAGACGGATCCGGACAAGCTGCTGAAAAAAAGGTTAAAAAAAGCCATTGCAAAATTCAGCCACCAGGAGCATTGATGGATTCGATCACGGCCCAGGAAAACCTACCCGGCAAGGATGACCTGCAAAAACCGGGTCGGCTGATTCAGCTGATTTCCTTTACTGTCGGAAATGATACTTTCGGTGTAGATATCCTCATGGTTCATGAAGTCATTCGGTCTGCGAAGTTTACTTCCGTGCCCAACTCTTCCGATTTTATTGAAGGTATCATCAACTTGCGAGGAAACATTTTTCCGGTGATTGACCTGAGGAAAAAACTCCATCTTTATTCCGGAGAAACACCGACGGAAAACACATGGATTATCATCCTTGAAGTCCAGGGGATCATGACCGGTTTTATAGTCGACAAGGTACTCAAAGCTCTCAAGGTTCATCCAAGTGCAATAGAAAGAGAACCGGACATTACAGATAACAGGCTGCATAGACGCTATATCAGCGGTATCGGTAATATCGATGGTAGACGAATAACCCTGCTTGATTTTAATCAAATACTGCTTGGTATCCGATGTCCATGATAATCGAATCGATTGATGAACCAGTAAGAGTTCAACAGCACTCCATCTGCACAGAGGAACCCCGCAGGTACTGCCATGATTGATTCATCAATGATCCCTGATTTTATAGTCGAAGCGCAAGAACACCTTGAAGAACTTGAGTCAAGTCTGCTCAAGCTTGAAAGGTCTGCCGGTGACCCTGAAATCGTCAATGACATTTTCAGGTCCATGCATACGATAAAAGGTGCTGCCCAATTTGTCGGTATTGAGCGTGTTGCAGAACTTTCTCATAAACTTGAAAACCTGCTTGAACTTATCCGGCAGGGAGAAAGAGAACTCAACCAGGACATTATCGACACCCTGATTGAAGGAAAAGACCGTATCTCACTACTGGTCGAGGAATTGGAAAGCTTCCAGGAGGAAAAAACTGAAATTAATGACCTGCTCGGCCGCATCCAGGCACATGAAGAATCTTCTCCAGATGATGAAATTGAACTGACCGATGATTTCAAGGAACTATTCACCACATTAGATGAAGAAGAGGAGGAGGAGGACTTTGCAGAAAACACCGAGGTCATTGCCGCCCTCTCAGAAGAAAAACCTGAAGTTAAAGAACAGCCAAGCCCATCCTTGCCCGGCCGGGACAAAGGAGTTAATGAACCGGACGTTCTTTTTGACGAACCTGATGAGCATGACGAAAAACTTGCAACACTCTCACCTCCTCCTGCCCCTGAACATAAGACTGCACCTGCCGGTCTGGAAGATATCCATAAGAAGTCTCCAGAGAAGTCTTCCATTACCAGTCGAAGTGATATTGATCTTGCCCCACTGAGGGAGGAAATTGCGAACGAAGATTTTAACGATGAGCTCTTCCTGATATTTATCGAGCAGCTTCAGGAAAGCATATCCCTCCTCCGCAATTTTACAGACAGTCTCCCGCAGTCTTCAAATAAATCGCATGTTATTGGACAGTGTTCCGACTTAATCTCAAAACTCCATTCGTCCGCCAACTATATGGGATATGATCGGCTGGCCAGGTTTTATGGTCAATGGATTGCCGAACTTGAAATGATAGACCTTCAGTTGTCGACAGGCAGCGAAGTCTCATTCGACTTTATGGACTCCCATATCAGAAAAACCACGGAGATATTTCCGCAAGTTGAAGATATCAGTGCTGACACGGCACTGCCGATTGAAACTTATACCATAACAGCGCCTTCATCTGAAGCAATGCAGGATAAACGCCCTGAAGAATCTGACGAGGAGAAAGAACCCGGGGACTTCAGGGAGCTGTTCAGTACAATTGATGATACAAAAGATGAGGACTTTGATGAGAACAGTGAAGTAATTGCGGCCTTATCAGATGAAGAGTCTGATGTTGATCTCCACACGAAGCCCTCTGCCCCTGGCCTGATGGATGCGCCCGACGGAGCCGATTTTCTTTTCACCGAACCGGAGGAAGAGACCGAGGATGGTGAAGCTGAACCACCTTCACCAACTTCCTCCCCTAAAAAGTTTGTTGAGAGGCCATCCAGAATAGTTTCCGCTCCTGCCCGCAAAGAGATTGATCTTCCTACCCTACAGAAAGAGGTAGCAAATGAAGACTTTGATGATGACCTTGTCCTTATCTTTATTGAGCAGCTTCAGGAAAACATTTTCCTTCTCCAGAAGCTTACAACCGATTTCCCTCAATCAACCAACAAATCGCTCATCGTTGAGCAGTGTGCGGACTTAGTTTCCAAACTCCATTCTTCCGCAAACTATATGGGTTACGAACGCCTGGCGGAATTTTATGGTCAGTGGATAGCCGGACTTGAAATGATCGTTCTTGAGCTTTCGATCGGTAGTAAAGTCTCATTCGATTTTATGAACGATCATATCATGAAAATTTCCAAAGTTTTCCCGCAAATCAAGGTAGCAGAAATCGAGCGGACCGCACCCGGGAAAGAGGAAACCATTTCATCCGTCGAAGCCCTGTATCCTGATGCTGAAGATGACAAAACGGCTGAAGTTGCCGACACGAAAGCACCTGTTGTTGAAGAACCGGAACAGGTAGAATCCCAGCTCGAAGAAACGATTGAAAGTGATAAAGCCGGCCCTGAAAAAGAAACAACCGACGAGGAATTTGAACTGATCAAGGCTGCTTTTACCGATACGGACGTAAGACGGACGAAACTTCTTGAAAAGCTGAGTGGTGAGATTGAGGCACTTGACAGTGA
>Ga0209013_10003913_pt1 | contig 13121 bp, 12 predicted proteins | sample Cruoilmetagenom2_FD_187291 | JGI IMG/M metagenome (GOLD analysis project Ga0209013, IMG submission 187291) | Oil polluted marine microbial communities from Coal Oil Point, Santa Barbara, California, USA - Sample 2 (SPAdes) (version 2) | ecosystem: Environmental > Aquatic > Marine > Oil seeps ... | reverse complement strand
CGACTTCATTTTTTGGCTTAATCCAAAAAACGGAAGCAAAAAAGATCAAGGCTGCTTTTTAAATACCTTTCTTATTTGCCTCAAGCTTAAGTGCGGCCGCGTGATTTTCGAACAAAGTTCTCAACTTCCCGGTCTTACTAAAGCTTTCGTAAAACGAAAGTTATTTAAAGAAGATGCCATTGTTCAAGATGTTTATAAAATAACCCCTTTATAGTATTATTAGCCATAAACATATGGTTTGCAATAAAAAATATAAATAAACAGAAACGTTTAGGACGATATTGATTTTGAATATACTTTTTGTTTTAGGAAATAAGTACTGTGCAATTCTATTTTAAGATTACCTCTTCAATCTTCAGAAAGCTTTATGAACAAATTGAAAAAAATCGTTAAATAATTCTGGACTGTTAATTGAGCTAGTTTGTTAATAATCTAAATAGTCTGGTGCTTACTTATTTTACTATCTCTAACGAATTATTTTTTTTTAGAACGAATATAAAGTAAACGGAATGTGTTGTATAGCATGTTTTGTGCTTGGCTTTTTCTATATTTTAAATGCGAACATGTAACTCTCTACATGTATTAATCTTTAGAGATATAAAGTTTTTTAATTTATGAAAAGCAGAAGACAGTTTATTAAAATCAGTTCCTTGAGTGCAGCTGGTTTGATTTTCGGTGGAGGATTGCTGGATTCCCTGGCAAGTACCATACTTAAGGAAAACCAGTCCTATTTTAAGGGACCATTCGATTTTACCAGAACTCCAACCTATTGCGAAGTATGCTTTTGGAAGTGTGCCGGATGGGTTTATAAGGATGAAAATGGTAAAATCAAGAAAATCATCGGAAACGATGACGATCCAAATTGTAATGGCAGATTCTGTCCCCGAGGAACTGGTGGAGTAGGAATGCATTACGATGAAGATCGATTAAAAACTCCCTTGATTCGTACTGAAGAAAGAGGTAAACAAACATTTCGCGAAGCATCCTGGGATGAAGCTCTGGAATACATCGCATCTAAAGTGAAGAAAATTAAAGAAGAGCATGGACCAGAGTGTACTGCTTTATTTTCTCATGGTTCAGGTGGTAAGTATTTCGGTAGAGTATTAAAAGGATTTGGATCGAGAAATATCGCTGCTCCTTCTTATGCACAATGTCGTGGTCCACGTGAGGTTGCCTTTATTGCTACCTATGGGAGTGGAATTAATTCACCAGAAAATACAGATATTCGAGATACTAAGTGTTTGGTTCTTATTGGAGCCCATATTGGTGAAAATATGCATAATGGTCAGGTTCAGGAAATGTCCGATGCCATAGATAAAGGCGCAACAATAATAACCGTTGATCCTCGTTTCTCAACAGCAGCATCTAAGTCTAAGTTTTGGTTGCCTATTAAGCCTGCTACAGATATCGCATTATTACTGTCGTGGATGCATGTTATCATTAACGAGGAATTATACGATAAAAAATACGTTGAAAAATATACTTATGGTTTTGATCAGCTAAAAGCTCATGTTAAGAATTTTACACCAGAATGGGCTTATGGTATTACAACGATTAAACCAGATCAAATTCGTGAGACAGCTAGAGCGATGGCGCATGCAGCTCCTGCAGTTATTGTCCATCCAGGTCGTCATGTAACCTGGTATGGTGATGATACGCAGCGTTTGAGGGCAGTTGCAATTTTAAATGCACTATTAGGTAGTTGGGGAAGAAGAGGAGGATTTTATAATCCTGATAAAGCATCAGTACCTCATTATCATTTACCACCTTATCCAAAACCTGAAAAAACATGGAGAGATGCCATGGGAGGAAAATATGCTTTGGCTGACCTAGCTCTTGCATCTGGAGTATGTGATGCTTCTATTCCAACCCCGGAATTAGATTGCTCTATTCGAGGATGGATTGTAAATGGAACCAATTTGATAAATACACTTCCTGATCAGAAAAAAACAATTGATGCTATCCAAAAACTAGATCTATTGGCTGTTATTGATACAATGCCAATGGAGATAACCGGATATGCGGATGTTGTATTACCTGAATGTGTTTATTTAGAGAGGTATGATTCTTTGAGAATTTCTCAGGGAAGAGAGCCTAGTATTGCACTACGAATGCCAGCAGTTGATCCTCTATATAATTCTAAACCGGCATATTGGATGGCCAGAGAATTAGCTAAAAAATTGGATTTACTGGAATATTTTCCATTCGAAACAATTGAAGAGGAAATTGATTGGGAATTAAAACAAGTCGGATCTTCTTTGAAAGAAATGCAAAAAATAGGTGTGAAGAGACTAGAACGTGAAGTTGATGATCTTTATTTTGCTGATGGAGAAGATATTGAATTTAACACAAATACAGGTAAAATTGAGTTGTATTCAACAGCTTTGGAAGAAGAGGGATTCGATCCTATGCCTGTTTATACTCAACATCCCGAACCAAGTGAAGGTTTTTATCGATTGATTTATGGTCGAGCACCTATGCATACTTTTAGTCGTACTGCAAATAACCCCAACCTTACCGATTTAATGAGTGAGAATAGTGTGTGGGTAAATCCGAAGGTTGCAAAGGAATGGGATTTGCAGAATGATCAATACATCTATCTTGAAAACCAGGATGGTGTTGTTTCCGACTTTCCAATTAAAGTAAGAGTGACAGAAAGAATTCGATGGGACTCTGTATATATGGTTCATGGATTTGGACATGCAGATAAGCGATTGAAGAGATGTTTTGGAAAAGGTGTCAGCGATACTCAAATGATTACGAATGTGATGATAGATCCTATAATGGGAGGTACCGGAATGAGAGGGAATTTTGTGACATTTAGGTTTGATAACAAAAAAACGGAGGTGTAAGCTATGAGATATGCAATGGCTATTGATACTAAAAAGTGTGTAGGTTGCAGCGACTGTGTAGTGGCTTGTCAAACCGAAAATAATGTTCCAATTGGTTACTGCCGGGATTGGGTAGTGGAGGTTATGGATGGTACGTATCCTCAATTGGAAATAGAATTACGATCAGAAAGATGTAATCATTGTGAGAATTCACCTTGTGTGAGATGTTGCCCAACTGGAGCTAGTCACTATGCTGACGGAGGAATCGTATTGGTGACTAAGAATGAATGCATTGGTTGTAGTGCTTGTATTGCTTCCTGTCCTTATGATGCTCGATATGTTCATCCCGACGGCTATGTGGATAAATGTACTTTCTGTCTGCATCGGGTGAAAAAAGGTATGCAACCGGCTTGTGTTGCTGTATGCCCTACAAAATGTATGTATTTCGGAGATTTAGATGATCCTAGAAGTGATGTTTCTAAAATTCTTAAAAAACGTAAGCATAAGACATTGATTCCTGAGGCTGGAACGAAACCTCAATTGTATTTCTTAATCTAATAAAACTAAAAAAATGAGAGAAGAAATAATTGTAAGTGGCAGAAATAATCCGTTAATCGATCCGCTTTTACATGTATGGCATTGGGAAATTCCAGTATACTTGTTTTTAGGAGGATTAGCAGCAGGATTAATGTTTTTTGCAGCATTATACACGATAAGAAATAGAGAAAATGATTATAAAGTAGCTGTCAAAATAGCTCCGATGTTTGCTCCTATTGCACTTATACTAGGATTGGGGGCATTGTTTTTGGATTTGCATCATAAATTTTATTTTTGGAGGTTATATACTACTATTAGATTAGCATCTCCGATGTCGTGGGGTGCTTGGACTTTGATGATTGTAACTCCAATTTCATTCATTTGGTCAGCATTACATATTAAATCAATTTTTCCGAATTGGGATTGGAAATTTGAGGTAATAAAAGAGCTTTTAGAATTCTTTAATAGAAATAAGAAGGTGCTGGCTTGGATCATGTTAATTTCATCATCTATTCTTGGAATTTATACTGGAATATTGCTGTCTGCATTTAATGCAAGACCATTATGGAATACATCTATTATGGGACCATTGTTTCTCGCGTCAGGTCTTTCTGCTGGAACAGCAATGGTAATTTGGATTTCCAAAAACCATGACGAAAGAAAACGATTTGCTCAATTGGATCTAATGATTATTGGAATAGAATTATTCTTAATCATTCACATGTTTATGGGATTTTTGGCTAGTACTCAGGTTCAAATTGATGCTGCCAACCTGTTTTTAGGTGGTGAATATACTGCTCCATTTTGGATTTTTGTGGTGATTATTGGTATGATTGTTCCTGCAATTCTCGAAGGCCTGGAGTTGAAGGGATATAAAATTCCAACTGTAATTCCAGCTGTTTTGGTCTTGTTTGGAAGTGTGATGCTCAGAATTATTATATCCTATGCTGGTCAAGCAAGTCGTTGGTTATACTAATCGAATTGGTATAACTAAATAATTCTATTGAAACTATTAAAACAAAATAACGATGAACGAAGTGAAAAAAACAAAATACATTAATCCATATATTGGTGGTGTATTATTAGGTATTGTACTTCTGGCAGCTAATTTTATTTCCGGACGAGGACTAGGAGCGAGTGGTGCTGTTAAAAGTGCTGTAGTTAGTACAGTGAATGTAGTTGCACCTACTCACGTTGAGAATGCAACTTTTTATAAAGCTTATCGCCAATCTCATCCAGGAAACCCAATGCATTCATGGTTGGTTTTTGAAATGCTGGGTGTTCTGGTAGGAGGATTTCTGTCTGGAGCATTTGCTAAAAGATTGAAATTTAAAGTAGAACATTCTCCTAAAATTACTTCTAAGCGAAGAATTATTTTTGCGGTGATGGGAGGAATTTTATTCGGATTTGGGTCTCAACTTGGAAGAGGCTGTACTAGTGGTTCTGCCTTGAGTGGAATGGCTGTTCTATCTGTTGGTGGTTTTATTACCATGACTTTTATATTCGGAACTGCTTTTGCTTTGGCATACTTTTTCCGTAAAAATTGGATCTAATTATAAAATGTATTTAAAAAATTGATTATGGGACCATTAATTGTAAACGAAATAATTTCACCAAACGCCAATTTATTTATTGCCTTTTTAATTGGAATTGGCTTTGGTTTTGCACTTGAATCAAGTGGTTTTTCCTCAAGTCGTAAACTTGCAGGTATGTTCTATGGATATGATACTACTGTTTTGAAAGTTTTCTTTACAGCAGCGCTTACAGCAATGTTGGGATTGCTTTTCTTCAGCCTTTTTGGATGGATAGATTTAGATTTTGTATATATCAATCCAACTTACCTTACTTCTGCAATTTTGGGAGGAGCAATTATGGGGGCTGGTTTTATTATGGGTGGATTTTGCCCGGGAACAGCATTTTGTGCAATATCTATTGGTAAATTGGATGCTTTGGCATTTATAGGAGGATTAGTCCTTGGAATTTTATTTTTTACTGAAGGTTATCCTATGTGGGAGGGAATTTATAAAGCAAACTTCCTGGGAACTCCAACGATGAATGATATTATTGATTTGCCTAGAGGTGTTTTTGCCCTGGGAATGATTTTGGTTGCTTTTGCCATGTTTTGGGTTGGTGAATGGGCTGAGAAAAAATTTCCTCGAGAGGAATATTAATTTTAAATCTTCTAAAATTTAAAAATATGAATATGAGATTAATAATGGCATCAGTTTTTATTCCTTTAGGAGTTATAATTGCTGCTGTTCCGGAAAATACAACCAAGCAATATAAATTAGATGCTGTTGAATTATTAAATGAAGTAACGGATGGTACCCAGTTTGTAAGTTCAGATGAAATTGCTGATATGCTGGTTCAAAAAGATCCAAGCCTACAATTGATAGACGTTAGAAGTCAGGCTGAATTTGAAAAATTTAGTTTACCTGGCGCTATTAATGTTCCATTATCTGATATTTTATCTGCTGATAATATAGATATATTGGATCAAGGGATTAAAATGAATGTTCTTTACTCTAATGGTAATCTTAAATCTAATGAAGCATGGATGATTACAAGACAATTAGGTTTCGAAAATAATTTTGTGCTTCAAGGAGGCTTAAATTATTGGGCAGAAACAATTTTGAATCCGCAAGCACCAAAATCAGTTCTTGCTGATGATGAAATTGCCAAATATGATTTCCGAAAAGGAGCTAGTCAGGCTCTTGGTGGAGGAAATATTGCAATATCCAATACAACGAATACAAAAAAATCTAAACCGAAAATACGTAAGAGGAAGAAGAAAAAAAGAGTAGCTGGTGGATGCTAGTTTAAATAGTATTTTTATTTTAAAAGCCTTTTCGAATTATTTCGAAAAGGTTTTTGCTCTTAAGGTATGGAAAGGCGCATTTTCAGTAAAACATCCAAATATAGAGACAAGTAGATGTTTAGATATATAGATTAGTAATTTATATTCTGTTTATTTACACTGAATTAAAATTACTGAAATTCAAAAAAGAGCATACCGCCTAAGTCTCACGTAATCAGGTATATGTAAAAAATAAATGGTTTGATATATAGATATATGATGTAAAACATATATGGATAGTTTTAGTGTTTGTATTTTGCAAGCAAATCCTAATTGAATTAAACTAATTTTTACATGATGAAAAATACTTTTAAAACTATTATTGCTGCTTTATTTGTAATGGCAGGAATCATTTCAACTCAGACAGCTCAGGCTACCGATGGGTATTTTGGCGTTGGTTACGGTGCTCAAAACATTGGTGTTGCAGGTGCTGGTGTCGCGTGGTATAAAAATTCTTTAATAAGTGGTAATCCTGCAGCACGTGTTTTACTTGGGGATAAATATCAGGTTGGGGTAGGTTTCTTTAATCCTAATCGTAATTATACTGTTACTGGTAATCCATCTGGAATGGATGATACATTTGGTTTGGCTCCAGGAAAAGTAGAAAGTGATTCTAAATTGTTCTTAATGCCAAGTATGGGTGCAAATTGGATGATTAATGATAAAAGTAGTTTTTCTGCCACTCTTTTTGGTAATGGTGGAATGAATACAGATTATCCTACAAAGACTTTTGGTGATCCAAGCTCAGAGACTACAGGAGTTGATTTAGCTCAAATGTTTTTAGGTATGACTTATTCTCGTAAAATTTCTGAAAATCATAGTTTTGGAGTTACAGCATTATTAGCTTATTCATATTTTGAGGCAAAAGGATTAGCCGCGTTTGGTCAAATGTCTAGCGCTCCAGATAAGCTAACAGGTAATGGTCGTGATGGTGCATTTGGTTATGGTTTTAGACTTGGTTATTTAGGAAAAATCACGAAAGGTTTGAGTGTTGGTGCCAGTTATCAAACCATGTTATATATGAGTGAATTTAAAGATTACGCTGGATTGTTCGCTGAGCAGGGTGATTTTAATATCCCTTCAACATGGACTGTTGGTTTAGCTTATGAATTCAATGAGAATTGGGCTGTAATGGCTGATTTTAAGAGAATTAATTATACCGATGTTGCTTCTGTTTCAAATAAAATGCGAACACCAATGGATCCTAGATTTTCACCTTTAGGAACTGATAATGGTACTGGTTTCGGATGGAATGATATTAATGTATTAAAATTTGGAGTTGAGTATGCTGGAATTAAAGGTTGGACATTGCGTGGAGGTTATTCTCATTGTGATCAACCAGTACCTTCTTCAGATGTAATGTTTAACATTCTTGCTCCTGGTGTTATTGAAGATCACATTACTGTAGGTTGTTCTAAAGAACTTGGCGACTCAGGTAAGGCACTTCATCTTGCTGTTGTATATGCAATGCCTGCAAGTGTTAAAGGTTATAATCCAATGGATTTTGATGCTGCTCAAGCTATGTTAGGTAATATGGTTCCTAATCAAGCCATAGAAATAAAAATGAATCAAATCGAAGTAGAAGTTGCTATTACTTTCTAGTTTTAAGTAGCTGTACATTATAATAAAAAGGTTTTCTGCGGAAAACCTTTTTTTTTATCTGGATTATTTCCAATGAAAATGAACTAATAGTCCCTTTAATAAATCGGCAAACGAATCCAGTTTAATACCTAATTGTTTGTTTTCAAGACTTATTTCATATACTAGCTTCATGTGTTTAATCACTTCTCTGTAGGCTTTAATAATAGAATAATCCGGATCGTAAATATGCGCAGGTTCGGAATTTGTTCCATTTAGTTCGATTATTTTAATATTATTTCCTTCGTATAAATCATTAATACTCTTAACTTTAATATCAAATCTCCCATAATAATAGCCATCAAGTGGTTTGGAAATTTCCCTAAACACTTCAATTAGCTGATCATTTATCAAATGATTTCCATCTAAAAATTTAGTGCCACGGTTGTGATTTCCAATAGGTTCCAGTTTGTAGCTTATGCCAGCAGGAATCACTTGCTTCCATTTAGAGTTGTATTTCCGTTTTAAGTAGGATATTCTACTTCTAGCCCTAATGTTTTCCTTTACTAGCTCACCGAATTTAGATCTTCCATTTCCAATTATGCTTAAGAATTCCTTATGAACAACAGAAGTTATTCCATCCTTTTTGGAGATAGGATAGCGGTGATAAAATACTCCTAATTCAATTGGATAATCAATGAATTCCTGAATTAATATATCCTCATCATGTTTGCTGATAAATTTTTTAAAATCCAGTTCATTGTCTAGTTTCTCTACACCAATACCCCTTTCGCCAACATTTGGTTTACAAACTATAGGAAAGTCGATATCATATATTTTCATTAAATTAGTAAACTCATCATCGTCTTGATCTTTTCGGAAAAGAAAACCTTTTGGAGTATATTTTTTATTAATTAAATTGAGTATTTTTATTTTATCCATACCAAAAGCACCACCATATTTCATTGCTGGATTTGTAGCGGTAAAATAGGCAAAGGAGTGTGCTTTAATTGCTAAAAATATTCCATAACCAAACATTGGAATGTAAAAAATCCAAAAGGGCCAAAATTCAAAATGGAACCATTTCGAAAAAAGGAAAGGCAGTTTAATTTTTTTCTTCATTTGTATGAACCTAAATGATAAAGTTGTAAGATAATGATTGAATAGAACAAATCTACAATTAGTTCTAATAATGCTGTAGATTGAAATTATTTTCTGTATTAAATTATACTTTATTGTAATCTATCCGACATGTAGGAGAGTTAAAAATTGCATTACTATGATATATTTTGATAATTTAATATCTTGTATTAATATATTTGTTAATTATTGAAAATATTCTTATGCAGATTATTAATACAAGCAAAGAAATCATCAGACAACTGACCGATTTTTGTAAAGTGCTAAATAACCGTCAATATGCTGAACCATTGGCACTTTTGATGGGCAACTCTGTAGGAAAACATGTAAGACATATTATTGAATTTTACGAAATTTTAAAAAATCATCAAGAGGTTGGAGACAAGATAAGCTATGATCTTCGTGAGCATTGTGAGAAAATTGAAATAAATAAGAATATCGCTATAGAGAGATTAAATCATATAATCAATTGGATGGATGTGGTTGCCATAGATAAGCCTTTAAAATTGAGCTTAAGTTTTGATCTGAATGATACGAATTCGGTGATTATAGATACAAATATGGAAAGAGAGTTAGTTTATAATATTGAACATGCCATTCATCATATGGCTATTATTCGAATAGCTGTTGAAAAGGAGAACAAGTCTATAAAATTGGATCGGAATTTTGGCGTTGCTTACTCAACTCGTAAATTTAAAAATGATTTATGTGCACGTTAAGTTATATACCTCTATCAGAAGATCAGTTTTTTTTTACTACAAATCGGGATGAAAATCCAAATAGAAATGCACTCTTGCCGGCTAGCTACCCAATAGATGATTCTTTTGCCATCTATCCAAAAGATATTCAATCTGCTGGAACATGGATGTTGTGTTCTGATAAAGACATTTCGATATGTTTATTAAATGGGGCGTTTGAAAAATATGAAAAGGAAGCATCATATCAGAAAAGTAGAGGGTGTGTTGTTTTAGATATTGTACGGTTTGGATCTGTCTTAGAATTTGTCAAACAATACAATTTTTTGAAGATTGAACCATTCACCATGGTTGTTTTAAGTTATACATCTAGTACTCGTCTTGAAGAAATTAGATGGGATGGAGCTTCTATTCACTACCGATTTCTAGATCCTAAATTGCCTCGTATTTGGTCATCAGTAACACTCTATAACAAAAAAGTACGAAAGGAAAGAAGAACTTGGTTTAAAGCATGGGTGGACAAGAATAATTTTACGAAAGAGTCTGTAATCGATTTTCATAAAAATGCAGGTAAGGAGGATCCTGTTAATGCTTTGGTTATGAATAGAAATGATTTTGTTCAAACGCAAAGTATTACTCAGATTAGAAAAGATCATTCACACCAGTATATGTATTACGAAACATTAGATTCTTCAAAAAGTATTGAAATTGTAATATAAAAAAGCCTCCGGAGAGGCCTTTTTTTATTATTTGCCAGGACATTGAGAGACGATCTCAGGCAAAATATCTTGTTTGCCATAAGCTTTATCAAATCCTTTAGAGAACTTTTCAGCTAATTTTTCAGCTGTTTTTTGATAGTCCTGTTTGTTTTTCCATGTATTTATTGGATTCAGAATTTCACTAGGAACATTTTCACATGACGAAGGAACATTCAAATGGAAGAGTTTATCTTCTGTATAATCTACGCTATTTAATTTTCCCTTTAAGGCTGCATCAACCATTGCACGTGTATATTTCAACTTGATACGAGATCCAGTTCCATAAGAACCACCGCTCCAACCAGTGTTAATTAAGTATACATTTGTATTGTGCTTTTCCATTTTCTCACCTAACATTTTTGCGTAGATACTAGGATTACATGGCATAAATGGTTGACCAAAAAACCTTGAAAATGTTGCTTGAGGTTCTGTAACTCCTGTTTCCGTACCAGCTAATTTACTAGTATAACCCATTAAGAACCATAGCATAGCTTGTTCTTTGCTAAGTTTTGATACAGGAGGAAGGACTCCATATGCATCAGCAGTTAAGAATAAAACTGTATTTGGATGACCAGAAATAGAGCTTTCCTTAATGTTTTTCAAGAATTTTAATGGATAACTTGCTCTTGAATTTTGAGTTAATCTATCATCAAAGAAATCAATTTCACCATTTGGGTAAATCATTGCATTTTCAATAATAGATCCATGCATACGATAATCATCATCGTGCATAACGGCTTTGTATATTTCTGGTTCACTTTGGGAGGTGATGTCAATCATCTTAGCATAGCAACCATTTTCAAAATTAAAAATTCCATTATCGCTCCAACCATGTTCGTCATCTCCTAGAAGAGCTCTTTCAGGATCTGCAGAAAGTGTTGTCTTACCAGTTCCTGATAGTCCTAAAAGTAAGGCAGAATCACCGTTTATTCCTTCATTTGCAGAACAATGAAGAGGTAAAACCCCTTTAAAAGGTAATAGATAATTCATTACTGTAAACATGAGTTTTTTCATTGAACCCATGTAGGAAGAACCTATAATAATTCCAATTTTCTTATCAAAATCAATAACTACACAGATATCTGATGTTTCCCCGTTAGGTAAATCTCTCACCAAACCTTTATAGCGATCTTTATTTAGTTTATCCTGCGGTAATGCAATAAGGTAAAATTTATCATCTGCAAAAATAGATTTTTCAATATCACTTGGAACAGGACGAAACATATTATCTACGAATACCTGACTTAGGGTTTGGTCACAGATTGTTTTAACAGGCAAAGCATATTTTGAATCTGCTCCAATCACTCGATCTGTGGTATAGATCGTTTTTTTGTTCTCGATTAGCTGAAGCGCATCTTGAAAAATCATTGCAAACGTTTGCGGACTCATCCCGATATTATTAGGAGAAGTCCAGTCAATATTTAACTCGCTTTCCTGATTTCTTACAATGTAAGTATCCTTAGGACTTCTACCTGTAGAATGTGCTGGAGTCCATGTAGCTAAAGCTCCGTTTCTAGTTAAAATAGCTTCATTTTTCTCTATGGCCAAAGATATTAAATTCTCTCTTGGCACATCCTCTTGAATATCAGAATGCTTCTCTAATGAATTTTTTAATCCTTTAATCATACTTATCTCAGTAGTATTCATGTGAAAATTATTTTTATTTGAGGTCTAAAGTATTATTATATATGGATATTTCCTATAGTAGATAAATTAATTATAAATTTATAATATGCTGATTCAAAATAAGATTTTGTAGTTTTAGCGTGGGATAATTTGATTTTAATAGGTGGGATTTAAGGTTTATTGATCCCACTTTATACGAATTTATTTACTTTGATTTTACTATTTCTCTGAATTACAATTGTTTGGAATCATATGAAGTGGTTTTGTCATTTTATATTTATTGAAAAGAGCTTACTTAATAAATATAGTAAAGCCTTCAAAGAAATAACTTTGAAGGCTTTTTATTTTATTAGGCTAGGTAGTTGACCTCCTTCCTAAATATTAAAAATTAATCTTTAGATCTTGGATGGAAATTTTTAATAGTTTCCTTAAGATATTCTCTATCAAGATGTGTGTAAATTTCAGTAGTTAGAATTGATTCATGACCTAACATTTCTTGTACTGCTCTTAAATCAGCACCACCTTCAACTAAATGAGATGCAAATGAGTGGCGGAAAGTGTGAGGAGAAACATTTTTCTTTAATCCAACTTTTTTAGATAAGTTTTTAATAATGGTGAAAATCATTACTCGAGATAATTTACGACCTCTTCTGTTAAGGAAAAGAATATCTTCACTATCCTTATCAATGTTCAATTTGATACGGTAGCTTTTAAGATATAATTTAATTTCTTTTTTAGCTTTTTTTCCGATTGGAATTAAACGTTCTTTATTTCCTTTACCATGAATTTTAATAAATCCCATTCTGAAATGCAGATTAGAAACTCTTAAATCAATTAATTCGGAAACTCTTAGTCCACATGAGTATAAAGTTTCAAGAATTGCACGGTTTCTTTGACCTTCCGCCTTGTTCATATCTACAGCTTTAACTAAGATGTCAATTTCATCTACAGTTAAAGTATCTGGAAGTTTTCTACCAATTTTTGGCGCTTCAAGCAATGCTGTTGGGTTTTTTTCAATAATTTCTTCTAATAGTAAATATTTGAAGAATGCTTTAATTCCAGAAATAACACGAGCTTGAGTACGAGGGCTTGTACCTGC
>Ga0209013_10003912_pt1 | contig 13123 bp, 14 predicted proteins | sample Cruoilmetagenom2_FD_187291 | JGI IMG/M metagenome (GOLD analysis project Ga0209013, IMG submission 187291) | Oil polluted marine microbial communities from Coal Oil Point, Santa Barbara, California, USA - Sample 2 (SPAdes) (version 2) | ecosystem: Environmental > Aquatic > Marine > Oil seeps ... | reverse complement strand
CGGGTATAGCCGCAGTGGATAACCGACCACCAGCGATCCAATGGCACCGGCATCGAGCCGGCGGTATGGAGAGGCCGGCATGGCAGGCCGGCCAATAGATTCGAAGACCTTACCGAAACTCACATTAATCGTATGCAAGAAGATGCTCGCCTCATGACGAAACCTTTCGCCGGCGGTCGCATCCCCATAGGATTCGGCAAGCCAGGCTGCTGCCTGCAAACCAGCGACTCCCCAGAAGTCATCCCAGTAATAGTAATCGTTGGGTCCCAGATGCTCGGCACTGAAACCTGCGGGCAGCAGCCCTGCATGCCGAAGACCCTTTTCGTCGGGCAGGCGCTTTTTAAGAATCCACCTGCCGCCGCTGCGAATGGCATTCCGCCAGCTATGCTTGGGCACGCGGCCGGTAAGTTCACAGAATCTTTGCATGATCCACAGGGCCTCGCCATTGGAATCCCATTCGCCGTCCTGGGAGTGAAAGTATCCTAAGGTGTTCTGGCGTGCGGGGTAGCGGTCCAGCGTCCGCTCGACGCGGGCCGTCAAGCCGGCGCAAAGCATGGCGTGGAGAATAAAAGCGGCGTCGCGAAACCAGAACCGTTTGTAGGTAAAGGGGCCCGCGTAAACATCGTCGGGCGAGTGAAGGATCAGTGTCCTTAAGGCGGCATTGTAAAGAAACTCAACGTGTTTATCGGGAACGCAAAACTCACAATGGTTCCTTAAGCTTTCCTTCCAAGGGTTCCCCCTGCCCACGGCAGGAGAGACGTGCTTTTTCTGATGCCGGCTTTTAAGCGGGACCTTCACAACAATTTCCCGGCCCTTAGCCGGATCGAGCTTGAAAAGCGCGGCCGAGGTGGCCATGCCCACATCACATTTTGCTTGGCTTTCGTCTTCAAGATCTTCCAGATGAATGAAAACGTCGCCACCGCGGTAATGAGAAACATGATGTCGGTCTGCCGCAGCATCAAATTCCACGACACGACGTTTGTCGATGGTCCAGGAGCTTCGGTCAGGCGCAAGCTGAATGCGGTGGATGAAGCTGATTCCTTCGGGATTGTAGGGACGAAGCGCTAGAATGGCCCAGGCGTTGGTAGCGGCATGGGCCGCTAGTTTCATCCGGCAAACCGGGGTATCTGATTCAAATAGAACCTCGGCCTGCGTGGTCAGAAAAAGATCATCTTGGTGCGTAGCGGTGATGACAGCAAGGTTGTTGTCAAAAACAAGTTGCTGGGAAGACAATGAAGAACGTGAAGGAAGCAGAAACCGCCCGTCTTCTGTCACCATCCAGCTGTCCAGGGACCAGCCGTCGAAAAAGGGGGTAACCAGACCCCGGGGATCGACAATGGGCAATTCCAGGCAGTCGGGCAAACCGATGGCCGTCCAGTTGCGATGGGTAAGGTTGATGTGGGTGATGGAAAATGCCCGCGGCACAAAGGCATCGTCATTTGGATCGAATTGACACTCGATCCAGTATGGCCATACCCAATCCAGGTTGTGCTGGATCACCCGGCTGTTGATGAGACCCCGGGCATGAAGTACCACGCCGGCACGCAGCAACTCGATCGGTTCGGCGACTTCCGAGGGTTGAGCAAACCGGTGCAGGCGTGCCAGCAGGGCAATCGGGTCGAGAAACCCATGAGCCCGGGCCACCCGGCGAACCACGAATTTCCAGGGCATCCATTTTAGCCAATTCACTGTTCACCTCGCTTTTGCATCTTTCCCTCGGAACTGTAGTTCGTCAGTGCTTTCCGGGCTAGACGCGTGATGTAAACGAAGGTTCCGATGACAATGATAAAGCCGATGCCGTATATGGCCCACTCGGCATTGGTTCTCGATGCGTTGCGCGATCCGAGGGTTGCAAGATCGGCGGCAAGCGAACCGATGTAGACGTTGTTGACCGTGATCGGAATGATACCGAATAAGACCCCGAAAAAGAAATGGTGCAACGATACCTGCGTTAGTCCGAAAAAATAGTTGGAAAGCTTAAAGGGGAAAAAGGGCACCAGACGGGTCAACAAAACGATCTTTAGACCTTCGTGTTTAAATATGTCATCCATCACCTTTAACTTTGAATGGGTCAGAAAAAATTTCGCTGTCTTTTCGCCAAAAAAATAGCGCGCAATGATAAAGGCGATCGTCGCGCCCAACGTCGTGCCGACAACCACATATAACGAGCCTTTTAACACCCCGAACATAAATCCCGCACCAAGGGTTAGAACAACCCCCGGCAGAACGAGCACCACCACCAGCATATCCACCAGAATAAAAAGCGGTGCAGCCCAGCCGCCGATGCCGTCAAGCCATTCAAAAAACCGCAACACATTCGGTTGCCCCTCGAAAAAGAGACTGATTCCGACAATGACCACAACCAACAGAATAAAGATCGCGATCCATTTTGCTACTGACAGGTTTCGTTTCATCGGCATTTCAAGTCACCTTGGTTGACCCATGGGTTTGTCCTGAGTCACATGGGGAGCTTTCCTTGAATTGGTTTAAACGGAAGTTCATGCTCATTTTTCTCTTTTGGAGTTCTCAGCACCGAATGCGGCGCCAGCCGCGCCGGCCAGTCCTTTCAGGACGTCCCAATCGGTCTTCACCCGTCGCAGAGCAGCGGTCCACTTATTAAATTCAGCATGCCGGTGGGCCGGCATCTTTTCCAACAGCATCCGGTAACGGCTCAGCGCTTTTTCCACTGAACGGTCCATGGAAAACACTTGCGCTGTTTTCCCTGCACCCTGCCGGAGTCGATGCATTTGTTCGGGAGCAAGCGAGGCCGCCCACCTGAGGGCGGATGCGAATTGATCGACACTCCCGGAATCTAACAGCCTGCCGTTACGCTGATCCACCACAACCTCCCGCGCACCGGGCGCATCCAGCGCGACTACGGGAACCCCCGCCGCCATAGCTTCGGTCAGGACCATTCCCTGGGTTTCGCTTTTTGATGCAAAGGCAAACACATCCATGGCCCGGTAAGCACTGGTAAGCAGAGGATGATCGAGACTGCCGCTAAAATGCAGGCGGTGGACGATTCCCTTTTCGGAAAATAGGTCTCGAATTGCTTTCTCCGACGGACCCCGGCCGACGATGAGAAAATGGGCAGAACTTTCTGCCTTTAAAAACCTTGCAACGCCTTCGGCCAGGAATTGCAGGTTCTTTTCCGGTGCCAGCCGGCCCACATGACCGACGACAAATGCATCTTGCGGAATATCCAAGGCCAACCTGAAGCCCGGCCCGCTGCCCCGGCCGAATCGCTCGAGATCAACCCCCGTGGGTACGACATCGATGGGGGTTTCGACCCCGCGCTGGGTAAGAATCGAAGCAATACTCTCACTGGGGGCAAAAACAAGATCGCAGAGATTGGCGTAGCGGGTCGAGAGATCTATGACAAACCGCTTGAGCGGCTTGGAATCAGCCGGAACATAGTGAGTGTATTGTTCGTACATGGTGTGATGCGTAAATGCCAACGGAAGCTCAAGCGTATGGGCCACGCGAAGTGCAGTCCCTCCGATCAGAAACGGATGGTGGACATGAACAATATTGGGTCTGAATTTTTCAACGGCTGAGGTGAGAAATCCCGGGATTGGTAAAACAACCGAAAAATCACTGTGGTTAAAATGTTGAATCGCCGGAACACGAATCACATCCACTTCTTTTTCCGGCATGTTTTCATATTCCGGTGCGACCACCAACACCCGGTGGCCCCGCTTTCGATATCCGTTCGTAAAGGATTGAACAGAGCGGGCCACCCCGCCGACATGGGGGGTAAAGGTATTGGTCATCATGAGAATATTCATCATTTTTAACCTTTATAATCCGGCACCATCAATTTGCGCACCACACTCGGGGCACTTGCCATCTTTCAAATGGTTTCGAACTAATGCCAACCCAAAGCGTTCAATTAGCAAGGCCCCGCAAGCATAACAGTAGGTATTCTCGCCTCCTTCACCGGACACGTTGCCTTCGTATACATAGCGAAGTCCCTCTTCCAGGCCGATTTCTCGAGCACGGCGGATGGTAGCCTTCGGAGTGGGAGGCCGGTCAGATAACTGGTATGTCGGGTAAAACTGGGACACATGCCACGGCACTTCAACCCCTACGTTTTTGACGAAAGACGCGATGTCGCGCAGCTCCTGCTCTTCGTCATTTAAGCCGGGAATAATGAGCGTGGTCACCTCAACCCATACACAGCGTTCTGCATGTTTGATTCAATACGGGAGTTTTGAAATCAACGATTCAATGGGCGAATACGCAATTTACTGTGACGCTGTGTATAGATAAACAAACTGTTCTACCTTAAGAATTTTATTAGCATAATGCATGCCATTGTATGGTTTAATTACATTGTCCTTAAATTCGGTAAGTTATGGATTTCCTCGCTTGAAATGAATTTAGCTATGTCGCCAAATGTAGAAAAAATTAAACATGTTTTTCCCAAAATTTCGAAACTCAAAAATATGTTTGGCAATATTTGCTACAGCTGCTATACTGAATGACATTAATCATTGCGAATTCATACACAGCGTTGTGCATATTTGACCCTATGCGGCAGTTTTAAAATCTGCCATTTAATGCGCGAATACACATTTTATTATGACGCTGTGTATAGTTAGTGTCCATCCACGGGTATAACTACCCGTAATAAATAAAAAATGCGCATTTTGCCGTGGACTTTTTCTATCCTTTGTAGTATGTTAGAAAGCGCCAACATTCTAATATAACTACAAAACAGAGAAAGGAAGCACCAAAAAAATGCGCAAAAAAAGGCAACAACAAATGTCTCTGATGCCGACTGTAATCGATCATCCCCAAGCTTATGAACTGGAAGCCATCAGTCAAATCATTGCCTATTAAATCATATGTAAACAGGACAAAGTGGAAGAATATTGGATCCTAGCCAAATATTTATTTCCGTTCATCAGCGTTTGGATACTCAAGGTCGCATATGGAATATAAAGATTATTATGAAATTCTTGAGGTGGGACGTGATGCCTCTCAGGATGATATTAAACGATCATACCGGAAACTTGCCCGTAAACATCATCCGGATATCAGTAAGGATGCTGGCTCTGAAGACAAATTCAAGGAGATTGGCGAGGCCTATGAGGTTTTAAAAGATCCCGAAAAACGGGCTGCCTACGATAAGTTTGGCAGCAACTGGGAACAAGGGCAGGATTTCCGTCCACCTCCTGACTGGGATGCCGGTTTTGAATTTTCCGGTGCAAGGGGAGGCGGAGCGGAAGGATTCAGTGATTTTTTCTCTGAACTTTTTGGCGGCTCCGGCCGCTTTCAGCAGGGACAAGGCAGATCATTTGCCCGGCAGGGAGAAGATCATCACGCCCGTATTATTATTACTCTGACAGAGGCACACAAAGGCACCCGGAGAACCTTTACCCTGACCAGACCAACCGTTGATGAACAGGGGCGACTAATAAATAAACAACACACCATAACCGTCAATATTCCCAAAGGGATCGCTGAAGGCCAGAAAATCAGACTGGCCGGTCAGGGTATGCCAGGGCAGCATGGTGGTATTCACGGCAATTTATATCTTGAGGTTTCATTTGCTGACCATCCCCTCTTTCAGGCAAAAAAACGTAATATTTACCTGACCCTTCCCGTGACCCCCTGGGAAGCAGCTCTTGGTGGCAAAATTGAATGCCCGACTTTATCAGGCATTGTACATCTCAATGTCCCGCCCAATTCCCAAAGTGGCAAAAAACTACGGTTGAAAGGGCGTGGTTTGGGCAGTGCCAGCCATAGTGGCGATCAAATAGTTACCCTGGAAATTGTTATCCCACCAGCGAAGACGGATAAAGAGAAAGAATTCTACAAAGACATGGCTAAAATAATGCCGCTGAATCCTCGCCAGAGCATGGGAGGTCAATAAAATGGATAAACAGATAACGATTTACAGCACAGTTATTTTTGATGAAAACTCCAGTTACACCCTGGAGGAACTCTGTGATTTCTGCAAGCAGGACACTGAACTGATCAAAGAAATGATTAACGAAGGGCTTCTCAGCCCTGTTGGCCATAGTCCTGAACAATGGCGTTTTGGCCTGCGGGAAATTAAACGTGCCCAAACGGCCCACCGCTTAATTACGGATCTCCGTATAAACATGGCAGGAGCGGCATTGGCTTTAGATTTGCTGGAAGAACTTGAAGAATTACGGCGAAAATAAGGGTTTTTCAGGAAACTTCGGATTGAGGAAAATTTAACATTTTTTTTGTAAGTAGAATCCTTGCTGAAAACATAACAAATGTCACGACATGTTTGAAACCCAGCAGTATAGCTATTTTATGATATTTCGCTTGACCGGCTGCTGGCCTGCAACAGGGTGATATCATTGTTGCTTACCAGGATAAACCGGTAACCAATGTAGGCAGGTATCAGGCAAGTAACGTTTATCGTACAGGTAGACCGCAAACCTGTTAAAAGTGCCGAAGAATTCAAGTGTCCGGTCAAGAAGAGCACCAGTAACAAGCAGGTATTATTGCTTATCCGAAAAGGAAATATACAGCAATATGTAGTTTTGAGATGGTGATAGGAATTTTCATTTTTAACAGGATTGACATGATTATCAGAATAAAAATTCGTGTCAATCATGTGCTTCCTGTCTGAAAAGCCCGCCCGAAGGGTGCCAAGTTCAAATCTTTGCAGGAGGAAACATGAAACAGGCAATGTTCTATCAACAGGAAAAAGAAAACAAGGTTGTCTGCGGACTATGCAGCCATCATTGTCATATAAAAGAGGGAAAACGAGGTATCTGCGGGGTCCGGGAAAACAGGAATGGCATCTTATACAGCCTGGTTTATGGGAAGCTGATTTCCGAAAATATTGACCCAATTGAAAAAAAGCCTTTATTCAATTTTCTGCCCGGCAGCAGAGCTTTTTCCATCGCCACAGTCGGCTGTAACTTTCAGTGCCTCAACTGTCAGAATTTTGATATCTCCCAATATCCGCATTTGCATGATGGACAGATTGTCGGCACTGATCGGACGGCCGAATCCGTGGTTAAAGAGGCTGTTCGAACGGGATGCAAAAGTGTCTGTTACACCTATGTGGAGCCGACTATTTTCTATGAATTTGCCTATGATTGTGCAGTGCTTGCCCATAAACAAAAGCTGAAAAATGTCTTTGTCAGCAACGGCTACATGCCCCCGGAAGTAACCCGTCATCTGGCACCTGTTCTGGATGGCATAAACATTGATATCAAGGGTTTTACTGACGATTTTTACAAAAAGGTTTCTAAAGCCAGGCTGCAACCTGTGCTCGATAGCGTTCGTCTCATGCACGAACTTGGAGTATGGGTTGAAACAACCACTCTGGTTATTCCCGGTCTTAATGATTCAGATTCCGAACTGCGGGATATAGTCCGTTTTATCAAGAGTGTTGATCCAACCATTCCCTGGCATGTGAGCGCCTTTTTCCCAACGTATAAGATGATGGATCGAGAGCCTACTCCTGTGGAAACTCTACGTAGAGCAAGAGAAATCGGTCTGTCAGAAGGATTACACTATGTTTATGAAGGCAATGTTCCCGGTGAGGGCGGAGAAAACACATACTGCCCGGGCTGTGATACGGAACTGATTCACCGGGTCGGCTACAGCATCCGGCAGAACAACCTGGCTGCTGGTCGCTGCAGCAAATGTGGAGAGCAGCTTGCAGGAGTGTGGAGCTGACGGAAAAAAACAATGCATACCGTGAAAATCCAGAAGATCATGTCCGACTTTGCTGATCGAACCGGTCTGACAGCAAGTCTCCACCCACCAAAACGATATTTATGGACGGACAATTTTGCGGTCTGTAACTTTCTGGAACTTTTCCATCAAACAGGCCAAGAGCGTTACAAAAATGAGGCCTTTATCCTTGTCGATCAAGTGCATGCTGTCCTGGGAAAACACCGTGATGATGATTCCAGAAATGGATGGCTCAGCGGTCTTGGTGGAGTAGAGGGAAAACTGCATCCTACCATTGGCGGATTGAGAATAGGCAAAAGATTCAATGAACGAAAACCCGGAGAACCCCATGATGACCATCTGGAGTGGGATCAGGATGGACAGTATTACCACTACCTGACTAAATGGATGCATGCCCTTAACCGGATAGCCATGGTAAGCGGCAACCTGCAATATAACCGCTGGGCCCTGGAACTTGCCAAATCAGCCCATAGCGGATTTACCTATACCTTGCCGAACTCACAAACAAAACGGATGTATTGGAAGATGAGCATTGATCTCTCCCGTCCCCTGGTTCAATCCATGGGACAACATGACGCCCTTGACGGATTGCTCTCCTATCTGCAACTCACGGCAACGGCTGCGGATGATCCTGAAATATCACCGGAGCTGACTCTGGATAAGGAAATTTCCGAGGCCATGGCAATGTGCGAAGATATGAACTGGTTTACCAACGATCCTCTGGGAATAGGAGGCCTGCTTACCGACGCATTCAAGTTAACCCAGTTGATAGCTCACGGCAATTTCCAGCTGACACACATGCTCTCCACGCTCCTGCATTTTGCCAAAAGAGGACTGGATGCCTTTGCCCTGGAAGATGTGCTGCATTACCCGGCTGAGTATCGTCTCGCATTTCGCGAACTGGGCCTGTCTATTGGATTGCAAACGATTACAAAAATGATGCTGATGATAAAAGAGCATCCCGATGATTTTCCAGAACAGCAATCGCTTATTTTGCAGCTTAGGGAATTCTCGTCTCATCTTTCGTTACAGGAAAAAATAGAAAATTTCTGGCAGACAGCAGCAAATCAAAAAAGTAAGACCTGGACAGAACATATCGACATCAACAGCGTCATGTTAGCCACGAGCCTGGAGCCGGATGGTTACCTGCTGTTGCATTAATTAATTCAAGAGGAAAAAACTATGCCAACTGAATGTGATCCAATTATCGGTAGCTGGTATTGTCACCTTGACAAGGGGCAACGTTTTCGTGTGGTGGCAATTGATGAGTATAAAAAGACTGTTGAGGTGCAGAACTTCGATGGAAATCTGGACGAATATGAAATGAAGGACTGGTATCAACAAAAGATAGCGCTGTGTGAAGCGCCGGTGAACCCCTCGGGTCCACTTGATATCGGAAATATAGATGATTTAGGTACGGATATCACCGATACCAAAAGCTCGGATTGGGATGAACCTCTAGATGTCTTTGAACCTCGTTCAAAAAAGGACATGAAAGAATGAAAGTATGTAAAATAAAGTACATCATGTCCCAGGTGAAATTAGCCTGGGAATTGCTCACATGAAGCTTAATGCGATAAAGGTAGAAAAAGGGATAGACTTACAGCAAAACAAGAGAAATATATATCCTCCTGGCAAATAGTCACCTGATACTTTTAAAAAAGGAGGTTTTTATGAGCAGCAGACAAAGCGCCGTAGCCGGCATGTTTTACCCGGAAAGTTGTAAAGAAATTGAGCGATATATCGACCAGTTCAATCAGACACTCGATGATGCAGATTATACGCCGCCAACCGATTTTGTACCCAGAGCACTGATTGCACCGCATGCCGGTTATGTCTACAGCGGTTTTACCGCCAATATCGTGTACAGAACGGCCGCGCTCAACATTACTGGAATTAAACGCGTCATCATTATCGGCCCCAGTCATAAAGTCTTTATCAGCGGAGCCTCCATAGCACTCTATGAGCGCTATGAATCCCCGTGCGGTGACCTGAGGATTGATCTCCCCTTCAGCACCCAGCTTGAAAACAAAGTTGATTTTCTTCAGTTCCAACCTGATGCCCATCAGGAACACTCAACCGAGGTACAGGTGCCATTCATCCGGCACTATTTAGGGAACATCGATATCGTTGAAATTGTTTACGGACAAGTAGATTATTTGCCGGTTTCCCAATTGATTGATACTCTTCTGGAGGATAAAAACAATTTTATCGTCATCAGTACCGATTTGAGCCATTTCCACGACATAAACAAAGCCAGGATTCTTGACAATCTCTGTATCAAGGGAATTGCTGATCTTGATTTGGAACAGCTCGATCATGGGTGTGAAGCATGCGGTATAACAGGGGTGAAAGCCATTGTTAACTCAGCGCAAAGCCATCATTTAACAAGTAAGGTACTCGATTACCGCACCAGCGCTGATGCCAGCGGTGATGAAAGCAGGGTAGTGGGATATACATCCTCTCTTATAGGATAAGAGACCTCTTTACACATCGTAAAATTAATTAGTTAACAATTACCGTTAAAATGATAAGAATAATAGTATGGTTTTTTCTTTTGTTCGTAGGATTGATTGCGGCGGTCGCTCTGGATTTGCGTTTTTCCCAGACCCTTTTTTTCAGCCTTTCCTTTCATATTATTTCAAGTTTTGTTGGTCTCGTGTTGTTGCGTCTGGTTGCTGGTTCGCCTTCGTTTATTCTATTTTTTGCTCCTTTTGAAGCCATTATTTTCCCACATATTATAGATGAGGCAGGCCGCTGAATCATAGATGGAGTATTTGATTATGTTGACAATAAAAAATCTTGTTTTTTCCGTGACAGAGCAGCAGGATGACTCTGGCGAAGCAAGAAAAGAGATCATTCGCGGACTGGATTATAGCTTTACACAGGGAAAATTTTACGCTGTCACCGGCCCTAACGGCAGCGGCAAAACAACCCTGGGTAAACTGATCATGGGGATTCATGTTCCTGATTCAGGTGAAATAATTTTTGACGGCAGGGATATTGTCAAACTCTCAATTTCCGAACGGGCTCATCTGGGCATTGCCTTTAGCTTTCAACATCCGGCCAGGTTCAAGGGCATGAAATTCAGGGATCTGCTGGCCATTGCCGCAGGAACTGATGATAAAGAGGTTCTGCGCCGGATATTACTGCGGGTGGGCTTATGTTCCCTGGATTTTCTTGATAAGGAGGTCGGTTCCAAACTTTCCGGCGGCGAGATTAAAAAGGTGGAACTGGCCACCACCATTGCCCGGAACCCAAGGCTTGCCATCTATGATGAACCTGACACCGGCATTGACTTGTGGACCATCGGTCCCATGGTTGATCTGTTGAAAAAAGAACGGCATGAACACGGAACCACCACCATTGTTGTCAGTCATAACGAAAAATTTCTGGAGGCGGCAGATGAGGTGATTCTTTTGAAAGATGGAGCAATAGCCCATGCCGGCACATTTCTGGAAACCCTGCCCATGTTGAAGGACCTGGATCTCTGTTCCTTTGGAAATATTTGTCAGGAGGTTACTAATGCTCGATGCTATCGATAAGAATCTGCTCAAGGCAGTTGCCGATTTGGAAACAATCCCAAAGGGCGCGTATAATATCCGCAAAAACGGCCGGCTGGAGTCAAGAAATGTAACCGCCAATATTGACATTGTTACCAATGAGGATAATTCAGGGATTGATATAACCGTTGCGCCCGGCACGGTGAATGAATCCCTGCATATTCCCGTTATCCTGAATCAGGTGGATTTACTTGATGTGGTGCAGAACCGTTTTTTTATTGGTGAAGATGCCGATGTAATCATTATTGCCGGCTGCGGCATCCACTGCGGCTCCGATAAACCTGAGGGTCATACCGGTATCCATGAATTTTATTTGAAAAAAGGATCTAAAATTCGTTATGTTGAAAAACATTATGCTGCAGGTCCCGGTTCCGGAAAAAGAACATTGAATCCGGTGACAAAAGTTTTTCTTGAAGAAAATGCCCACGCCGAAATGGACTTGGTGCAAATTGGCGGTGTGGATCGGGCCGACCGGAAGAACGAGGCGGAACTCGGCCCGGGCAGCAGCCTGCTGATCACGGAAAAAGTTATGACGGACGGCAAACAGAAAGCTGTTTCCAACAATAGAATTATTTTGCGTGGAAAAGACAGCCGGGCTGAGCTGATCTCGCGCTCCGTGATTAAGGGAAATTCCAAACAGGATTTTTTCGGTTCCATTGAGGCCTATGCCGCATGTTACGGTCATCTGGAATGCGACGCCATTGTGATGGATAAAGGCACCAATGAAACCGTTCCGGCCTTGCGCAGTTTTCATCCCGATGCCGAATTGACTCATGAAGCGGCAATCGGCAAGATAGCCAATGATCAACTCATGAAACTGATGAGTCTGGGACTGGACTATGATGAGGCCGTAAACCGTATCATTCAGGGATTTTTGCAGTAATCAGGAAAATGGTAGCGTCGTCATCACCTTTACTGATGCGCACCTACCGCGCAGCATGGGTGAGGCAATTGAACATGCCTATGAAGGCGAACTGAATATTCAGTATACCGAGGAAGCCGGTATCGTACAGACCCACTGCTGCCAAGACTGCCCTGTGAATTAAACCATATAAAGTAGCACCGATTAAAGGGGCTCGGAAGATGGCCTATGTCCCGTTTTCGCTGATAAATTTACTGTTCAGGCGCTACACGGGTATCTGCTTGGACCTTTTGCTGGATAACACCTGTTGCCGCCGGAGTCCTGATTTCTGTATCGGGCTTTTCCGGAGATATCAATATGTCCGCAATCAAGCGGGATGCAGAGGTTAAGGATAGCAGCGCAATGCTGCCGGGTTTTTCCGCTACCAATCTGGAGGCAATACTCATAACATATTTTTTAACTGAGTGGCGAACTGATGTTTCATCGCTTTATGTTACCTTGAAAATGCTTGACATGCATTTTTCTATTCTGTAGATATTATAATAATATTTGCTGACTGAGTCAGTGGGTGTGTAAACGTCAATGGAGTTTGGAGACTGGAAAGCGGCTATTTATTAACCATGACAAAAAAGCCGTCAAAATGCAAGAGCCTATCAGATACTCTAACCTGTAACCTATTTTTGGAATGGAGGATTTTATGGCTACAAAATCGTTGCTCAAATCCGAATGTGAAAACTATTTGGCTACAATTTCCAAAGCCCTTAAAGAAACAGATGTAGAGGTAGAGATTGAGATTATGTCACTTAGCCTCGGTGATCAGCATGAAACCAACTGGATAAAACTCCATGGCCTGTCGTATGATTCGCGAGAAGATATCCTCTCTGTATTTTGTGAAGGTATTGATCATCTGATCAGGAAACCGCAGGAAATTAATGTCCAGGAGGATGAAAAAGGCGTACAGAACATCGCGGCTATCGGTTCGTCAGGGTATACTCACCTTATA
>Ga0209013_10003911_pt1 | contig 13125 bp, 11 predicted proteins | sample Cruoilmetagenom2_FD_187291 | JGI IMG/M metagenome (GOLD analysis project Ga0209013, IMG submission 187291) | Oil polluted marine microbial communities from Coal Oil Point, Santa Barbara, California, USA - Sample 2 (SPAdes) (version 2) | ecosystem: Environmental > Aquatic > Marine > Oil seeps ... | reverse complement strand
AACCCATCTGGTGGTGATTGCGCCCGGTGATGAGCGCCGCACGCGTTGCCGAGCACACTGCTGTAGAATGGAAGTTGGTGTAGCGTAGTCCGTTGTTGGCGATCCGGTCGAGCGATGGTGTCGGGATCACACCTCCAAAGGTGCTAGGCACAGCATAGCCGGAATCGTCAGTCATGATCAGCAGGACATTCGGCGCGCCTTTAGGCGGTACTACGCGGGGTGGCCAGTAAGGCCTGGATTGCAGAACGTTACGCTCAATCTTGCCGCCAAACTTTTCATCCGGCAGCGGTGGCAGTTGCTTACCGTCAATTGTAGTGGTGGCGCTCGGTGAACCTGGTTCGCCTGTGATCTGTATTTGATCAGATGCACCAGCCCCAGTAGAAGCAAAGAGAAGACTTATAGTGAAATATCCCAGCACTGCAGGTAACCAGTACCGTCGCCTGGGTGATTTCGGTTTAGCAGCGGGAAAAAATGTAAAATCATGTTTACCCGTTATTTGTGATAAGGCAATATTAGCACGAGCCTGTTGAGCTGTTGCGCATTTCATTTTTATATCCTCTCTTATCTTCACTACATAAAATTGAGCTGTAAGTCATATTAACTTCAACCATTATGAAGATGAAGCTAGAATTGAATACCCAGGCCTAAATACGGACCCGATGCATCCACATCCCACTTAAAACCATTGTCTTCGTAGTCCCAATACAGATAGCGATAACCCAGCTTGGCCCTGTATCCTTCACTGAATTCCCAATTAACGCCGCCCATAAATTGATAGGTTAAATCAGAACCACCTGCACCAACATCGGCATAGCCGACTAGCTCTACAGTATCAGAGACCGGGTGCATAACATGCAGACCAACCACGGCATCAGTCCAGCTTTCGGAATCATCCTGACTTAATGAAACATTAGCAATGGGGGGAGTAAAGTCAACTTTGACATCCACATCAAGCTTAATCTTGGTATACCGAAGCGCACCGAGAACATTGAGTTTGGTTTTGCCATCCACAACTCGATAAGCAGCCGTTCCCTGAGCGATATACATTTTGTTGGTAATATCAAGCTTACCATTGCGTGATACTATACCAACAGGCCCTGTAACTGAATTCGAAGTGTCACCCTCCAGTTTTAGATAAACTCCCTCAAGGGCAAAAGTCCAAAGACCCTTTTGAGCAGTATATTGCCCCATAAACCCTGACTCCAGATCATCCCAGATATCACTGAAGGAGACATCCAGATCAGTTTCATAACCACGAATTCCAATAGTTCCATCCATACCCGCAGCAAGCAGGTAAGGGGTTATTTCATATTGCCATTCATCTGAGGAGCTTTCTGCGTAAACCTGAGTGATGCCAGAAGTCAGGAAAATAACAGTCAAAACCGCAGCATTAAGAATTTTCATAACGTTTTTCCAGTTAATGATAATTACCGTCTTCCAACCCGGTTCACAGGACCGCCGCGATTAACTCCAACTCCGGCCCGACCAGCCCCTACACCGGGCCTGACGCCAACACCTGGTGCACCGACACCGGGTGTAGCAGCCCGACGAACAGTTGACCGACGTGCGACACCGGCATAACTGACAGGTGTGGCTGGTCGACCTAGACGTGCTTCAGCAGTCGCTATCAGTGATTCCGTTGAGTTAAGGCCAATAGTGCCATTACAGAGCCAGATGGCAAAAGCCGTTCCGAGCATGATAAAAAATCTACTTGTTATTTTTTTCATTGGTTTTCTCCTGTTGATGAATCTTGTGGCAGTTCATCAAGTTCGATAAGCGCATCAGGACTGAGCTTTTGTGCTCCCGCAGGGGCTTTAAAAGAAAATGCATCTGACGACAATGTAACATCCGTTTTCCATTGTTTGATACGAAGCGTGTATTGCGGGGCACTGTTCATCGTCTTGCTGGTGATCACCATCTTGCGTGGAATGGGTTTGTCTCCCACCTCAACCCAGAGCTGCCAGTCGGTATCAAAGTTGCGAAAGGCCAGATGTTCACATTCACGACCATCAATAACGCCCCGACCGATGTGTTTAGCTTCCAGAATTTCATCAGTCAGCACCTCATAGGATTGAGACAGCAGCAGATCAGCACCCGGCAGTGCAACACCATGACCATGTCTGAGAGCCTCGATCAGTTCATCGACCGTACTCAATCCCTCAAATTGTGTATAACCATTAATACTTTTACCAAAAACACTGGCGGTTTTACCATCAAAAAACAACTCAACTTCTGAATAACCACCCACACGATGTGCATGTAATTTATCCGGGCGACTTAACAAGGCTCCACCGGAGTTAGTAAACTGAATTTTTTCGAGCTGTGGTGTAATGATTTCAATATCACTGTCAAAGGTGAGTTGAATTATTTTCTGGCTGCTCACATAGTCAGACATTGCCTTAAGAATGGTATATGCGTCGTTTTGCTGAGCCTGAATAGTTGAGCCTGATATTAGAAGGATAGACATCAGGAGCATACGGATAATCATGCTTTGGCTTCTGCGGATAAAATTCTTTTCTATCATTTTTTTCATGTTCCTTAATCCTTTTATGTCATTGCTTCACATAGGCAAGTGAATAACATTCAAAAACTTGTGGTATTAGCTTTAATCTAACATTTTTTTTCAAAAATAAGTTACCATTTTCAGACAAATACAGTACAATTTATGACACAATAAAATTATGGAAATGATAGCCGATGAAAAATTTAGCAACTTCAGGAGAGTTAAATCATCAAGCAACGCTCAGAGTCGGACCTTTGATCAATATACCCTTAATTTTAAAGTCTCTTGGACATAAGCCTGAACCCATATTGACATCAGCCGGCTTTCAAATGACACAATTTGAAGATCCTGATACAAGAATTTCTTTTCAGGCTGGAAGCCATTTGCTGGCACGATGTGTTGAGGTGACCGGCTGCCAGAAGTTCGGCTTTTTATTAGGCCAACATGCCGAACCTTCTCACCTTGGTATTGCCGGATTCCTGCTCACTAGCGCCCCTGATGTTAACTCTGCACTCAATAGTCTGAGAAAATTTCTTGGACTGCATGATCAGGGGGGAGTAGTGACGCTCAATACAAGCGGCAAGATAACCTTATTCGGCTATGTCATTAATCAGCCTGGTGCAGAAGCAGTCGATCAGATATATGATCTTTCCATAGTCACCGCATGCAGTGTCATGAGAGCTTTATGTGGTGCAGAATGGCACCCGGATGAAGTGCTTCTAATGCGAAAAACACCGGCAGATTTGACACCTTATAAATCATTTTTTCAGGCACCTGTTCGGTTCAATTCTGACAAGAATGTAATCGTTTTTAATAAGAGGTGGCTGAAACATCAAATTCCCTCTGCCGATCCACTGCTGCAGCAGCATCTGCAAAAGGAAGCAGAAGATCTGCAGCATGCTCAGCATGAAGACTTTGTTGTTTTATTACAGAAATTATTATATCAATGTCTTACCAGTCAAAATTGTTCCGCCGCAAACCTGGCAATACAATTTGGCATTCATGAACGTACTTTGCATAGACGTCTGAAACATTATGGCACCAGTTTTCGGCACGAACTGGAACAAAGCCGTTTTGCAATCAGTCGTCAGTTATTATCAGAAACAAATGAACCCCTGATAAACATTGCTTTATCTCTTGGCTATTCCCATTCAGGTGCATTCAGCCGGGCATTCAAACAATGGTCTGGAAAAACACCGACTCAATGGCGTAAAAATTTTTTACAATATTAACTTTTTACTCTGATGAGAATGATTAGATAATTGTTTTCTATTTGCCAGGCTTATCATCAAAGTTATCTATAATAGTCTGAAGTTTATCTGACTGGCGTAATAATTGACCGGCCATTTCACGTAAACGATCAACAGCTTCAGCCGGCAGTACAAAGCTGGTCGGCAAATCCATAAAATAATCTTTTTCTGAACCATCTTTAATCGCATCAAAACTGATATCGATGACTTCCATATTAATTTTCGGCACACCGGCTTGTGCTTCTTCATAACTGATTCCGGCGAGTTGTCTTTTAGCAACAAGCAATTCACGTCTTTGTTTCATCGCTTCAGCACGATCTTTCATCGTCTCAATGGTTTCAAAAGAATAGCGATCGATTGGCACGCCGGTTGATTGCATTAACTGGCTAAATAAGCCCGGGGGATTCTCATACAGGTTCCAGCTGGTATCAGGAGCAGAATGTGCATTAACAACCATCAGAATAACATTACGAATTTTTCCAAAGCCTATTTCACCACGAAACTCTGCACTTATCCTTATTTCTTCAAGAGCTTCCAGTACACCTCTCGCTCCAATATTATCAGAAACACCGCCGTCGACCAGGTGAATATACGGACGTTTTTCGCTATCCTGTAAGAGTTCCATTTCAAGATAACGTCGATAGGCACGAGCATCCGGTCTTTTTCGAGTTTTTGGGTCGGCAACATCCTTAACCCAGGCGGGATATTGGTAATTACATTGACCACCATAATTGTCATAAGTAATCGGTGACAACACGACGGGAACAGCCGATGAAGTAGCAGCTGCACGAGAAAGTCGAACCGTATTCAGATCTGAACAGATAAGATCAAAATCATTTTGATAAAAAGCAAATCGTGAACCGGTTGAAAGATCAGTTCCTGTTGCAATCGCTACTGGTCCCTGTTTATCAAGTAAATCACCAAAGGTTGCCCCCTGAAAAAGAATTTCATCATAATAATCAGCTGCCAGTTCAGAACGTCCGGCAGAACCGCCAATAATCTTATACCAGTTAAATGGGTTAAAAGCGCGTGCCATCAGTGTTCCCTGAACATTACGCTTTAAAAAACGTTCTTCATAGTCTAAAAACAGTTTGTCACCATACAGGGCATAAGCCAGAGCGGTAAAGCTGCCGCCTGATACTCCCATGATGAGATCAACCTCATCAATTAGACGACGCGGCTGGCCGTTTACCAATAACTCAGTTCGTTTCAGTTCTTCCAGAAGCCCATAGGAGAATGCCGCCGCACGTGTTCCACCACCTGAAAAAGACAGTACGAATAAGGTTTCCTGATCATTGTTCAGACGTTTTGGTAATAATAAATAGGGTCGGTAACCAGTTTGAGGATCTGCCTGGGAAATGGGTTCGTTTATCGGTCTGCTTGAACAACCAGAGAGCATCACCAGGAACAAGATACTTAACCAGATTACTAAGTTTCTATTATTAAGAGTACGTTGAACAAGCATAGTAAATATAAATCCTGATATGAATACTTTAAAAGAGTATAGCACTCAAGACAGTTATTGGTAAGCTTATTCAATAATAATGAAATCCCTTAGCGTGCATCCTGCCTTTAACTTTTTAAGTTTATATGATTATTTGGTCGTGATAAAGCGGGGTGAGTCTGGCTTATGCAGAGAATACAGCATGAGTGATGCCATATCCTCCAAGCACGGTTAAATATTACCGAATGATCAACTTAACCAAGCTCTCCAGGATAATCTGCAATACCAGGATTTTTACTAACACCCAGTAATTTTGGATGGTTGATTTTAGGTAGCTTTAAAACATTATCCTTACCACGCTGGCTTAAGATGTAGTCATGTACAACGTCCCACATCAAACGTCCTTCCGGAGTACGATTGACCGAAGCCCATCCCGCAACCCGATAGGTTTCTTCCGGCTCAATTAAATGACCATTATCCAGACGGGCATTAGTGATACGTTCATAAATGGGTTTGCCGGGATCAATTGTATAATCCAGACCGCCGACACGTACCATGTCACCACCGGATTGCAGGTAGGGATCCGGATCAAACAGATTATCTGCAACACCTTCCAGGATATTCATCAGATCCTTACCTTTCATTTCTGAAACATAAGTTTCACCATAGGTCATGGCACATTGGGTCATCACATCTTCCATGGTGATCCAGTCACCTCCAAGGGTAGTAGTACCCCAGCGTACACCTGCTGACATGGCAACATCAGCCTTGTATTCATGTCTCAGAGCATTACAGAGAACCTGATCCCAGGTGCCCATAAAGTTACCGCGGCGATATAAAGTTCGATCGGCAATGGCCAGTTTTTCACTCAGGATCTGTTCAAAGGTTTTACCCAGACGATCCTTATTATAAAAGAATTTTTTAGCACGGCTTTCAATAATCTTTTCAGAATATTTGGTTTGTCTCATTTGTTTGATATAAGCAGACATCTCTTTATCAGCAGGCAGCCAGTCCGTGATAATAGGAAGCATCTGATAGTGCATGGCCTTGATTTTTCCATCTTGAATATCAAAATCCATTACCCCGATATATTTACCATTAGATCCGGCATTTGTGACCAGACAAGTGCCGCCGGCAACATTTTTTACTTCAACCGGCTTAGGCATACCATCATGAGTGTGACCGCCAAAAACAGCATTTAGTCCAGGTACGTTTTGCGCCATTTTAATGTCCACATCCATACCATTGTGGGACAGGAGAACAATCGCATCAGGTTTTTCTTCTGCTTGTATCGTTTTAACCAGTTCAATCATGTCATCTTCACGCAGACCAAATGACCAGTCCGGGAAAAATTCCTGTGGATTGGCGTTGGCAGTACGAGGAAATGCCTGGCCAATGATACAGATTCGGGCGCCATTGAGATCTTTCATGACATAAGGACGGAAAGCATGGCCAGAATCTTCATCATAAAGACCACTGCCGTCAAAACGTTCCACCATGGCAGGGTACTCGTCACTCATCAGGGCATCTTCTTTGACCCGGACATTCTGACCGATAAAATCACCTTTAAACAGGGCGACATTACTTAGAACTTCTTCTTCTCTATAAGTGAATTCCCAGTGCCCAACCATGACATCAACACCCAGAATATTGGATGCTTCGACCATATCAATACCACGGGTCCACAGGGAAGTTCCTGAACCCTGCCAGAGATCACCACCATCAATGGTAAGGGTTTTTTGTTTACCGCCAGCCTGTTCACGTAATCTGTCCAGAAGTGTCTTTATGTGCGCAAAACCACCTGTTTTGCCATATATTTTTGCCACATTATCAAAATTCAGATAAGTATAAGCATAGGCTTCAGGTGAATTAGGCTTCATTCCCATATAATCGAGTAATTTTTTACCAACGACATGAGGTGGACGTCCATAAGCATCACCAACACCCAGGTTGACATTAGGTTCACGGAAAAAAACCGGATTTAATTGACCATGAACATCTGTAATATGTAGAATACGTGCATTACCTTTCATGGGCACACTGTAAAAATCTTTTGGGTGAATCTGACTGGATTGGCTGACTGCATTAATTGGAAAAAGAGTCGGTACAGTCGCTGCGGTACCCGCAAAACCCATTACTTTTACAAAATTTCGTCTGGAAACTGTCATATTTAAAACTCTCTGAATTGACCACGATATAGGATGTACTATTATTCTATAGATCAGAGGAAAAAAACATGGCAAAAAATAAGTAGGGTTATGGTGGTTTTCCTTAATATGATTTCTGGATGCGGACTATTTAGTTTGGCGGATAAGTTTTGTGAGATTTAAATTGAGAATTAATTTACGTTTAATTTTTATTGTTTTTGGGCTTCTTAGCTTTGCGGATGCTTATGCTGAGGATCAAATCATTCGTATTGGTGCTTTAAGCCACCGTGGGGATGAAGTGACCAGGCAGATGTGGTCGTCCACGGCACAATATCTCACTAATACCCTTGATTCCTATCGTTTTGAAATAGTGCCGCTTGATTTTGCTGAAATCGAACCAGCTGTGAGTAATCGTGACGTTGATTTCTTGCTTGTTAATTCAGGTATTTATGTCAATATGGAAGTGCGTCACCGGGTCTCCCGGATTGTTACTATGAACAACAGGCTGGGTAATTATCCACTGAATGTGTTCGGCGGCGTCATTTTTACCCGTAGTGGCCGCCAGGATATAAAGAGCATAAGTGATTTACGTAATAAGAATTTTCTGGCAGTTGATAAAACGTCTCTGGGCGGCTTTCAAATGGCCTGGGGAGTCATGCACAAGCAAAAAAAAATGAATCCTTATAAGGATCTGGCATCACTTTCGTTTGCAGGCACCCATGATAAAGTGGTTATGGCGGTGAAAGAAGGGCGTGTAGATGCCGGTACTGTACGAAGTGGTATTCTGGAAAAAATGGCGGCTCAGGGTGATATTATGCTGAGTGATTTTAAAATTATTCATCCGGTTATTTATGACGGTTTTCCCTATATCCACAGTACACCGCTTTATCCTGAGTGGCCATTCAGTAAGCTGAAACATACGACTAATGAACTGGCTCAGAAAGTAGCTGTTGCCTTGCTGAATTTGAATAGTTCCAATGTCCTGGAAATTAATCAATATGCGGATTGGACCGTGCCTCTTGACTATCAGCAAGTACATGAGTTATTCAAAGAACTTAAATTATCTCCATATGAGCAACAAGGCCGTTTTACCTTATTAGATGCGGTCAAAAAATACTGGCAGGGGATTCTTGCTATGGTGCTGTTTCTGGTCATGTTGACGATAATGAGTACCTGGGTTTCCCGTTTGAATGCTCAGCTGAAAAAATCCAAACGATCACTGGAATATCAGCATGATTTAGTTTTAAACTCCGTCTGTGACGGTATTTATGGTGTGGATCTTAACGGTAACTGTACTTTTATGAATCGTTCCATGATAAAACTCACCGGCTGGAAACAGGAAGATTTTCTGGAAAGAAATCAGCATCAGCTACTACACCATAGTCATGAAGATGGTACACCTCACAAACAGGAAGACTGTCCGGTATATCTCACTTTTCGGGATAATCAGCCGCGTTTTATTACGGATGACAGCTTCTGGAAAAAAGACGGTTCCCGATTCCCGGTTGAGTATAGCAGTACGCCTATGAGAGATCATAATGGCGATACAATTGGCAGTGTTGTGGTATTCAGAGATATCAGTGAACGAAAGCAGGCAGAAGAAGAAAGTATTCGCCATCAAAAAGAACTGACACACATGGCTCGCTTGAATACAATGGGTGAAATGGCTTCGGGAATTGCCCATGAATTAAATCAACCTCTAACGGCTATAGCCACTAACGCATTCGCCGGTATTCAAATATTGGAAAGCGGCAATGTTGTAACGGATAAGTTGATAGATGTTATGGAAACCATTGGCTTGCAGGCAGAACATTCAGGAGAAATTATTCGTCAGTTACGACAATTTGTGCGTAAAGAACAACCAGAGCGTTCAAATATTAATATCAATGAATTAATTGAAGAAGTTCTTTTGTTTATCAAGCGGGAAGCACTGAAAGCCGGCGTTAAAATAATCCGCAAAATGGATAATGAAATTTGTGAAGTGCGGGCTCAACCCATACAGATAGAACAGGTTTTACTGAACCTGATGAAAAATTCAATTGATGCCATGCAAAATGTATCATCTGAGAATAGACGTTTAACGATCAGCACGGAAATGGCCGGTGATAATGCATTAGTCGTAACGATTGAAGACACCGGGCCTGGAATTGATGAAAAAATTAAGGATGGACTCTTTGATCCCTTTGTGACCAGCAAGGATAATGGGCTGGGTCTTGGGCTTTCCATAAGTCAGGGTATCATTGAATCACATCAGGGTAATTTGTATCTGCATTCCAGTGATAGTAGTGGTACTGTATTTCGTTTCGCCTTGCCTGTAGCAGGTCCTGTGTAAGTTGGTAATTAAAATATATGGAGAAAGAGATAATGGCTGAACAGCCGAGTGTTTTTATTGTTGATGATGAAGAAGCGATTCGCAGCGCACTGAGTTTATTAATGGAATCTGTTGGGCTTAAAGCGGAAAACTTTGCTTCTTCTCAGGAATATCTGGATCAGTTTGATGCTTCAAAACCAGGTTGTCTTATACTGGATGTTCGTATGCCGGGGATCAGCGGCCTTGATTTACAGGCAAGGTTATCTGCAGAAAAAATTCATCCGCCCATTATTATTATCACCGGTCATGGTGATGTACCGATGGCAGTCAGAGCCGTTACGGCCGGGGCAGTTGATTTTATAGAAAAACCCTTTAATAACCAGTCTATGCTGGACTCAGTGCATCGTGCTCTTGAACTGGATGGGATACAACGCGGTGAATCATCCCGTTTGCAGGATATTGAGAAACGCTATGATGAACTAACGCCAAGAGAGAAAGAAGTGCTGCAATGTGTTATTGAGGGAAAACGCAATAAAGTTATCGCGGTAGATATGAATATCAGTCAGTCTACTGTTGAAGCACATCGTGCCAAGGTAATGGAAAAAATGACTGCCGGCACCTTATCTGATTTAATGCGTATGGCGCTTTCGCTAAAACTTATTCATTAAATTTAAGCTCGTATATATATCCAGCCTTGATTTAACCGTTGTACAATTTCTGCAAGTGCTTCTGGAATAACACTGACTTCATTGATTAAATGAATATCAATGCCTTTGAGCTTTTGTCTTTCAATTGAACGCTGACAGGCCAGAAAAGAAATATTTTCATGATGCATTGCTAATGCACGTATTCTTTCAATATAAGGAGATTCATTTTTTTGCAGAATTTTAATACCTTCTGCATTAACAAGAATCTGAAGTTTAAATTTTTCATCACTATTATTTCTGCTTAACAATCGTTCTGCATTATTTAAAGCAGCCTCAACTTTTGATGGCTCATCAGTAGAAATATGTAATAAAACACGATGATTGTCAATGGCTTCAGGGGTTAATTGAACTTGTTGTGATAATGTTTCGTTTAACTCAGAAGCACTATAAAAATAAGCACCGTTCCATCCTGCCAGGCCACCTAATAAGATAAATAAACTGGCGGCAATTCCATATTGAAACAAACCGGGCTTATGTTTAGCAGAATGTTTTTCAGATCGTTTATCAAGTTGATTATCAGGTGGTCTTTGGTAAGAAAATTTGACCATTTCTTTAATAATACGTGTTTGACAAATGGTTTCTGCCAGTTCTTCATTTTGTTGTGATTTCTTTAATATTTCAGCTTTGACTTCATCGGATAGTTGATTATCAACATAGGCATTAATCTGCTCAATACTAACAGGATCTTCAGAGTTCATTTTATACTCCTTAGTTTTGGTCTTTTTATGTTGTCCTTATTAGCATGATTATCTGCGCTTGAGATTGAGCTATTTTTAATATTCGTATTGCTTTTTTTCATCAGTTTTTCTTTGAGTGATATACGAGCACGACTTAAACGACTCATTACTGTACCAATCGGGATACTTAATATGCTTGCCACTTCATCATAGGAAAAACCTTCCAAATCAACCAGAGTGATAACCTGGCGTTGTCCCATAGCTAATGAACTGACTGCTTTTCTGACCTGGGTAATAATTTCCTGTTGTTGAAGTAATTGTTCAGGGGTTTCATTATCAGTAAAAACAAGATCATCAATATTTTCGCTGGGCTGTATTTTTCGTAAATGATCATACCAGCAATTGGCCAGTATTTTAAATAACCAGCTATTAATACTTGATTGGTCACGAAGATGCTCTCGTTTTTTTAATGCTTTTAAAAGGGCTTCGTTTACCAGATCATCGGCTAAAAGTTCATCATTACACCAGGAGTAAGCAACCCGAAAGAGCTGTTCTCGTTTGTTTTTTAGATCCTGTTGTTTTTTGTTGGTAAATAACGAAAATATCATAGTAATTTATTCTATTTAATTTTTTAAATCGATTATTGGTTATGAAATCATATTTATGAAGATGCTAACTTTGTATCTAATAAGACGAATCAGCCAGTCATTTTATTCCATCTATTATTAAAAATAATTGAAAAGGGCATTTTATTCAAATAAATATTGATCAAACTCATTCACATGGATAATTAATATGACTATAATCAATTGATAACTAGTAAAAATTATTAAATACTTCTTACGTCATTGATGGGTTAAGTGAGATAAAATGAAATTTTATTATTTTGTGTCCATTGTTTTCATGCTATCACTTTCCAGTGGTGTTTATTCGCAGGAACAGCCGTCGCTGTCAGTCGTTCCTGTTAAAATACATTCCATTCCGGCAAATCGCCTGTTCGTTGGCGGCACCGTTGCTGCACATAAATCAGTTATATTATCTGCCCAGATGCCTGGCAGGATTGTTAGTATTTCCGGTGAGGAAGGTGATTATTTCAAACAAGGGCAATTACTCGTTAAAATAAATGATGATGAATTGCGGGCAAAAAGGCAAACCGCATTGGCGCAATTTACCTCGGCTTCAATTGCTGTCAACAACGCCGGTGTTCAGTTTCACCGACAGGTGGTTTCACCCTCAACATCCAATCATGCACCGGGAGGGATGGGTATGCCGGGTATGTTTGATCAACTGGTGACTAATCCTATGTCCGAATTGATGGGAACCCGTGATTATGATGTGGAAAGAAGGGCTGATATTATTTCGACTCGTGCACAGCTCGATCAGGCTCATCAGGCACTCGAACAGGTACGCTCTCAAATCCAGCAAATTGATACAAAATTACGCGATACATTAAGTATTGCTCCTTTTGATGGTGTCATTGTGACTAAAAATATTGAAGTGGGTGATACCGTTCAGCCCGGTCAACCTTTACTTGTGTATGAAGATCTTAGTGTACTGCAAATTGTTGTTGATGTACCCGGCCGCCTGATACACAATTTAACGGAGGGGCAGACAGTGAATGCCAAAATTGATGGACTGAACCATGAGGTAAAGGTTCAGGTCAGTAAAATATTTCCAACCTCTGATCCGGTACGGCATACTACCCGGGTTAAATTAACTTTACCCTCAGGCAGCCATGTTTCCTCAGGAAATTATGCAGAGGTATGGATCCCGGTAGCAAAAAGTGCCATGCAGAAACGTTTGCTGGTACCCTCAGGCGCCATTATTGAACGAGGAGGTAATCCCTCAATCTTTGTCGTTAATGAGCAAAACAAGGTAGAGTTGCGTTTAATCAGGGTAGGCGAAGTTTTGCCATCCGGTCATGCTGTCATCCTGTATGGTGTTAAAGAAAATGAACGGGTATTGGACAATCCTCCCGCATTCATCACTTCAGGTTATGACGTATCTCATTAAACTGTTAGTACAATGATGGAATAAAAACTCAGGATAATACGATGGCTGAGAAGAGAGTTAAGCATTTCTCCAG
>Ga0209013_10003910_pt1 | contig 13125 bp, 12 predicted proteins | sample Cruoilmetagenom2_FD_187291 | JGI IMG/M metagenome (GOLD analysis project Ga0209013, IMG submission 187291) | Oil polluted marine microbial communities from Coal Oil Point, Santa Barbara, California, USA - Sample 2 (SPAdes) (version 2) | ecosystem: Environmental > Aquatic > Marine > Oil seeps ... | reverse complement strand
TCAGGGAATAATGGTGCAATAGGGTCAGCAACAGTAAAATCAACATCACCATCAGAATAACCTAATTCCATGTCAATTTTTGAACGGTACGAAATACCAATATTGAATTTTTCGTTTGGTTGAAGGAAAACTCCCAGATTATATCCAAATTCGATTGTATTTCCAGATATATTTACTTTTCCGTCAGGTTGACCTAAGGCAGCAAGGCTTAAAGCTTTATTTAAATCAACATCCCCGTAAACAATATTTAATCCGGCACCTACACTAATCCAGTTAGCTAACTGATAAGATATTGTAGGTTGAATATAAAGTGCTTTTAATTTAATGTTCTGTATTAAATATTTTCCAGACCATTCTTTACCCCAATCTACCTTATTACCAAATGGAGTGTATAAGCCTAATCCGAAAGCTAATTTATCATTTGCTTTTACTGCACCGTAAAAATATAAAGGCGTTCCTGTGGGATTGTCGGTTTGTTCGCGACCAGCTAAACCATCGAAATCTGTTTTGATTAAAGTAGCAGTAGCTCCTACAGAGAAACTGTATTTACCATCAATGGTTGCCAAGGCTCCTGGATTCCACTGCAAGCAACTTGCATCAAAATTTAAGGCGGTTCCTACGTGACCCATACCTATTTGTTTGTTACCTTGAAGGTTCACTGCGAATCCTTCTGCTTTAGCATTGTAAGCCAATACAATAATGGCAATTGCTAAAAAAACTCTTTTAATCATAAGTTGATGTTTTAAATTTTCGATTGGAATATAAGCCAAATTTTAAATATTCTGTTTTCCTTATATTCAGGTATGAAAAACAAAAGATCTTATCGTGCGGTAAATCAGTCATATAGATATATGTGGATTTTTTGATGAGATTTATAAACAGAAGGGGGTGGAAAATTTTTATTAAATTATTTTTACATTTGCCATCAATAAGATCATTTTATTCAATGATATGGATGTTAATTTGAATAAGAAATCGAAGGGAGATTTCGGTTATCAGAGCTATAAAGTAGGTTATAGAAGTATTACAACTTCTTTAATTAACCGTTCTTTTGAATGGAAAGACAAACAGATTAATATATTATTGGAATCTGCTATGCTTGATTTGGGGGAGTTGAATGCCTATTCAAAATTTTATCCAAATTTAGATCAGTATTTGCCGCTTTTTGTAGCGCAGGAAGTGATTGCTTCTAATTTAATAGAGGGTAGTAAATGCAATATATCCCACGCATTTATTCCTGAGGCTTCAAGGAGTTTTAAGCGTATATATGAGCAAAAGGAAATTATAAATCATATCAATGCCTTAAATTGGGGTGTTCATGAACTCAAAAAATACCCACTTTCGGTTCGATTGATCAAAGAATCTCACAAATTATTATGTAAGGACTTACCTCAGAAAGAGGATTTTGCGGGTAAGTTTCGTCCTTATTTTCAAGCTAATGACAGTAAGTTTGAGCAGAAATTTGAATATACACCTCCCAATAAGCATGAACTAAAAATTTTAATTAACGATGGTAAAAAATTCTGGAGAAATGATGATTTGGAATTACCACAGCTAATTAAAATGGCCATATCTCTTTATCAATTTGAGAATATATTACCATTTCTGGATGGCAATGGAAGAACAGCCAGAACATTGATATTGTTTGAAATTCTAAGTTTAAATTTTGTTACTAAGCCAATTTTTTGTTTATCCGTGTTTTTTGAGAAAAACAGATTGGAATATTACCACCGACTTAATTTGGTTCGCACAAAAAATGACATTGAGCAGTGGATTAGATTCTTTTTAATGGGAATTAAGGAATCAGCAATTCACAGTAAGACAATTTTAAGTAATCTCGAAAAATTAAATTGTAAATATCTTTCTCTTATTGAGCAAAATATGGGTAAGAAAAGGCAATCAAGTGCTAAGCAATTACTGAGTATTTTTTATAGTAGCCCATTTCTTTCGGTGAATGAGGTGAAGGAGAAATTGAATATTAGTTTTCAGGCTGCAAATCAGATGATGAAAGAGTTTGAACAAAGCGGATTGGTTCGTGAGCAAGTCGGTGCCAAACGTAACAGAATCTTCTATTTATGGGAGTACTTAAATCTGTTTGACTTATTACAATAAAATAATAGTAAGCGTCCTGAAGAAATTCGGGACGTTTTTTTCTAATATTACACAAAAAAAAGACTGATTCCGAAAGGAATCAGTCTTTATATCAAGCTTTTAGTCTTATCCTAAAACCTCTTTTAGTTTCTTGCCAATGTCAGCAGGAGATTTCACAACATGAATTCCCGCAGCTTCCAAAGCTTTCATTTTTTCTTCAGCAGTTCCTTTACCTCCTGCAATAATTGCACCTGCGTGTCCCATACGTTTTCCCGGAGGTGCAGTCTGTCCTGCAATAAAGGCAACAACAGGTTTATCAACATTCTTTGCGATATAAGCTGCAGCAGTCTCTTCATCTGATCCACCAATTTCACCAATCAAAACAATTGCTTCTGTTTTTGGATCTTCGTTTAGCAATTTTACTGCATCAATATGACGAGTACCTATGATTGGATCTCCTCCAATACCAATTGCAGTTGACTGACCAAAACCAGCTTCAACCAATTGGTGAACGGCTTCGTAGGTTAAAGTTCCCGAACGAGAAATAATTCCAACTGTTCCCGGTTTATGAATAAAGCCAGGCATGATTCCAATTTTTGCTTCACCAGGTGTAATAACTCCCGGACAGTTTGGTCCAATCAGACGGGTTTTTGGATATTTTTTTAAGTATTCATGAACTTCCAGCATATCCAGACTTGGAATACCTTCAGTGATGCAGATTACTAAAGCAACTCCTGCTTCAGCAGCTTCCATAATTGCGTCAGCAGCAAATGCTGGTGGTACAAATATTACCGAAGCATTAGCTCCGGTCTTTTCTACAGCACCTCGCATGGTATTGTAAATCGGAATTTTATCCATGAACAATTGTCCACCTTTTCCTGGTGTAACACCCGCTACTACATTTGTTCCATATTCTAACATTTGTTGGGTATGGTATGCCCCTTCAGAACCTGTGATTCCCTGAACCACAAGTTTTGTGTTTTTATCAACTAATACACTCATTATGCTTTAATGATTTTAAGGGTGGAAACAACTTTTTCAGCAGCATCTCTAAGTTCGGTAGCTGCGATAATATTCATTCCTGATGCTTCTAAAAGTTTCTTGCCTTCTTCAGCATTGGTACCTTGCAATCGTACCACAATCGGAACTTGGGTATCTATATTTTTAATTGCTTCAATCACTCCTTTAGCAACCCGATCGCAACGAACAATTCCACCAAAAATATTAATTAGAACGGCTTTTACATTTTGATCAGAAAGGATGATTCTAAATCCTTTTTCAACAGTTTCAGCAGATGCAGCACCACCAACATCTAAGAAATTGGCTGGTTCTCCTCCTGTAAGTTTAATGATGTCCATGGTTCCCATTGCCAAACCGGCTCCATTAACCATACAGCCAATATTACCATCCAGTTTGATGTAATTTAATCCAGATCTGCCAGCTTCGATTTCCATTGGTTCTTCCTCATCCAAATCGCGTAGAGCCAAGATGTCTTTGTGACGATATAATGCATTATCATCGAAGTTTGCTTTGGCATCTAAGGCAATCACATCACCTTCTTTAGTAACAACCAAAGGATTGATTTCAAAGAGAGAGGCATCAGTTCCCATGTATGCTTTGTATAAGGCTAGAAAAAATTTCACACCATTTTTTAAGGCATCACCGCTAAGGTGAAGTGCAAAAGCCATTTGCCTTGCCTGAAAAGCTTGTAATCCTACAGCGGGATCAACGGCAACCTTTACAATTTTCTCGGGTGTTTCTTCAGCAACTTTTTCAATTTCCATACCGCCTTCGGTAGAAACCATAAAAGTAACCTTTGAACTTGCACGGTCGAAAACAATGCCTGCATACAATTCCCGATCGATATTGGAAGCAGCTTCAATAAGTACTTTCTTTACCAATTTTCCTTCCGGACCTGTCTGGTGAGTTACCAATGTCATGCCTAATATATCATTGGCATATTGTGTTACATCTTGTGCAGTTGGAGCAAACTTAACTCCACCACCTTTACCTCTACCTCCGGCATGAATTTGGGCTTTCACTACCACCGGCAGACCAATTTCGGTTGCAGCTTCTTCAGCTTCCTTAACAGAGAAGGCAATTTTGCTCTCTGGAACAGGAACACCAAAAGCGCGTAAAATTTCTTTTGCTTGATATTCGTGAATCTTCATTCTTAATAATTTTTTAGGCTTGGATATGACCTGCATAAGCTCTGCTTGTATTGTTTTTGTTGATTTTGAACAGGTTCAAGCAAGTCGGTTAATAATATATTTATGCGTTATTTTTTTGATGAACCTAAATATATAAATATCTGCATGAAATAAAAAGAATGAGGTCTGTATTCTTAAAGAGTTTCGGGTCTGTATTTGCATAGTGAAGATGTTCGGGAAGGATGACCTTACTAAATTGTCTGGTAATCAGAGTTTGCAGAGATTAAGATGGATAAATAATTGCGAATTCTATCTCCTGGCATTTTTGAACACTTCGAAATAATATTTAAGATTTTCGTGTATCAGCTTACTATATCGTGTGAAAACTTCATTTTATCGAATAAAAAGAAGATTCTCTTCTTATTTTTTGGACACAATACATCCTATTTCGTAATTTCAAACTCAAACAAAATTTACATGGGAAGGAGTGGAATTTATCCGTCTTGGCCAATTAGGATAAATATTTTCCGATGCAGATAAATTGTTCTACATTTAATTGATTCATATTAAAAAAAACAGAAAAAATGAGCACTAATTTTAATAAGGTGAAGGATTACCTTTTGAACTTGGAATATAATATTATTCAGGAAGATAAGGCGGAAGAATTGTTTATAGTTGAAAATCCGGAAGGTGGAATTACAAATCTCATTGTAGATTGTGAAGATCCAATTGTAATTATTGAAGGTCTGCTTTTCGAGATTAAGGAAGAGAATCCGAATATTTATCAATCTTTATTGATGAAAAATAGAGAAATTATTCACGGAGCTTTCGCTTTGGATGAAACCGGAAAAAAAGTTCTCTTTCGGGATACACTTCAGTTAGAAACTCTTGATCAGAATGAATTGGAGGCATCGCTAAATTCGTTGGAAATGTTACTTAGTGAGTACTCCGAAGAGATAATTTCATTTTCGAAACTGTAATTTAAAATAGGATAAAAAGATATGGGAATTTTTAGCAGATTATTCAATGTGGGCAAAGCAGAAGCTCATGCAGCTATAGATAAATTAGAAGATCCGATTAAGATGACCGAGCAAGGAATTCGGGACTTGAAGAAAGATTTAGATAAGAGTCTGCAAGCTTTGGCAGAAGTGAAAGCAATGGCTATTCGTAGTAAACGTGACTTAAACGAACAAAAAGCAATGGCTCAGAACTATGAGCAAAAAGCAATGCTTTTATTGCAAAAGGCAGAAAAAGGCGAATTAGAAATGGCCGAGGCAGAACGTTTGGCTACTGAAGCATTGAGTCGAAAAGAACAAGCATCGGAAAGTGTATCAAGAGCACAGGAAGAGGTGACCAAATTTGACACCAATATTAGTCAGTTGGATGCCAATGTGAAGAAATTAAAATCAACAATTACTCGCTACGAGAATGAATTGAGAACCTTGAAAGCAAGAGCCCGCGTTAGTCAGGCAACACAAAAAATAAATAAGCAATTATCTGGCATCGATAGCTCGGGTACCGTATCGATGTTGGAAAAAATGAAAGATAAAGTGGCACAGCAAGAAGCAATGGCCGAGGCTTATGGTGAAATATCCGTTGAAAATAGAAGTCTTGACGATGAGATTGATGCTACGCTAAGTGATACCAATGTGAAAGCAACAAATGCCTTGGAGGAACTAAAAGCGAAAATGAAAAATAAGCAATAGCTGTTTTTATAAATTGAAACGAAATGACAATTTGAATCATCATTAATTCGATTTAATGATGATTCAATACATGCTAAGTTTCTGATAGTGGTTTCAAGTATAATTATTAACACATCTAATAAAAATGGGATTAGCCGATTTTTTTAAGCGAAAACAGCCCAAATATGATAGCACCAATATCCGGGTAACCGACCTGGATGTTGGTTTTGTTTTTGAATACGATTTGGAAACATGGGAAGTGCAAGCAGCCTATGAATATGATTGGGGAGATAATTACTTTTCGAGCGAATTCAAGATAAACAACGGATCCCAAACACTTTTCCTTTCGGTGGAGGAAGATGATGAATTAATTTTGTCTTTATCCGAAAAGATTAAAGTACGAGCTTTGGGTGATGATGTTGTGGAGAAATTAATGAAAGTTCAAAAGCCACCGACTACTATTCTTTTTAAGGATAAAAAGTATATGCTGGAAAAAGAAGCTCCAGGATATTTTAATGACGGAGAGCGAGGTGATAATTGGGTTGAATTTATTTCCTGGGATTTTGAGGAGGCATCAGGAGATAATATCATCTGTATAGAACAGTGGGATGAAAAGGAATTTGAGGCCTCAACCGGTAAACGAATTAAAGAATTTGAAATCTCTAATATTCTTCCAAAATAGTATAGCTTTAAAACCTTTAAACATTTTTATTTTATGGATAATACAGTCACCAAAGTAATCATCGGTATTATTGTCGTATTTTTTATTGCCAAAACCTGTGGTCGTGATAAAAATACTGGCTCTTCTGTTGCCGAAACCTGGCAGAAATCACCTGTTGATCAGTTGATAAAAGATTTAAATGCAGAGTCTAATTTCTCTATAGTCTTATTTGATATGGATGCAGATGAGGGTAGTATCTCTTCTGATAATTATCGTCATCAGTATCAGATAATCATTGAGCGGCCAGATACAGTTCTGGAGCAAAAAACAGATTGGAAAAATGTGAGTGAAGCTTTTTTCTCCCAAAATATTAATAATATGGGGATGGAAATTGTCTCGAAAAAAGATGGTGTTATCACCAAACAAGCGGTTCCTGCCGGTTACAATCACTACGTAGGTAATGAAAAATACGGTCGATGGGAAAATCGTGGAGGTTCTTCTTTTTGGGCATTCTATGGTCAATATGCTTTCATGTCTTCCATGTTTAATATGATGTCCTACCGTCGTTCCTATTGGAATGATTACCGCACTGGTGGATATTACGGAAGTTCTCGTGGATACTACGGACCTAGAGGTTCAAGTCCGGTATATGGCACCAAATCTTATGCCGGATCAAATGCTGGTCGTTCTACCAAATGGGGTAGTAAACCTTCTACTTTTAAAGATAAGGTGAGAAGCAGAGTGAGTAGATCATCATCCAGTTCTTATCGCAGAAAGACATCAAGCAGAACAACGCGAAGTTCTTCCAGATACAGAAGAACCTCAACGCGATCCAGAAGTGGTGGATTTGGAAAATAATCTGTAATTAAAATTGATTTGAAATAATACCTGTTTAAAAATCTAAGATTCGTACATATGACTTCATTATCAGAATTCTCCTATTTTGTTTATGATGCCGTGGCTTATATCATGGTAGCATTCGTCATTTTTTTAATTGGAAAGTTTGTCTACCAATTATTACATCCATCCTTTAAGGTTCGCGACGAACTGGTAAAAAAGGATAATTTCGCTTTTGCCTTATCTCATGTTGGATATTACATTGGTTTGCTGTTGGCTATCGGAAGTGCTATTGTTGGCCCTTCGAATGGCTTGCTAACTGATGTGATTGATATAGCTGTTTACGGTATTTTAGCGATCGTACTATTGAATTGCTCTATCTTTTTATCTGATTTTTTAATGCTTCGGAATTTTTCGATTCGAAAAGAAATTATTGAAGACCAAAATGCGGGGACAGGAGTGGTAGAAGGAGCTGTTTCTGTGGCTTCGGGATTGATTATTTTTGGTGCTGTTTCGGGCGAAAGCGGAGGATTACTTTTCGGTATCCTAACTGCTGTAGTATTTTGGGCATTTGGTCAGCTGGCATTGATAATAACTACCCGCTTTTATAATTGGATTACTCCCTATAATATACACGAGCATATCGAAAAGGATAATGTTGCCGTTGGAATTGGTTTTGCTGGTGCTATTATCGCAATTGGTAATTTAATTCGATTTGGATTAACCGGTGATTTTCAAGGCTGGCTTCCATCTTTCACCGAAACAAGTTTTGAGTTGCTTGTTGGGTTGATTTTATTGCCTGTAATGCGATTGGTTACCGATAAAATTTTATTACCAGGCGAAAAATTAACCGATGAAATCATTAATCAGGAGAAACCGAATATTGGTGCTGCATTGATTGAAGCATTTTCTTATATCGGCGGTTCGGTATTAATTACCTGGTGTTTGTAAATATATTGTTCCAATTATCATGATAATTGTAGTTCTCTTGGTTGGACTTTGTTCCTTCTTGATAGTAAAACGTGTAGAAAAGAATGTTTAAAAATCGATCAACATTATTAAAAGCAGCAATTTTTGCCACCGGATTTTCGGGAGTGGTAGCTGAATATATTTTATCAACTTTAGCAACCTATTTTTTAGGCGATTCCATTTTTCAATGGATCATGATTATTTCGCTCATGCTATTTTCAATGGGTTTGGGAAGCAGGCTGAGTAAAAGCTTTGATCTGAGTTTGCTGAAAAGGTTTTTGCTAACGGAATTCGCCTTATCGGTTTTGGTTTCTTTTGCTCCCTTGTTGGTTTATACCGCTTCGGCTTATACGCAGGCAATTGGAGTATTAATTTATTCCTTAGCTATATTGATTGGATTATTGATCGGGATGGAAATCCCCTTGGTGATCAGAATTAATGATGATTACGAAAAGTTGCGTTTTAATATTTCTAATATTTTAGAGAATGATTATTACGGCAGTTTGTTAGGAGGTATATTTTTTGCTTTTATCGGATTGCCTGTGTTCGGGTTGATTTACACGCCATTTATACTTGGGTTTGTCAATTTTTCGGTGTCCATAGTGGTGCTTTTCTTTTTGTGGGATCTACTTAAACTTGGGGAGAGAAAGATGCTGATCGTTCTGGGTGCTTTTATTCTAGTATTGCTAAGCTTAGGAGTTTTTGTTACCGATCCAATTATTAGATACGGAGAGCAGCAAAAATATTCCGATAAGGTAATCTATGCCGAGCAAACCCAATATCAACGAATTGTTATTACCGAATGGAAAAAGGATTATTGGTTGTATCTCAATGGTAACGAGCAACTCTGTACCAGAGATGAACTCATGTATCACGAGCCATTGATTCATCCGGCGATGACTTTACATCCAAATCCGGTTAATGTATTGGTTTTAGGTGGAGGCGATGGATGTGCTGTTCGGGAGATTCTAAAATATCCTAAAGTAAAAAGCATTAGGTTGGTTGATTTAGATCCGGCAATGACCAAACTGGCACAAACGAATCCCATACTCACAAACTTGAATCAGCATTCATTTAGTAATCCTAAAGTCAGCATTACTAATGAGGATGGATATAAATATTTACAGGATAATGAAGATTACTACGATGTAATTATTGTGGATCTTCCCGATCCGAGAACCGTGGAATTGGGCCGTTTGTATTCGCATGAATTTTATAAGACCTGTTACCGACATTTGCGTCCGCATGGTGTTATTGTTACTCAGGCAGGAAGCCCGTATTTTGCAACACAGGCTTTCACTTGTATTTTAAATACCATGAAGAGTGCAGGTTTTGAAACTGTTCCCATGCACAATCAGGTAATTACGCTTGGCGAATGGGGTTGGTGTTTGGGAGTGAAACAAAGTCCGTATCCCGATTTAAAAAAGAAATTGCAAAGTCTGCATTTTAAGGTTCCTACCCGATGGATAAATCACGAAGCAATGAGTTTGATTACCTCCTTTGGAAAAGAATTTTATCCGTGGGAAAAAGATACCGTATATGTCAACCGAATTCATGATCCGGTACTTTACAAGTATTATCTGAAAGGAAACTGGGATTTATATTGATAGTATTCAAAATTAGCACGTAATGACAGTATTAAAATCAAAAATATTAGATGCAAAGATTCACAACCTGCGTTTTTGGATTTCGGAATTCGATCCTAAGGTTTTAGAGTCGATGTTTCAAAATTTTCTGGAGGAAGCTGATTTTGTGATCCTGAATTTCTCGGATTATCATTTTCCCGTTCAGGGATATACCGCTTTTTGGCTGTTGGCAGAATCCCACCTGGCAATTCATACTTTTCCTGGCAAAGGCTGTTCGTATATCGAATTGAGTAGTTGTAATCAGACAAAATCAGAATGTTTTCATAAATTAGTAAAGCAAAGCAAATTGCAGGTAGATTGGAATAAGGCTGCCATGGAGATTAGTTTGCCTGAGGAGTAATTCCGAAACCAGAAGGAGACTATTTGTTTTTGCAATTTGTTGCTACTACAATACAATATTATATGAAGAAAAAGCTGATTCTTTTTATTGCCGCACTGCTTTATGTTTCTGCAATTCTTAGCATTCAATGGGTCGAGAGTCAATCTGCCAATGCGAATATAAAATCGGTTGGAGATGCTTTTTGGTATGCCATTGTAACGCTTACCACGGTTGGATATGGCGATTTTTATCCGGTAACCGTAGCGGGAAAAATTATTGGCTTGATCGTTATTATTGGTAGTCTGGGTTTGCTGGGATTTATTATTGGCGAAGTAACAGTTAGATTTAATCTGTATATGGAAAAGAAAAAAAACGGTTTTTGGGGAACTGATTTCGAAAATCATTATATCATTATTGGATGGAATGAATTCGGACTAAAGGTGGCGAATCAAATTATTTTAGCCGATCAAAAGATTGCTTTTGTAACCAATTCAAAAGCTGATTTGGATTTGATTGATGACTTGTATGCCGCTAAGGATAGTTTTTGTTTGTTTGCCGATTACTCGAATATGGAGGCTTATGCAAAAGTGAATATTGAGCAATCGAAAAGGGTGTTTGTCAATTTTAAAGAGGATTCGGAAACATTGGTTTTTGTAATCGATCTGAAAAAGAAATATCCAAATGCCAATGTGGTTGTAACATGCTCCAATCCAAGCTTAAAAAATACTTTTATTAATGCCGGAATCGATCATGTAATTGCCAAAAACGAGGTTGCTTCAAAATTAGTAGCATCCTATCTTTTCGAGCCGCACGTGGCTGCCTATACCGAAGATTTAATTGCTACCAGTGTTGCCGATGAGGATTCGGATATTCAGCAGTTCTTAATAAAGGAAAATTGTGAATTTGCTGAAAGTGAGTATATGAATGCTTTTACAAAATTAAAAATGGACTTTAATGCCATCCTTATTGGTTTGGTTCAGGATGGAAATGTGATTAAAAATCCTGCAAAGGAGATTACCATTCATGCAGGCAATTATCTTATTCTCATTACCAGCGGTCATGGTAGAAAAAGTCTGGAAAGTTTTTTTGGGGCTAAACAGGGGGAATAAATCCTATTGTGAATTCTAATATAAAACAGACCTGACAGGTTTTCAAAACTTGTCAGGTCTGTTTGTATTTAAACCTGTTTGCCGTCCCTTCCCGCAAGTTTGTAACTTGTGGTTTTTAATTAGCTTCTTTCGGGGCAAGTATTGAAGCCACGAAGTGTTTTAATTTGACTAAGCGTGGGTACAAAACCATGTAATTGATAAAGGTAGTTAAGATTGCCTGGAGGGGATGACTTACATACTTTTAGAGTTGTAAGTTAAAGGTACAGCTAAGTATTCAACTCTTGATTCGAATGAATTTGTGATGTTTTAGATGAACGAAAACCACAAGTTGCAAACTTGCGGTAGGTGGAGGATCAAATCGAACCGAAAATTCCTTTTATAATAGGGAAAAAGGCTTTCCTCTTTTAAAACTTTATAGGCTTACTGCCTGATATTTTTGCCAAATCCTTCTTTTTCTAAGCAGGCTTATCCTACTATCCTTGTCCTTGACAAGATGCGAACCGTGCTTGACACGATTTTTCTATCCGTTGATCATATATTTTATAAAACCGGCAAATAAGATTATTTTTTATGTATCAATAAATTTGAATTTTATTAGCTTTATTATCGTTTTAACACTACATAAATAAAAATATAGGGACGTCCAGCTATTCTTTGTTTCATTAGTTAAATCAAGCAATACGTTGTGTTTGTTATTAGTATTGCTGTGCTTTTGCAGTGCTGATTGCTGCATTAATCTCTCATCGCATTCTCCGGTAATTGGGGAGTGAATGTTAAAGTATTTTATAAGTTTTTAAAAATTAGAAAAGTATGAGTGAAGAAGAAATTGCCATCTGTAAAGCGAAAGTTGAAGCTATGCTCGCAGATAAGGCAGTAGAATCGAACCAACCGATTAGCATTTTTACCGAGGAAGCCGAGACTTTGGAAAGCTGGGCGATGGATGACAAAGAAAAGCTTGCCATTGGTGGCATTAGCAAAGATAGAATCAAACAGATTGGTATTCGTGCCGAAGTACTACGATATTACCAGGCTAGTTGGATCAAGATTCGCCGTACCGGTAAAGATGCCGAGATTGCCTGGAAAGAGATGGCCGAGAAAGCTGGTGACTTATGCCAGGAAATGAAGCATGCATTTCGGTATGCTTTTAGAAACGATGCTGCCCTTTTAGGACGCGTTAGCGAAATTGCTCAGGGCTATGGCGATGCCGATATGATTCAGGATCTAAAAACTTATTCGGAACTAGGTATCGATCATCAGGAATTGCTTGCAGCCATTGGGTTTGATGTTGCTAAACTTGCCGAAGCTGGCCGTTTGTCAACCAAAGGAGCCAACCTACTGGCCGAAGCCAATGGCAGCAAGCTAAAAGGCAACGAGTCGAAGGTAATTCGCGATAAAGCTTACACTTATCTAAAAGAAGTGGTAGATGAGGTTCGCGCTTGCGGAAAATATCTTTTCTGGAGAGATCCGATTCGCATAAAAGGCTACCAAAGCGATTACTGGAAGAGTAAAAAGGGAAGTCGTAAACCAAAAGAAGTTCCTGAAGTTGAATCTTAAGGCTTCTCAAATTAAAAAACTCCGCATTGCGGAGTTTTTTAATGCCTCCTTTTTTGTACAATGCCTAAATTCATTCTTCCTGTCAATTTATTGGTGTTTTAGTC
>Ga0209013_10003909_pt1 | contig 13125 bp, 11 predicted proteins | sample Cruoilmetagenom2_FD_187291 | JGI IMG/M metagenome (GOLD analysis project Ga0209013, IMG submission 187291) | Oil polluted marine microbial communities from Coal Oil Point, Santa Barbara, California, USA - Sample 2 (SPAdes) (version 2) | ecosystem: Environmental > Aquatic > Marine > Oil seeps ... | reverse complement strand
CAGCGCCCATTTTGAAAGAAGTTTTGGAGAGGTTGAGTTTCCTGCAGGGAGTGGGACTCGGTTACCTGTCCCTGGATCGTAAGGCAGGTACCCTGTCCGGTGGCGAGGCGCAACGGATCAGGCTGGCATCCCAGATCGGCTCAAGACTGGCAGGAGTGCTCTATATCCTGGATGAGCCGAGTATTGGCCTGCACCAGCGTGATAACAACAAGTTGATCAAAACCCTTGTCAGCCTGCGTGACCTCGGCAATACGGTTATTGTGGTGGAACATGATACCGATACCATTGCCACAGCCGACCATGTGCTTGATATTGGACCCGGTGCCGGGGTTCACGGCGGTGAAATATTGTACAATGGACCGGTTCCAGGATTGCTGGACTGTAAGGAGTCGCTCACCGGTGGTTATCTTTCAGGCCGGTTGTCCATCCCGGTGCCGAACAGGCGTCGGAAGATAAAAAAAGGTGCCGGCTCAGGGGTGACGGTAAAGGGGGCGACGGTGAATAACCTGCAAAACCTGTCCGTCCGTTTTCCCCTGGGAGTACTGACCTGTGTGACCGGGGTGTCGGGATCCGGTAAAAGCTCCCTGGTCATTGAAACCCTGTTTAATGAAGCCAGGCGCTTTTTAATGGAAGATGCAAAGAGCAAGAGTCAATTGAACGGCCTGAAGAATATCGACAAGGTTATTGATATCGACCAGAGTCCCATAGGCCGCACACCACGGTCCAATCCAGCCACCTATACCGGTGTACTGACCCCGATCCGAGAATTGCTGGCCAGGCTGCCCGAATCCAGGGCCAGGGGCTATAAGCTCGGACGTTTCAGTTTTAATATCAAGGGTGGCCGCTGCGAGGCCTGCGAGGGTGACGGGGTCATCAAGATTGCGATGCATTTTTTACCGGATATTTACGTAACCTGTGAACGGTGTCGGGGAAAACGGTACAATCGGGAAACCTTGGACATCAAGTATCGGGGTAAGAACATTGCCGACATCCTGGCCATGACCGTGGAAGAGGCACTGGAGTTTTTCCAGAACATCCCGCCCATCAAGAACCGGCTGCAGACCGTCTTTGATGTCGGTCTGGGCTATATCACCCTGGGCCAGTCTTCGGTCACCCTGTCCGGCGGCGAGGCACAGCGGGTGAAGCTGGCCAGAGAGCTGAGTAAACGATCAACAGGCAGAACCCTGTACATCCTGGATGAGCCCACCACCGGTCTTCATCCCGCTGATATCCAGCATCTGCTTGTAGTCTTGGGCAGGTTGGTGGACAGCGGCAACACCGTGGTGGTCATTGAGCATAACCTGGACGTGATCAAGACTGCTGATTATATTATTGATATCGGTCCTGAGGGTGGGGATGGCGGAGGGAATGTCATTGCTACGGGTACACCGGAGGAGGTAGCTGCAGTTCCGGAGTCGTATACCGGAATGTTTCTTAAACAGACCCTTGAACTGGATTATTGAAAAAGAGTAATAGTTTCATCAGGGTATCCCAAGCTGGCTATATTACCCTACTGAAAAGTTTAGCAGTGCTCCATATTTGTTCAAGCAGGCCGACGAGCTATAGCCCGTCTATGTAAGGAGGCCTGATCGGACGAAGATGGCGTGCTGGTGAACTTTTACGAAAAAGAGGTTGAGTCGGCAGGCGATTCAATGGTTAAATAAAAAATTACGGATTTGAACAGTCGGGTAACAGCAGTTGGTAGTGAGCTGATATCTGATACCTGATACCTAATACCTAAAGGAAGCAAAGATGAGTGAAGAAAAGGCAAAGCAGGAAGAGGCACCCGTGTTCCGGATGCAGAAGATGTACATCAAGGATCTATCCTTTGAAAGTCCTAATGCGCCGGGGATTTTTCTGGCCCAGGGGCAGGAGCCCAAGGTTGATTTTAACCTGCAGCTCAGCAATACAAAAATTGATGATGACCATTACGAGGTTGTCATATCCATAACAGCAAAGATCCTTGATCAGAAGGCCGATGATACGGTGATGTTTGTGGTTGAACTTGAGCATGCCGCCGTGTTTTTGCTCAAGAATATTCCGGCCGAGCATCTGCAGCGGGTTATGGCGGTTGACTGTCCGCTCATGCTCTTTCCCTTTACCCGGCAGATTGCCTCCCAGGTCTCCGTTGATGGCGGCTTCATGCCCTTTTTGATGGAACCGATCAATTTTGTGGCCCTGTACGAGAATGCCCAGAGAGACAAGTCGAAACAGAATTAGGGTGATTGGGGGTGTACAAGATAAACCAGGTATGCGGTGATATTTACCGGGCAGATACATTTGTTCAACCAACTACACACGTTATGTGCTTATCTGGTTGAGGTAACGGCATACACGGTAAAGACAAAAGCCCCATCTCGCCATTGACGAGATGGGGCTTTTGTATGAAAGAATTATCTTCTACTCTTACAGGGCAGTTGTAACAAAGTTTGTCATGAGTGTTGTCGTGCCCTGGGTAATGGCCTGGTCAAACAGTGTATCGAAACTCCTGTCTGCCATAACGGATTCCGGTGAAACCTTGACATCAACACGGTTAGTCCAGACGACGTTTCCGCTGTACGCATCCTGCACCCATATGCGCATCTGGACAACGGCCTGATCAACACGGCCGCCATGGCTCGCCATGTGGCCTAAACCTGCTCCTACCGCTCCCCATAACAAAGTGTTGGCAGCCGGACCTGCGGCGCTGGAAGCTCCTCCCCAGGGGCCTTGAACATTATAACCAACGATTGCGCCCATGGTACCGCCGGCTATCATATTGCCCCAGTCATCATACTTGTCGGAATCGGCAAAGCCGAAAAACATTTGATTGGTCGTACCGACGGCAAAGGGGATAATTCCTTTTTTCAACGGTGACCAGGTGTGCTCCTGACGGGTTTTAAATTCCAGGATACGGCCCCTGATAATATAGTCGGCACCAAACTTTCGGCCTAGTTTAACCACGGTCTGGGAGCTAAGTCCATGGGTGCCGGGACTTGCAGCAACGGTTTGGTGTTTGCCGGCATTCGACACGTTAATGTAATTCTGGATATGCTCTTTCATTACGCCTGACCAGTCATCGTCCGCTAATTCATAGGACAGGGAAGTGGTTCTGCCCTCATCGTACGATGCAAGGCTGATTATTTCTTCATTAACCAGGTAATGAAACACGTCTTCCTGGATCGGCAGGTTGAAACCATTGCTGACGAGTTGATCGGTCAGGGCTTCAGTTATTGCCATGTTTCGTCGATGGGCCGATTCAAGGTCATCGGCGTAACTGTAATCTGCAAAGGGCAGAATTACAGCAGTCATTCCCTTGCCAGCGGCAGTAGGTGCTGCTGGTGTTGCAACCTTAAGCGTTTCAACGCTCGTCTGGCCGCAGCCGGTCAGTATTCCTGTCAAGAGTAATCCAATGCTTAGATATCTGATTACTTTCATACGTTCTCTCCTGAACAAAATGTAAAAAGTCTATGTAAGAGATAATACCTCTGTATTATCATATAATGCGCGGCCTCAGTAAAATGATCAATTCACGTTTTCTCAATACCTTTGACTCGTAACCTGTAAGATATTTGAGAATCGGTACATCTGCTAAACCAGGGAAAAGATTTTCTCCTTGTTTAGATTCCACAGTACTGATGAGACCACCTATGACCAGCATCTCTCCGTCCTTTACTTGAACCATGGAACTCATTTCACGAATATTGATTACCGGCAGGCCGACTTGTCCAAGACCTACCTGTCTATATTCAATAGGTTCTTCCAGCACTGAAGTGACCGGAACCAGAGTCATTATTATTTCATTGTCATCTCTAATTACTGGAGTAAGGGCCAGTCCTACTCCTGAAAGGATTCTTTCTGTTTCAACAGAAAATTTAGTATCAGAGGTTGTACCTGTTCCTGTCTGTGTAGACGTAATACTGTCAATATAGGTTACATTCCTGCCAACGGTAATCAAGGCAGGCTGGCCATTCATAACGCTGAGTTTGGGATTGGCCAGAATAGATGTATTTCCCTGTTCGCTGAGCGCATGGAGGAAGTCGGCAAAGTTGAATGAGGAAAGATTAAGAAGTCCCCCTGCTAAATTTGAAGCACCGCCGGTCATTATTGTTGCAGCAGTGGTTGCCGCAGATGCTATTGAGGTGAGATCATTTTGATATGACTGGTTTGATAAAGAATCAGAAACGGATGCTGTAGTTGTACCATCAGCCGTTGTTTCACCTAATATATTATCTGTTGCTGTGTTGGTAGTGCTGTTAATACTGTTGCCGAATGAATCCGTGATGGTGTTTGTTATGCTTTTGCTACTGTCATTTGTATCAGTTGAATTCTTTTGGTATGATTTCCCCAGCCCCATTGAACCACCAAACGACAGGCTTTTCAGCAGGAGATTCCAGTCAATGCCAAGAGTGGAACTGTCGCTAAGTTGTACCTCAATGATCTTCGCCTCAATGGTAACCTGCTTATAGAGCTCATGTTTGATGTTGTCAAGATAGTCACCTATCCTTTCCTGTAATTGTCTGGGTGCATTTACGGTAATCAGACCAACAGGTTTATCAATAGTGTAACTATTACCACTCGAAGAAATTTGACTTGATGCTTGCGTCGTAGTGCTCCCCGCTGCATCTGCTTCCGGATCTGCTTGTGATCCGGGTGTAGCAGTAGTTGTTGACCAGGTTGCAATGATTGCATCTAAATTTTCCTGAATATTTTTCCATATATCAAATTCATTTTCTCTGCTGTCCAGGCGGATTGTCCCCTCCGTACTGGCGGTATCGTCTTGACTACCAAGGATATTACCACCTGTTGCTGTTTCATATACTTGATGCGTAAAGGGCATGGCAACATGGTATGATTTTGTTTCCTTGTACTTGATAACAATCGCTGTCCCCGTTACTTCATGAAAATAGTCGACCTGTCGTAACAGGTGATCAATTGAATCAAAATAGTTGTCTGTTGCACTAATATCTACATCCACCAGAATATTTTGGTCAACGTCACTTGCCCAGCTGACACTCATCCCTTTCAGGTTAGCCAGTCGTTTGAGGATGTCCCACAATGGTTGAGGACCACGGGTGGAGCGGATGTTTGCGCCTACTTTGATTTTATATTCCTGATCTTCAGCCAAGTCTTCGTCAACTTGGTCTTCAACCGTGAGATATCCCGGATTCTGGTAGCGGACCGGGAGTTGGGCAGGTTTTTGAGGTGTATCATCAACCACCTTGGCAATTAAGTCTTCTGTTGTCGGTTCCGGAGCTTCGGTTTGAGTGTCATTCGTTTGAACACACGAGCAGAGCATCAAGCTCAGAGCCGCAAGAAAACAGGTCAGTGAATGGAGAGTAAATTTCATTGTATTTATTTCCTCGATATGCATGGGGGCAGCTTACATGGATTGACTGAGGCTCATTCTGCCTGTGATAAATTTTTTCAGATCAGGTGGTACCCGGAAGCCTGCCAAAAGTATTGTTTTGTATACTTCAGTAGCAGACTCATGTTCGCCCATCTTGTCCAGGATACGGGCATGTGCAACCATTGAATTCAAATTTTGTCCATAAATCTCATCATGTTTTTGCAGTAATCGAATAGCGGCATCATAGCGTGTCTGTTCCTCGCTGAACGCAGCGTAGCTGAGCAGGGCCTCGCTAGAGGGTTTCTTGGTGCTGATACTCTGGTCGAAATACTGTTGAGCCTGTCGGCTATCCTGCATGTTCGCATAGGCAATGGCTGCGTTCAGGGCAGCACTGCTGTTGGAATTGTCAACGGCAAGTGCCTTGTCGGCAAAATAGGCTCCCTTTGCATTTTGGCGGAGCTGGACAAGATAAACCGCTGCGATCTTATTGGCCAGCCGGCCATTTTTCGGCCATTTTTTCAGGGCCGCTTCATACAGTTGTACAGCAGTTTCAGCATTACCTTTTTTCTCTGCCTTTCTACCCTTGGCAATGAGCTTCTTGGCTTCTATAATTTCAGGAGGTACGCTTTCCTGCTGCTGAATAATAAGGGATTCCTGGACAACTATTTCTTCATCTGCCTCAAAGCTCAGGTTATCCTCTGCCCGTTCAGGCCAGTTAAAGACTTTTTTCTTGGGGTGGATAACGATGGTGTTGAATCGTTCTTCTTTTTGCAGATCCTTCAGGTTCAGGATGATATCCAGGGCAAAGTCCCATGGGACATCATTAAGGGCCAGGGTCAATGATCCCGCTACGGATTGGTCAACAACAATGTTTAAACCGCTAACCTCTCTCAGCAGGCGAAATACATTATGCAGATCGATCTTGTAGAAATCAACCGTGATCCGTTCCTTGTTGTATCCAGAAAAGTTGAAGGTGTCCTTCATGGCGGTGCCGGTAGTTGTTTCGCCAGCAACTGAGGCTTTACTTGCAGTCGGTTTAAGCGGATCTACCTGGGGCAGCTGACTCTCAATGGATTGTTTCTGCTCAACACGGGTTACTTGTTCTGACTTGTTAAACCCTTCTATGATAATAACAATGTCGTTTTCTTTCTGGCTTGTATTAAAAGAATACGAATGTGGAAGGGTAAACTCAAAACGAGTCAGATTCGGTGTCACATCTTGTATTGATTTCGTGGCAAGTGTTATTCCGAGGTCAGAGGGGATGGTAAAATTCTGAGAATTTTTAATTTCAGCATTGGCAACATCAACGACGATCCTGGATGGTTTAAAAAGCTCATAGATCGTATAGGTTGGCTCTGTTGAACCATGTATCTTCAATGCCAGGTCATTGCCGGTGGCCTGCGCCATTACCTTGGAAATGATATTTTTACCATCTTGATCCGTTTGACCGGCCCCTGAGGCCGAAATACTGGACAACAGCAAGGTCGTGATGATAAAAAAACTGAAATAGATCCGCTTGCCGCCGTTTCTACGGCTGAGTGAAACGAAGTGAAGCATGATTATTTATCTCCCTCTTTATTCAGGCGCATGACAATCTTATTTTCAAGTTTTCTGCCGGCTCGCGTATGGGCGGTTTCAATGACCGTGACCTGCTCCGCATCAATATAGTTTACCACGCCACGTCTGCCTATGGGCATGCCTTCGCTAAGCATATAGCCTTTTCCCGTTACATCTTCAACCATGGCCATTCTCCTGTTGCCGGAATACATCACTGCTACAAGGGTTAATTGGCCCGGCTCGAACTGGCGCATGCCGGTCAACTCTACATCTTCGTCAATGATATCATCTGCACCAATTTTCTGGGTGGCGACTTTGTTGGAAATGAATGGAACAAACGGATCCGTCCTGCCTTCGAGCTGATATTCAAAATGCTGAAGGGTCTGTTCCGGTTCCATTCCCAGCGGCTGGCTGGGTTCAACTGTGGCTGTGACGTTTTCTGTTGCCAGCGCAGGGCCGGAAAATTGCCCTGCTGCAATCAGAAGTGCAAAGCACAAAATATTTATTTTATGGATACTCTGCATGTCATTTCGTCCTATTTTCTACCTTTCTTTTTTTTATCATCAGGCTTGCTGACCTGGGTATTGGTAAAACGGTAGGTTACCAGGCGGCAACTGGAGTTTAAGAGCATTTCACCACCTACCTTTTTAGGCGAGCCCATTTTTATGTTATCCACTGTAACGATTCGATCCAGTTTGCTGACCTGATCAAGGAAATAGCCCATGTTATGGTAAGGTCCACGAATCGAAATATTGATCGGGATCTCGGCGTAAAAATCCTTGGGAATTTCACTTCCCGGCTTAAAGGAGAGAAAGTCCAGTCCTGCACCCTTGCCAAGGTCTGAGATGTTGCGCAATAAATTCGGGATCTCTTTTTTCTTGGGCAGTACGATTGCTATTTCCTGAAATCGTTTATTGGCTTCAGCAACCTCGTCCTTGTATTTCTGTAAATTTTTGGCAGCCATTTCCGCTCGTTTGACCTCGGCAGTCAAAGAGACCTTTTTGGCTGCCAATCCCTTTATCTTGTTCTGGTTTGGTGAGTAGAAGAAGAAATAGAACAGGACCACCGGCAGCAGAAAAATGAGAACTGCCAGGAAGGCTTTTACCTTCCGCTCAAGTGGAATGTACTTGTCGCTGACAAAGGTATCGAATTTTGTAGACGAGCTGGCAGAGGCCATAATTATTTGAGCTGTTTATTTTTTTCTGAGTTTTCAACCTTTTTTTCACTTGGTATGCCAATGGAGCAGGACAGTGAAAAGGCTTTAAGGTTCCGCCCGGCATAGGTCTTCAGGGATGAACTTGCCAGGTTAACACTTGATATGTATGGAGAGCTCTTCAGGTCCTCCATGTATTTTGCAATAGTCCGGTTGTCCAGGGCCATACCCGCAAGCTGAAGGCCGGCACCACTCTGCTTGAGCGTGCTCAACCAAATGCGGTCAGCCGGGGTGACATTGGCCACCTCGTCAAGAATATGTACCGTCAGGGACGAGTATTTTTTTAACTGCTTAATAATTGATATTCGCTTTTCAATAAGCGCTTTGTCTTTTTCCAGCTGTTTAATCAGCGCCAGTGTTTTGGCGTGGTGTTGTTTTTCCTTGTTTAATTGGCTGATGTCGTTTTGCAACTGGCTAGCCTGGCTGGTCTGGAAAAAGGCGACAGCCCCCAGAATTGCCAGTAGCAGGAGAAAGGAAACAAATACTGTTGCAAGTTGTTGTTTCGCAGCCGCTTTTTGTTTGATCTGCCTTACCGGCAGGAGATTAATATGTACCATGGTTTAAAACTCAGCCTGGCGTATGGCCAGTCCTGCCGCGATAGCCATTTCCGGAGCTATGGCCTCAAGGTATTCCCGGTCAATCTTTTTTTCGTTCAGCTTCATATTTGCAAAGGGATTAAAGATGACAACTTTCAGGCCCGTTTCATCGGCAATGTATTGCTGCAAACCTCGAACTTTTGATCCTCCGCCGCTGAGAATCAGGCTGGTCAGTGGTTTGTCCGGGTTGTTCGACAGGTACAGGTCAATAGCCTTTTTAATCTCCAGCACCCACTGAGTACAGATCTGAGTGAAGACCTCTTCCAATTCTTCCTGGTATTCACCCGGCGGAATCTGGCCTAATTTTAACTGTTCTGCTTCCTCAAATTCTATCTCGAGGGTGTTGGCAATCTGGTCGGTCAGTTGTTCACTTCCCACCACAACGTCGCGGGCCAGTACTGAAGCACCATCTGCGATGATATTTATGTTCATCTTGGAGGCGCCGATATCGACGAGGGCAACGTTATCCCGATTGCCGGAAGTATTTTCCCAGATATTTTCCAGGGCAAAACCGTCCACGTCCACAAGCACCGGCAGCAGTTTCTGCTCGTTTAGTAAATCCAGGTAGTCATCTATGACTTCTTTTTTCGCAGCAACCAGCATGACCTCACATCGGTCGTTGTCATCACGGCCTGCCTTTAATACCTGAAAATCGAGGTAGACATCATCAATGTCAAAAGGAATGTACTGTTCCGCCTCTTCAGCAATGTAGTGGGCAAGATCTTCATCGCTCATTACTTCGAGGTTTATTTTTTTAACAATAACTGAATAGCCCGAAATGGAGATCCCGACCCGCTTGGTTTTAATTTTCAGGTTTTTAAACAACTCGTTTATGGCCCTGGCCACCTCTTCCGGGTCCTGCAGGACCCCATCTTCAACCGCTCCTGGAGCGATGGCAGCACTGCCCACGGAAAGCAGACGGTAGGCGTTGCCTGCTTTCTGCAGCTGGCAGACCTTCACCGCATGCGAGCCAATATCAACTCCAATGATGAGATTTTCCTTTTTCGCCATGCTGTGTTCTACGGGTTGAGTAAGTCGTAAGCTTTCCGGTTATTCGGTGAAGCAGAGTCCATCTGTTAAGTATAAATTTTTGTACGTGTATTCATATAAGGTCATAAAAATAAAACTTTGTCAAGCGCTGCGTGCATTTTTTTTAAATTTCTTGTTTAAAAAACAGGCATATAACCCCGCTGAATTACGATTTTGTATACCATATGTTGTGGTTTATCTGCTTGATGTAGCATATTTTGTATGTTTTATGAGTGATGGTTCATTAAAAGTTTCTTGAATTTATCTTATCTTTCGGATAGTTTTGCTTCGATTATATTTTATTCACTTAAGTGAGGCTGCCCACATGGCGTATCTGCAAACCCGAAAAAAGAAATCCACCTTTCGAGAATATGCAGAAGCCATTATCATCGCTCTCGTCCTTGCCCTGTTTATCCGCACCTTTATTGTTCAGGCCTTTAAAATACCATCGGGTTCCATGCTGCCGACCCTGCAGATTGGTGATCATATTCTGGTGAACAAGTTTATCTATGGCGTTAAAATGCCTTTTACCGGTACCGTCCTGGTCCCGATTAAAGATCCACGGCCAAATGATATTGTTGTCTTTAAATTTCCTCGCGATCCCAAACTTGACTATATTAAAAGGGTAATAGCGGTTGCCGGCGACACGGTGGAGATGCGGGCGAAAAAGGTCTATATCAACGGCAAACCCTTTGAAGATAAACACGGCGTGTACTCTGACCCCCGTATTCTCCCAGCGTCTGCGAGTCCACGGGATAATTTCGGCCCTGTCACTGTGCCAGAGGAGCATATCTTTGTCATGGGGGATAACCGGGATAACTCTTTTGACGGGCGCTTCTGGGGATTTGTCGATTTGAAGGCGGTGCGCGGCAAGGCCTTTATTGTATACTGGTCCTGGGATGTGCAAAAACCCCTTATCTCTGTTGACCGATTTACCTCTGTCCGCTGGAGCAGGATCGGGGACCTTCTTCACTGATCGCCCGATATTATGGCTACTGGATATTTTTTCTCTCATCGGCATATCCTTGGCATAGATCATCTCTCTGCAGATGATATTGATCACATATTAACCACTGCAGAATCGTTTAAAGAAATTTCCGCCCGCCCCATAAAAAAGGTGCCGACTCTGCGCGGTAATACCATTATCAACCTTTTTTTTGAACCATCCACCCGCACCCGCCTTTCCTTTGAGGTTGCCGCCAAAAGGATGAGTGCGGACACCTTTAATATCTCCGCTTCCACCAGTTCGGCCACCAAGGGTGAGACCCTGATTGATACGGCCCGCAATATTGCCGCCATGCATCCGGACATTATTATTATCCGTCACTCTTTTTCCGGTGCCCCGCACATGCTCAGCCGTTATGTTGATGCAGCGGTTATCAATGCGGGTGACGGTACCCATGAGCACCCTTCCCAGGGATTGCTGGATTTGCTGACGGTCCGTGAGCACAAAGGGCGACTGGATGGTCTGAAGGTGGCTATAATAGGGGATATCATGCACAGCCGGGTGGCCCATTCTGACATTTTAGGATTTACCCGCATGGGCTCGCAGGTCTTTGTTCATGGACCGTCGACCCTCATCCCCCCCGATCTGGATAAACTGGGGGCAACGGTCTGCGCGAGTATGAAAGAGGCGGTTCAGGATGCTGATGTTGTCATGACCCTGCGCATCCAGAAGGAACGCCAGAATGATCCCCTTCTGCCTTCGTTTCGTGAATATGCCCTGCAATATGGTGTTACCCGGGAAGTTGCCTCCTGGGCAAGACCGGACGGACTTATCATGCATCCGGGGCCTATTAACCGTGGGATAGAGTTGATGCCGGATGTGGCTGACGGACCTCGGTCGGTGATTTTGGACCAGGTGACAAACGGAGTGGCCGTTCGTATGGCGCTGCTGTATCTGGTTATGGGGAATAGCTGAAGGGCAGGTTTAAGGTAAAAGGTATAAAGTTTTGAAGTGTCTGCCTGCGGCGATTGGATAAGATTTGATCTGTTGGTTAAATTCAGCTCATACAGGTTAAGCTCATACAGGTTAAGCTCATACAGGTTATAAACAGATAGGAGAAACATGTCGGATTCTCTGTTAATTAAAAATGGTCGGATCATTGATCCGGTGAATAATGTTGATCGCCAGAGTGATCTGTTGGTAGTGAATGGGTGTATTGTTGATCCGGCTGATGGTGTGCCTTCTGGAGTCCGGGAAATAGATGCCTCGGGCTGCTGGGTTGTGCCGGGCCTTATTGATATGCATGTCCATCTGCGGGAGCCGGGAGAGGAGTATAAGGAAGATATTCTATCCGGTACCAGGGCTGCAGCTGCAGGTGGATTCACCGGTGTTGCCTGTATGCCGAACACAAAACCAGTCAATGACTCCCGGGCCGTGACCAGCATGATCCTGGCACAGGCCGCAAAGGGGGCCTGCCGAGTGCACCCGGTGGGCGCGATCAGTAAGAGCAGCGAGGGAACAAGCCTGGCCGAATTCGGCGAGATGAAAGAGGCCGGTGTTGTTGCGGTCAGTGATGACGGCCTGCCTGTGCGTGACAGTCAGCTCATGCGCAGGGCTTTGGAATATGCCGGTGATTTCGGGCTGGCAGTCATCTCCCACAGTGAAGAACCCTCACTCAGTCGCGGGGTGATGAACGAGGGCGCGGTTTCCACCCGGCTCGGGCTGAAAGGCATTCCCACTGCCGCCGAGTCGATCATGGTCTATCGCGAGATAGCTCTGGCTGAATATACGAAGAAAAAAATTCACATAGCCCATGTCAGTTCCGCCATGAGTACGGATCTGATACGTACAGCAAAGGCCAGGGGCGTCCAGGTGACTGCAGAAACCACTCCCCATTATTTTACGCTCACCGATGAGGCGGTGGAGGGCTATAACACCAACGCCAAGATGAACCCGCCCCTGCGCTCGGAAGAGGACAGGCAGGCAATCAGGCAGGGATTGGCCGACGGCACCTTTGATGCCATTGCCACGGATCATGCTCCCCACTCCATTCTCGAAAAGGAAGTGGAGTTTGACAGGGCCATGAACGGTATTATCGGTCTGGAGACCTCGCTGCCCCTTTCCCTTGCCCTGGTACGGGACGGGCTGATTGATGAACGGCAGCTGATAGAACTGATGTCGTCCAACCCAGCCAGGATCCTCGGTCTTGCAGCGGGAACGCTCAGCATCGGGGCTGTTGCCGATATTACTTTGATTGATCCAGACCTTGCGTTTACCTATACGGAGGACCAGGTGGTGTCAAAGAGCAAGAATTCACCCTTCCTGGGCTGGAAACTGCAGGGCCGGGCCATGCTCACTGTAGTGGGTGGGCGCATCACCCATAACCTGTTGCGCTGATAAAAAGCGTATCCTTAGGCCCGGCACGATGCGTCGGCTGAGATGCTAATCAACAGAA
>Ga0209013_10003908_pt1 | contig 13127 bp, 13 predicted proteins | sample Cruoilmetagenom2_FD_187291 | JGI IMG/M metagenome (GOLD analysis project Ga0209013, IMG submission 187291) | Oil polluted marine microbial communities from Coal Oil Point, Santa Barbara, California, USA - Sample 2 (SPAdes) (version 2) | ecosystem: Environmental > Aquatic > Marine > Oil seeps ... | reverse complement strand
TCAAGTCGAGATAAAATGGATTGAAACTGAGGAGCGAGCTACAGAAGAATGCCTTCTTGAAGACCTTTCAGATGTAGATGGTGTGTTGCTCACACCTGGGTTTGGAGAACGTGGTGTTGAAGGTATGATATGTGCAGCAACAGTGACTCTGAATTCAAAGATTCCCTTGCTAGGAATCTGTTATGGAGCCCAATTGTCTACAGTAGCCTTTGCAAGGAAGGTAATGGAATGGAAAGGCGCCAATACCACAGAAGTAGATCCAGATAGTCTCTATCCTGTTGTAGATCTTATGGATGAACAAAAAATTACAGAGGACAAAGGTGGTACCATGCGACTTGGCGGCCATGAAGTTGTGATAGTTAAAGGAACAAAACTCCATGAAATATACGACCAAGATCATGTCCAAGAGCGGTTTAGACATCGTTTCCATCTTATTGAGAGGTATCTTAGCAAGATGGCTGAAAAAGGACTCAAGGTATCTGCATATGATACCTCTAACAAAATAATCAATGCAATTGAACTTGCAGACCACCCCTTCTGGATTGGTGTTCAATATCATCCTGAGTTCAAATCACGTCCTGGAGAACCACACCCACTTTACTTGGGTCTTATTAGAGCCGCTCTGGAATATAAAAAGGTGAGAGTGAAGAGCTAGTGGATAAAAATCTCGATAGGCTGTTGTCACAACTCGTTGAAGAGATAGAGCGAATCGAGACCACTAAGAACCAATTTGGCAAGGTTATGGAGCGTATCAAAAATACAATCAATCTAGCTAAGTTTCCAGCAATAGCGTCCAGTATTATTGAATCTGATTTTATAAAAAAGATTGAGCCCACTAGTCTATCAGGTCTAAGAATTGCAGGTATAGATGGAGGCTTAGTTCGTAGACGCTTTAGATCCATGGACCTTCTTTTGACAAGGGGTATTGCAGTCATTTTCAATTTGGACCAGAAGAAGGTCCCAGTGTAGACTTCTTTCCTGATCCATTTCCTGAACCTCAGATTAGACCAATGATGCTTACACTTTCTGGTGCAGAATTGGATCAACTCTCATCACTTGAAAGGGTGGCAACGGAGCTCAGAGTGACTCTCGCTGTTCTCGAAGAATTTCATACAGATATCATTCTTGTTGATGGGTCACTATTCTATCATCCAAGAGACCGACCTCAAACGGGATCTGTTGTTTTTGAGAAGTTCCAAGAAGTTCTTGCATTATACAAACAACTGTACAACAAGGCCCGAAAGAAAGGAACCACTCTTGTTGGAATTGTAAAAGACAGCAAATCCAGCAGAGTTACTAACTTCTTAGGAGATATACTTCCCCACATCATTCGAAAACCCGCAAATTTTGAACTGATGCAAGGCGTTGATTATCGTTGGCTCTTGAAAATCACAAGAGATTGCGATATTCTTGATACTTATTTGAAAGAAGGAGAGCGTTCTTTTATCTTCAGGTACTCATCTGAGTTACAGCTTAATTCAAATCCTCTTTCTGAAGAAATTTCAAATTGGGCATCATCAATATGGGTTACATATCTAAAGACTGCTAGAGATGATCTCCCTCTAAGAATCGAAATACTAACTGATGGAACCTCTGAAGATGTATGGAAGATCGATCGTGCATTAGCTGCGATACTCCCCCTTTCATGGCAACACCCTGAATATGGTATTCCTGCACCTATTCTTGAAGCTGATACTAGGGCTAAAATATCATTGAATGAAACACAATTGATTGTTGACAGACTAATGGCGCTCTCAGGTCTCACATATACATCTTTAGAGAAGAGACGATCCAGAAATCCTTTCGGAGGAGGTTAATTACTATTGACAGAGTATGAAATGACCGCTAGACTTGGCACTGTTATCAGTACAGATAAAGGACCCAGTGTTTTGGAATTCTCCTTTGTTTTAGAAGGTGGTCCAAAGGAAATCATTGCAAGACGGGGCGAATTTGTATCTGTTGTGACAGATAATGGAATTGTAATTGCCCGAGTTCAGGATTTACTTCGTACAAATCGATACTACCAACATGCTGAGGCTGTTCGAGAGTATCAATCTCGGGGAGAACCATTACGAACAATATTCCCTACAGATAGATGGCAGTATACGATTGCTAAGACAAGAGTTCTAGGACTATGGGTTGAGAATCGAACAGCACGCCCATATTTTGCAGTATCACCGGGAGCAGTGGTCCGAAGAATTGATGAAGATACACTCTCTGCGTTTCTCAAATTGGATAATAAAGAGGGTTTACATCTTGGAAACCTTGCATACCACAGTCTAGAATTTACACCATCAATCAACCGATTGTTATCAAAGCATCTTGCCATACTGGCAATGAGCGGAGCTGGAAAGTCTTACTTTATTTCAGTATTACTTGAAGAAATTCTTTCACGGAAGAAAGAACAAGGTCGTCTTTCTGTAGTGGTTGTAGATGTACATGGTGAGTATAGTTATCTTAAGGATATCAAACCAAAAGATCTTGGTCTTTCTGATGATGAGTTCAAAGTTGAGCACATAAGAGGCTCTCATATACAGATTCCAGTTCAGTCACTTGCTGCTGAAACTATAAGCTCTCTTGTCGCTGATATGAGTTCAATTCAAGTGCGTGATCTCAGGCGAGTTATCTCTGAAATGCGTGGGACAATGAAAGATGGATATACCCTTGCAGATATTGTAACTCGTGTAAGGGAAAATGAAACAATCAGTAAAAATACAAGAGAAGCACTTGTTGGATGGCTAATCAATCTTGATGACACACGTCTTTTTGGGAAAAGCTCTGTTCCTGATGTAAGAAGCATTGTAAAACCAGGAAAAATCACTCTAATCGACCTTAGTGATTTCATTAGTTTGAAGAAAAAACAAATAGTCGTTGCTCATTTAGCAAGCGAACTTCTCTATCTCAGAAGAAGAGATGAAATACCACCAGTATTATTGATACTAGAAGAAGCTCATCAGTTCTGTCCAGAGAGTCGACATGAGTTAGCTCTTCCAAAGAGCCGTATTGAAACCATCGCCAGAGAAGGCAGAAAATTCCATGCACTTCTATGTCTAATATCTCAAAGACCCGTTAAATTATCAACAACTGTTCTTAGCCAATGTAGCAATCAAGCTATTCTACGATGTACGAATCCATATGACTTGGAACATATCGGTAGGTCAAGTGAAGGCATCGATCGGTCATCGTTAGATGCAATTACTACACTTGAGATTGGAGAAGCTCTATTCGTTGGAGAAACAGTGTCCGTTCCAACTTTTGTGAAAATAAGGCAACGAAAGTATGAACCTGATGGATTAGCATTGAGCCTTACAGATGCGGTGAAACGAGCTGATAAATGAAGCACCTCCCCGCAAGCCTGATAAGACCATAAATTGAAATCATTAGTGAAATACTCTGGGGGCTTCAAGTCCTTGAACGATGATGAATTGAATGATATCCGACAATTAATCGATCATATGCAATCTGGCCTTGTAGAGCTCTTTGATCAGTTACGAGAATTGAGAGAACGCCTTCATCTAGTCACAGGACTCCCAGTTGATATGCCTCCATCTATTGTACCTCTATTCTCAGAAATAAAACCATTAAATGATACAGTTGAATTAGAACAAATCTCTGATTCAATAGAGGAAGATAATCCAAATACAGATTCTCCCTCAGCACCAACACGAGAAATTACAGATACTACTGATGAGGAGGAAAGTATCAACTCTGATTCTTCGGATTCAAGTTCATCGAATGCAAAAGTAAGTAGAGTTCTTGATCCCATAGCTCTTGAACTTAGGACTGGAGAGGCAACTGCGGACATAATCCTCGAATATCTTCAGGCTGCAAAGGACTATCTTATTGATGATGATGAGAAGAAGAAAAAGGTCGCACGTGATATGGATATAGTCCTGAATTTCTTAAAAGCACGAGGAAAACGGGCAATCAGGACCGAAGAGCGAGATAATATTCTGAAAAGAATACGTCGCTGGAAAGCCCATCTTGTAAGTTAAGAAAACTCACCAGCTTAATAGAATTAGTTGTAGCCTGTTCAATCCAAGTCAATAGTGATACGTTTCACTTTTGTCTTTGATATCTTTTTCAGACCATGCTGACCTGGCTCATACCTACATTCTAACAAACCAGCTTCGTACAAGATTTTAATCTGTGCACTTGCATTAGCCTCAGTTCCACCAAGGTGACGAGCTACTCGTGTTACATCTTTTTCTCCTTGGAGAAGAAGGTGTAGAATTTTTAGCCTAGTCCCGGAGGATAGAGCACGTCCAATCTTAAGTATTGCATCTTTGTCATCAATTTGTAGTGTTTCGGACAGTTGTTGCACCTCGAGAAGTCTTGCCGTGTTGCTCAAGCGCGCCTTTATTATACTTGTTGTTTGAGGAGCGTAAGATTTTACCGATAACTTAACAGACAAATAGTTTGATAGCAAGTCCTGATTATTCCCTTCTGAGTGAGTGCTGAACCAAATGAGCGATGACAATGAGAATGTATTCATCATTGGTTTTGATATTCTACCGGCACACAGTCCTAGATCTAAAAAAACTCCAAAGTTTGCATGTGTGATAATGCATGATGGAGTCATCCTCAACGAATATCCGGAGATCTCCCGAAGAGCACTCTTGAAGCTGACTCGGGAAATAAATCCAAAGTGGCTTTGCACAGACAATATCTTTGAAATTGTCCCTGACAGCAAGTCTCTATTTGGCTTGGTTGATAGAATTCCGACTGAAACACGGATAGTTCAAGTGACCGGTATTCCCCCACGACAAATAGCTCTCAAAATATTAGCTAAACGCCATGGTCTTAATGTTAAAGGCAAACCTAATCCATTAGAGTCTGCTCGTATCGCAACTCAACTTGCTTTAAGAGGTGTAGGCCATTCACTAGAATGTTATAGTGAACAAAGTGAGATTAAGGTATCACGTGGTAAGAAACCTGGACGCGGCGGTCAGAGCGCCAACAGATTTCGGAGAAGAATTCATTCAGAAATCCAACAGATGACACGCTTCATAGAGTCTCAACTAAAGGAAGAAAATATAGATTATGACATTGATATACGAAAATCAGACTTTGGATATTCAAGTGCACGCCTGGTGACTAACGCACCTCTTCCTGTCATTCGAAGCTTAGTTGAAACAAAGAAAAGTGGTGATTGGAAAGTCATAATCTCACCTGTTCGGAAACGTGTGGAATTTATACCTCTTGAAGGTAAATCAACAACTCCCAGTACAAAAGCTAGATATTTCATACTTGGATTAGACCCTGGAACAACAGCAGCATACTGTCTTCTTTCTTTGGACGGAAAAATACAGGTACTGAGAAGCAGAAAGGGGTTAACTAGGGCTGATATAATACGCGAGGTCTACGAGAAAGGTATACCTGTTATGATTGCTTCTGACGTACCACAAGTTCCTCATTTCGTAGAAAAGATTGCTAGTACAGTCAATGCCACAGTATACACTCCACATAAACCAATCCCTGTTTCAGAAAAACAAGAATTGGCGAGAGAATATTCTGATGAAATTCGAGTACGGAATGCCCATGAACGTGATGCTCTGACAGCAGCTGTATTTGCATATCGTTCAATACAATCAAAATTACAACAGATAGATCGAATGGTTCGAGAGGAACAACTCCAGATAGATCGAAATCATCTGAAAGCTCTAGTGATTAAAGGGACATCAATCAATGAAGCACGCGCAACATTGGAGCGTGTGGACTCTGAGGTACTTGAAACTATTCCTGAAGAACAACCACAACCCATAGAGGAGCTGACACAAGAGCGCTTTGATGCACTTTGGGTTAAAACTGAGCAGTTATCTCTTGATAATAGTCTACTTACTGATAACGTAGATGATCTCAAACGATTCGTACAGTTTCTCAAATTTCGCGAGAGTGAACTATCTGATAGTCTAGATATTATTAATCAAGAGAACTATTGGAAGATTAAACGTGATAGAGAGGTTGCAAAATCAAAAACCGCTCTAAAGAAAGCACAACGAGAAACTGAGCGCCTTACCAAACAAATGAAGACACTGAAATCTAGACTTGAGTTGCTAAAGGGAGTAAAGCATCTCGAAATGCGTGGAGATATGCTCGCTGTCAAAGTGATTCCTCAATTTACCCGTGAGAGTATAGCAGAGTACAATCAAAAAGTAGGCCTAAAACAAGGGGATATCATCTTGTTTGAAGATGCTTCAGGGGGAGGTCCACAAACTGCAGGTACACTCATTGAACATGAGGTACGTGCTTTGGTTATCGATACACCATTGTCTCATCTTCCTAGAGATGAATTAGTAAAAGCAGTAATACCTGTTATTGATGCGAAAGATGTGGAGCTACAACGAGTTGATGAGTTTGCATATATTAGTCGTAAGAAATTTGACAAGGTTTTCCATGTGTTCATTAAAGATGTGCGTGAACAAGCCCGATTGAAAGGTGAAGAACAACTCGTAGAGCTGGTAGAAAAATACCGCAGAGAAATTGAGCGATGAAGCTTACTTAGCTTATCTGAATCAAGAGGATATTATTACCTCTAATCAGAACTTGACCATACTTTGCTCTTATTTCATCATTCTCAAGTTCTTCAGCGTCAGCAAGTGTGAGATTCATATACATATCACATCTTGTCAAGTGTCCCCTGAATATTCTCTGATCCTTGAGCTTGACAGAAATAACCTCATTTAGTTCATGTTCAAGAGCTTTAATGGGCATTTTCTCGGACACATAGTGCACCTATCAAGAGAGGCCATTTGCGAGTATTATAAAGCCTTTGCTACATGAGGTATATTTTTTGCTTGAGCGAAAGAGTCAATTTGAAATGAAAGTCCACTCATGTTAGAAGATTGATAACCCGAGGAATGTGTGATGGTACTAATATGTCTGGGACTTGAAGGAACTGCTCATTCTTTTGGTGCAGGAATCGTCACAGATGATGGTAAAGTACTATCAAATGAATGGGATATGTTGAAACCTGCTCAGGGAGGAATTCATCCACGAGAGGCTAGTAGACACCATTCTGATTTAGGGCCTAGTATAATCAAAAATACGTTAGAAAAAGCTGGAATCAATTACAATGATATTAATCTCATTGCATTCTCCAGAGGTCCTGGCCTCGGTCCCTGCCTGAGAGCCACTGCCACTATGGCTCGAACACTGTCGCTGAAATTAGATGTACCACTTGTAGACGTTAATCATTGTGTTGCCCATATAGAAATAGGTTGTCTTGAATCTCGTTTCAAGGACCCAGTAACAGTATATGTTTCAGGTGGAAATAGTCAAGTAATAGCTTACGCCGGTGGCCGATTTCGAACATTTGGTGAAACACTGGATATAGCTATTGGCAATATGCTAGATGTCTTAGGACGTGAACTTGGGATGGGATTTCCTGCTGGACCAATTGTTGAAAAACTTGCAAAACAAGGAACTAACTATCACAGTCTACCTTACTCAGTCAAGGGGATGGACCTAAGCTATTCAGGAATGCTAACTGCTGCAAAGAAACTATTCTCCGAAGGCATTTCGATCCCAGATATTTGTTTCAGTGTTCAGGAAACTGCTTTTGGTATGCTCGCAGAAATTGCAGAACGCGCCCTTGCTCATACAAAGAAACAAGAACTTCTGTTAACTGGTGGTGTGGCCCGAAACAACCGTCTTACAGAGATGCTTGAAGGAGTTTCAAAACGACATGATGTAAAATTTCATAGAGTCACTCCATCGCTAGCAGGTGATCAAGGGGCAATGATTGCATGGAACGGGATACTGCAGTTCAAGGCTGGACGTACAATTGAGATTAATGATTCACAGGTTCTCCCCAAATGGCGTACTGATGAACAAGATATTCTCTGGAGGACATAAAATTGGAAGAACTCATTGCTCAAGGTGCTGAGTCTGTTATCCTGAAGATTGAGAGATGGAATCAGTATTTTGTTTTAAAATGGCGTCAATCAAAACCATATCTCTTCAAGGATATTGATTCACACCTTAGAAAGACAAGAACAAGCAGAGAATGCAAGATGTTGTCAGTAGCTAGGTCTCTTGGAGTACGTACACCAGCTGTTTATGCTGTGAATCTAAGTGATTATACAATTCTAATGGACTATATAGAAGGCACCCAGTTTAAGCAGATTGCTGATACTCTTACCGAAAACCAGTTGAAAGAATTCTGTCGTGAGTTTGGACACTCGATTGCATTATTACATAAGGGCGACGTAGTCCATGGAGACCCTACAACCAGTAATCTGATAGTCGATTCAAAGTCGCACCTCTGGCTAGTAGACTTTGGATTATCAGAGATGAATGCCACAGTTGAGATGAAGGGTGTAGACCTCCATCTAATTCAGAGAGCCCTAGAAACCACCCATTGGGAATTACAAGAATGTATGCTTGAAGCTACAATCAAAGGTTATTCAGATTCCTTAGGCAAAGAAGCTAAGGACACTCTGTCCCGTATGAAAGAAATTCGTGAACGGGGAAGATATCATTAAGTCAACACAAGGTAATCTTTATATCAACAACTTTAGGCCGTGGGGCAGACCCATACTTTTTGGGGAATAGATAATCTAGAGGTTGTTTCAATGGCAAGAATGCACACACGACGCAAGGGCCAGGCCGGCAGCAATCGCCCTTCAACACTACGCGTACCTGAATGGATGGACAAAGAAAAGGACGCTAAGTGGGTGGAAGACAAGGTGATCGAGCTAGCTAAGACTGGAAACACTCCCTCTATGATTGGTATGATTCTCCGAGACCAATACGGTATTCCACTTGTGAAAGTATTGGCTGGTAAGAAAGTAATGGAGATTCTTCGTGAAAATAGTTTACAACGAAATGTTCCAGAAGATCTGCGAAATATGATTGCTAGAGCTCAAACTATGCGAAGACACCTTGAAGATAACAAGAAGGATTTTGTAACAAAACGTGGTCTTCAGCTTGTTGAAAGTAAAATCCACAGACTTTCAAAGTATTATCGTAAAACTCGAGTTCTTCCTGTAAATTGGAAGTACAGTCCTGATCAAGCTGCTATTCTCTTAAGATAGTTTTATCATTACCAACATATCTCTACTCCTTTGAGACGAGCATGACCGCAAAGAAACTCCCATCTCTGAAGGCTTTAGAGAAGGTTTGTAAGACTATCAATTTCCAGACAAGTAATCAAAACATTATAGTGACCTCTCCATATCCTGAAGCTGCAATAGCAAGCACAATTATTTCTCAGACTATTTCAAGATTGAAATCTCTTTTCCACATCTCATTTCAACAACCAGTATTGACTATTGATACAATTGACACATTAAGGGAAAGATACAGTTCCTCTGCAATTATCATAGTTGGGATTGATATTCTTGGAAAAAAGAAAATCAAGAAGGGGAAAAGCTATCCTCTAATTATTGGTGGTACATCTGAATCAGAACAGATAGATTCTTTCAAGCTTGGAACTGATTCTACAGTGGCAGCCGCAGGATATGTTTTTTCAAAATCATTGAATGGTACGAGTGACTACAATCTTCAACTAGCAGCAGCAGGTTCGCTGCTCCATCATGGTATGAATAAATCAAAGAGAGGAGCAAGTCAAGAAATTATTGAACTTGCTAAGAGTAATGGATTAATCGAAGAGCGAAAAGGATTCAAGCTCTTTGGAGTAACAATGCTTCCACTTGATGAAGCTCTCCGTTACAGTACACATCCTTACTTGGCAACAATAAGTGGAAATCAACAAGTATGTGATGCGATATTAAACGAGGCTGAGATACCCATTCAGAAGCTCAGAACTCCACTAAGCAATCTAAACTCCTCTGAGGCACAACGGCTAACTTCAGTACTAATCACACGACTAGATCCAAGTACAATTCCCCAATTACTCGGTACGGATTATATCATCACTCGGGAACGTGATATTAGTCCGATAAAATTTGTTTCTGGAATTGAAACTATAAGTGCAACAGCATGGACACGAAATGAGTTAGGTTCTTTGATTAGCGTGTTACTTGGAGACCGTGGAGGGGCATTACGAGATCTGCTTGACAGTCATATGAATCATCATAAGGATGTAATATCAACAATTCATCATCTTGAATCAAATCTGCAAGGTGACTCCACAACTACTACTACAACGGTAAAACTAACTGGTTCAAAGACTGAAATTCTTCCAGATGTTGGACGTATTGCATTAGAATCTGGAATTGTAGATTCAACCCGTCCTGTAGCATTAGATAACGGTGAGGTATACACAATTGTTTGGCCATCATCTAAGTTGAATACAAAGATGGTTCTTCAGAAAATTCGTTCTAATGGTACAAAGATAATAGCTACATCACCAAAATCAATCACAATCATCGGAAATGACGAAGAGAAAAGTCTAGTATTACAGAAGATTGTTCAATTGAATAAAGGCGCTGGTAAAAAATGATTGCAACAATCAAACTTGATTTTCAGTCATCTGATATTGCACAACATACTCTAGAAGCAATCAATCCAGATAATGCACCCCTTCCAAGAGGTCTAACAATCACTTGTTCTGTAGAAGAAGCAAAATTGTTAATCACAATACAGTGTGAGAGAAGTATTAGCAGTCTTGGAGCCACACTTGAAGATATCATGAGTGCAATTGATCTATCTCTAAGAACATCAAAATCGATTAGTAATAATACACAATGAATTGCTAAATCATTCACCAATCAAGTTTATTCCTTCAATCATCTGTTTTGATACTGTGTCAGCTAGTTCTCTAGATTGTTCAGCCATCTCTTCTGTAATGAAGCCTCGCTGCACCGCACGTTTGAGTAGATGTTGATCAATTATCCTCGGTGGTTTATCTACAGGTGCTTTTACAACATCAATCTCAAGATCGACATAACGAATCTTACCAGGACTGGTTCCGTTACTTGGATATACTTCTACACCTGTATTGATATTAGCGTAAGTACCTTTTAGTTCACCAGTTCTAGAATAATAATTTGTGAAGAGAGTAAGAGTTCCTGGTATTACGTGGGTCATAGCATAATCTCCCTCATCTCCTACTACATCCACATCATCTGAATATTCTTTCACAAGTTTGAGTTTTCTACTTGTATGCCTGAACTGCCTTCTTATCACAAACCCTTTCACTGTGGTTTCAATCACTCTACCTCGTGCTAGTACAATATTTCGACCATCCAATTTTACATGTTCAATATTGACAGGGTCATCTACTCGTGGTATATCCCTTGACACAATCTTATCCAGCTTGGCAGTGATGTATTTTCGTTCTTCGGGGCGGTCTTCAATAATCATCTCTGCAAGATCAACTAGTGATGTATATCCTGCGCTCTTGTAGAAGTGGTGTCTTTGTATCGTGGGTTTAATTTTGGCACGGGTTTTATCAAGTGCTTCTTTCACTTCAGCAGGGAACTCGATATCTGCGTTACTAGTCCCTTCAAATAGAATTCCTGTAGATTCCAGATCATTGTATTTGTTATAGATTCCCTGAGTAGTATCTAATAAATCATCAACTTCATCTTGAAGTTCCTTGTCTGTAAGATTCTCTGCAGAAGTTCTCCATAAGATACCCCAATTATCAGTATGTTCACGTATCTTTCTACCCAGATTTGTAAGATTACGTCTTGCATCTTGGTCTTTGATTTTAGTACTAAGTCTTACAACTGGTTCTGGTAGAAGTACTGCTGCTCGACCTGGTATTGTAATGCTTGAGGACAAAACGGGCGCCTTTCTACCATAATCGTGGGCTCGAATTTGGACCATCATATGTTGTCCTCGTTGAAGCCCTCTATCGGGTATGAGGCCCGATATTGATCCTAGATTAACTCTTGTCTGTCCAGTTCTTTCATCTCTACCTTGTACAGCACCTCTATAGATAGAGCTCTTAGCCACCCTTGGCGTTCTAGTGATTACTCCACCAATACGTCTTCGAAGAACATCTGTAAGTTTATACAAAATGGATTCGTATGCAATAGCTACAATCCCCTGCAAATCACTTCTATCCCAGATGTCAACATCAGGAATGTCACTGCTATAGGGAAGCCCAAACCTTCTTGCCACTTCTGGGGTGGGTTGAACCATTTCAAAATGGTTCTGCAGCATTATCTGCGTCAATGACTGTGAATAGATTCCCCTTATCCTCGCCTTAATCATTAGTAAACACTGACCCTGTGCTTGGGTGCCAGTCCTTTACCATATGCGGGATGGCTGGTTTTGCGCTTCATAAATGAGGCCTCAATTGGCCTAATCACGAATTGGCTCCAATAGACTGGATACGTGCCAAATCTTTGTCCTAGCATGATTAGGACAATTTGGATCTTGACTTGGTTCATCCAGAATGGATATAGCGTTCTGCGCTCTCACAGCAGGAGAGTCTGTTTCGTTTTCAAGGACTGCAATAGCCTCATTAGCTGCGCGCCGGATGTTCCTAGGAACTGAGGAATCCTCGGATATCTGTTTAAGAAGATGTTTAGATTGATCGATGCTCTTCTGAGTTTCGGGGTCCAATGGACTCACCTCTGAAATAGTCTTGTCGCACGAATGATGTGCGAATCAACAAGGTCCATCACCGATAGTTTCCATATCAACGTTTTCATATTGACGCATCTTTTTTTGCTCATTGATATCCATTAGAACACCTCTTATATCGTAACTACTACAAGAGTTCTTAGTGCTTACAATGTCTGACAAAGATGATACTTCGGTCAAAAAGATGGCTGATCTTCTCCGGCGTGGAGCAACAATGCTTGCTGATGCATGTCCTCAGTGCGGTTCACCATTATTCAAAGTAAGTGAGGACATTTATTGCGTAAAATGTGACAGGCGTATCGTTTATGCCGATTCGGATGAGGAGATTGAAACTGAAGCTGTTATGACACTTCTACCTGAACTTCGAGAAACTCTGATTGGAAAATTGAAAGCACTGAATGAACTTGTTGATTCTGAAACAGATATTGAGTCATTGACGAAACTAGCCAACCTTATGGTATTACTCTTACAGTCTCTACATGGACTAGAAAATATGAAGGGGTAATTATTACCCCTCAAAATTACTGATTAGACTACTCTTCGTCTTTTGTTCCAGCAGTGCCTCGTCTGAGTCTTGCTCTTCGAATCTTGACCTCTTCAGGTCCCTTGAGCACCTTACTCTT
>Ga0209013_10003907_pt1 | contig 13127 bp, 10 predicted proteins | sample Cruoilmetagenom2_FD_187291 | JGI IMG/M metagenome (GOLD analysis project Ga0209013, IMG submission 187291) | Oil polluted marine microbial communities from Coal Oil Point, Santa Barbara, California, USA - Sample 2 (SPAdes) (version 2) | ecosystem: Environmental > Aquatic > Marine > Oil seeps ... | reverse complement strand
CCCTTGAGACGCGTGCGGAACTTGACGCCTTCGCCGCCGAGTTGGTCGATCGCTTCGGGGAGCTGCCCGAGGAAGTCGGACATCTGCTCGATGTGATGGAGATCAAGGGACTGTGCCGACAAGCTGGTATCGCGCAAGTGGATTCCGGACCGAAAGGTGCCGTTATCGGCTTTCATAAAAACGAATTCGCTAACCCGGAAGGACTCGTTGCGTTGGTGCAGTCTTCGCGAGGGCGCGTCAAGGTGCAGCCCGATCAGAGGGTCGTTTTCAAGGGCGAGTGGGATTTGCCGGAGGAGCGTCTCAAAGGTGTCCGCTCGCTCATAAACAGGCTTGCCGGAATTGCTGCTGAAGCGCGGAAGGCGGCGTAAGCTGCTAGGTCTTCGCCGTCTGTACTCCGGTTGAGAGCGTCAGCGCAGAGCGCATCAGCTTTCCGTTAGCTGTGCGTGGCAGATTTTCTACGATAATGATCTCGCGCGGGCGCTTGTAAGGCGCAAGCCTTTCAGCAGCGAAGCTCATGATGTCAGTGGTATCCGGACGGACGTTGGCAGCCGGAACGATAAAGGCAGCGATCACACTGACGTCGTGGCGCACAGAGAGTTCAGCGCAACCGACTTCCGCGATGTCCGGGTGTTCGGCAAGTGCCGCCTCCACTTCAAGCGGCGAGACGCGATAGCCGAGTGCATTCATCACGTCGTTGGCGCGGCCGAGGTGCGAAACATAACCATCGTCGTCCATCACCGCGAGGTCACCGCCAATAAACCACTCGCCGCGATAGACGGCGGTTTCTTCGTCCGGGCGGTTCCAATAACCAAGCATGAGCCCGGGATCAAATCGGTTTACAGCAAGTAGGCCGTCTTCGTGGGCCCTCAGCGGTTCGGTTCCACTGTCACGCGGCAAGATAGCGACGTGTCGCCCCGGTTGCGGCTTGCCGACGGCCCCCTTCTTGCGTGGTACTGCGGGGCTTGAGGACACGAAAGTAGAGATCTCGCTCATGCCGAGTGCCTCGTAAAGATCTGTCCCTGTCTCCGCGGTCCATTCCTCGAATAATCCCGGTGGGGGTGTCTCGCCAGCAACAAGCCCGTGACGAAGCGCGCCAAGATCACAGCGCTTAGGTTTGGCGTATTTCAGGACCTGCCGATAGATCCCCGGCACCGCCGCAAAGAGCGTGGCGCCTGTTTGGGTAATAAGCCGCGGCCACAAGGAAGGATCCTTTTCACCTGTATAGATGATGGCGGTGGCGCCGTTGGCCCAGGGGTCAGTGAGCCCTGTTCCCAGCGTATAGGTCCAGTTGAAGGCACCGGCGTGCATCATACGATCTTCGGGCTTAATGTCGTACCAGCCTTGATACATGGGCCGCCGCCCGAAGGCTGAACGGTGGGCGTGCAAGACGCCCTTGGGCGTCGCTGTTGTTCCCGAGGTGTAGATCAAGAAGGCAGGGTCATCGGCTATCGTATCAGCCCATGTTTGCCGCTGGCCTTTCGTGATCATTTCCGAGATGTCCGGGCTGGAGTACACCCTTAGCCCGTCCGGCAGCTTGTAACGACTTAGACCTAGGCTGTCGCCAATCACGATGGCCTCGGCACCGCTGTCGTTAAGGAGAAATTGTATCTCTGGCCCCGTGAGTTGCGCCGACGTTGGAATGGGGACGAACCCGCCCGCGATAGCTCCAAAGAACAGTAACGCGTAGGTGCTGGTGTTTTCGAGTCGAACGAGTATGCGCGCGCCGGGCGCGAGGCCCGACGCTTTGAGGCCGTTCGAAACGCGTAGCACCGCTTCTTCCAGCTGCGCGAAGGTCCAGATTTCGGCCGGGGCCGTTGCACTGGCCTCGTGCACCACAACAAGCGCGTGAGCGTTAGGTTGCCGCGCGGCCGCACGCCCGATGCAGTAGGCTGACATGTTGAAGCGGCGCAGCGCTGTTTCTTTCGTGGTGTAGGATGTCATGCCTTGCGATGGCATCGCGTCATCGGCTCTCCGCTGACCACCAGCTGTCGAGATTGTAGCCGAACAGCGGCGTGTTCTCTGGGTGCTTCAGGTGCGCCCAATGGGCGAGCCACTGCTTGGGGACGTAGAAGAGCGGAATTACGTAATCGCCGGACAGTAGTACACGGTCGAGTGCCCGTACGGCGGAGACAAACTCTTCCTCGCTCTTTGCTTCGAGCAGTGCTTGGATTATGGCGTCGGCAGCCGGGTTCTCTACGCCAGAAAAATTATAAGTGCCAGGCGTCTTGGCAGAGGCCTCTGACCATCGAAATAGCTGCTCATTCCCTGGTGACAGGGAGGACGACCAAGTGCTCTGGATCATGTCGTAGTCGTAATCTGTAAGCCGCGACTGATACTGTGCACTGTCGACGACGCGTATGTTGACCTTGATGCCGAGTCTTTCTACGTCGCGCGCAAAGCTCAGCAAGAGGCCCTCTTGCGTTGTGGAGGCCGCCAGGATCTCAAATTCAAGCTGACGGCCTGTCTGTTTGTTGATTAGCCTGCCGTCCTTAAGCTCATAGCCAGCTTCCTTTAGAAGTTTGAAAGCGGCGCGTTGGTTTTTGCGGTTGCGCCCGCTGCCGCTGCTCTGTGGAAACTCGTAGGTGCCCTCCATGATCTCTGGCTTTACATCAGCTGCATAGGGCGCCAGCAGAGCGCGCTCACGTGCATCTGCCGCCCGGCCAGCTGAGGAAAGGCTTGACCGCTCAAAATAACTCTGGGTGCGCTTGAACAGACCAGCATAGAGCGTTCGGTTGATCCACTCGAAATCGAACAGAAGTATTAGCGCTCGACGCACGCGCGGGTCGGAAAAGACAGCCCGGCGCGTGTTGAAAACCAATGCTGTCATGCCGGCGGGAAGGCCGATGTCGAACGCGCGCTTCACCACGCGCCCGTCCCTCACAGCGGGGAAGTCATAGCCGTTCGCCCAGCGGCGGGGATCCTCTTCAGGCCAAACATTGAGCTGACCGGTCTTGAAGGCCTCAAACATCACTGAGCCTTCACGGAAATAATCGAAGCGGATCTCATCAAAGTTGAAGCGGCCGCGGTTTACTGGAAGATCTTTGCCCCAATAGTTTGGGTTGCGCTGATACGTTATGGAGCGTCCAGGATCGACCTTGGCGACGCGATAGGGGCCTGAGCCCACGGGTGCTTGCAGGCTTGTAGCATCAAACGTCTCCACATCGATCAAGTGGCGCGGCAATACCGGCATTAGCCCGAGGATCAGCGGAATTTCCCGATCACCCTCAGCATCAAACGTGAAGCGCACCGCGTGATCCGACAGCCGCTCCGCTTTCGCCACCTTGCTATAGTACGTGCGATGGTTGGGCCTGCCCTTTTCCTTTAAGAGTTCCCATGAGAAGAGCACATCGTCGGCGGTGATAGGCCCACCGTCTGAGAAACGTGCTTTGGGGTTGATGTTGAAGGTGATTGAGCTGCGGTCGTCTGGGACCTCAACGCTTTCCGCCACGAGGCCATAAAGCGTAAAGGGTTCGTCGAGACCGCGTGCCATGAGGCTCTCATAGACGTACTCGCGGATGCCGGCGACCGGTTCACCCTTTATGATCAGGGGGTTGAGGCTGTCGAAAGAACCGTAGTTGTTGAGCACAAGTTGCCCACCTTTAGGCGCATCTGGATTGACGTACGAATAGTGCCTGAAATTGGCCGGCTGCTTAGGGGTGCCGTGCATGGCAATGCCATGGGCCGGCTGCGCATACGAAGGCCATGCGCTGGCTATGAGCGCCAACAGTGGAGGCAGGGCCATCATCAAGGCGCACTTCATTCTATACAAGGCCTTTCCTGCCTGGCGGTATACCCTATACCCCTATTGCGGGGTGCAGGCTGGGGACATTCCGCAGCTGCGCATAAGACCGCCTTTACCATATCTTGTGGCAGCGTCCCCGCCTGTCCGTCGTACGTCACGATGTCTAACCAGCGCATGGCTAATATCACGTTTGTGCCTAACGAATTTGGGGATTACAGGGCACCTAATCCACTGGCCACGGGATTGCCGCAATCGCGGCCTTAGTGCGCCTCTAGAAGGCGCTCCTGGGCGCCTTGGTGCGGGCGCTATTTAAACGCGCCAAATGAGGGGTTGAGCTGGCGGGGCCGGCTCTCTGAGAGAGGTTCATGTATTCCATGGCAAATTCAGTTTCGCACCCATCAGCCATCGGGCGGTTCGGTCACCGTGCCGCTGTTGTTTGCGCATCTGTCGGTTTTGCGGTTGTAGTGGCTGGAGCGCCGGCCTTGGCGCAAAACAAGGCGGCGGCCAAGAAGGGTGTGCCGCCCACAGCGTCAGTAACCACGAACCAGCAACAGAAGAGTGCGTGGGTCAAGCTTTGCGAAAAGGCGCCGATGAGCCGACCAGGCAAAGATGGAAAAGAGGTCAAAGAAGAAAAAAATATCTGTCTTACCCACCACGAGCGGCTAGACGGTAATACCGGAGCGGTCTTGGTGTCGGCTGCAATTCGTGAGATCGACGGTTCAGATAAGAAGAGCCTCATGATTATGGTGCCGCTTGGAATGGCCATTCCGCCTGGCATTCGCGCCGCAGTCTATACTAAGGACCAGTGGGCAAAAGCCTCCAAGAACGAAAAGATCGACGAGAAGAAATTAAAGCCCGTGGCGCTGAAGTTTTCGCTCTGCCACGCCGCTGGTTGTACGGCTGAGACGATGGCCACAAAAGAAATAGTGGATCAGATGAAGTCTGGCGGCGGCATCATGGTGATTGCAATGAATGCGGCAGCAAAACCCATTGGTTTTCCTGTGCCCCTTGGAGGGTTCCCGGAGGCATATGGTGGCAAGCCGGTTGATAATAAGGAATACGCTAAAGCTCGCGGCCAGCTGATGGCACAAATCCGCAAGAGGCAAGCTGATGCCATGAAGCAGCAACAGATGAAGCTCCTCCCGCCGCAGCCTGGCGCCGGAGGAGCAGCAAAGAAGAAGTAATCTGCACTATTAATCGACGAACAAGCACGAACAATATTGAAGCTGCCCGGCCGGCGCGCCGGGCGGCTTTCTCTTTGCCAGAGCATTCTCGAACGTCCGATTTAGTGTGATTGAAGGTAAAGTGCCCGGTACCCACCTTGCTCGTCTTCGGTAAAGAGCTCTGACACCTGTGGGTGGCGCAGGGGTTGTCCGGTTTCGTCGGCTAGCAAGTTTTGCTCGGAAACGTAAGCGATATACTCAGTCTCCGCATTTTCAGCGAGTAGGTGATAGTAGGGTTGGTCTTTATTTGGGCGGATCTCCTCCGGGATCGACAGCCACCATTCCTCGGTGTTGTCAAACTCTGGATCGATATCGAAGATCAATCCGCGAAACGGATAATAGCGATGGCGGACGACCTGTCCCACCGTGAATTTCGCCTGCCTGACCTGACCTGTTTCGCCCATTGGACTAGCCATTTCTATTGCACGGACTATTCCATGTGAGACAGCCGCTCATGTCAATCCAACATGTGGAATACGGTTCATGCATTGTTACGTCTGGTGGTCAAAGAGCAGTGTTATAGGCTGTAAGCGGCGGCTCTCTCGGGATCCTTGGCGGCTACAAGTGCAGCTAAATCGACAATGACCTTGGCCTGCTTCCAAGTAGCGTCATCTTGCATTTTCCCGTCGATCATTACGGCTCCGGTGCCATCTGGCATGGCTTCCAGGATGCGTTTGGCGAACGCGACTTCTTTTTCATCGGGCGAGAATACCCGTTTGGCGATCTCAATCTGGCTGGGATGGAGCGACCAGGCGCCCAGGCAACCTTGCAAGAACGCATTGCGGAATTGTGCTTCGCAAGCAGCGGGATCCGAGAAGTCGCCAAATGGTCCGTAGAACGGTTTGAGACCATAGGCTAAGCAGGCATCTACCATCTTGCCGACCGTATAGTGCCAAAGATCCTGCTGGAACTGGCGACGTTCTGCCTCGCCTTCGGTCTGGTCGGCCAGCACCGAATAGTCAGGGTGCCCGCCACCGACCCGGGTCGTCTTCATGCCGCGCGAAGCGGCGAGGTCCGCTGGGCCCAAACTCATCCCATGCATGCGCGGGGAGGCCGCCGCAATTGCTTCGACGTTGTTGACCCCTTCGGCCGTTTCCAAAATTGCATGGATCAGGATTGGCTTTTGAACATCATGCTGGGCCTCCAGCTGGGCTAGCAGCTGGTCGAGGTAGTGAATGTCCCAAGGTCCCTCAACCTTTGGCAGCATTATTACGTCGAGCTTGCTACCGACGCTCGCAACAATCTGGCTAACGTCGTCCAGTATCCAAGGGCTGTTAAGACAATTAATTCGCGTCCACAGCCCCGTCGCACCGAAGTCTGTCTCGCGCGCCATCGCAATGAACCCTTGGCGGGCGGCCTCCTTATCGTCGGCTGCGATGGCATCTTCCAGATTACCAAGCACGACGTCGACTTGAGAGGCTATGCTCGCGATTTTTGCGCGGATCTTCTGGTTATGAGGTGGCACGAAGTGGATCATGCGCTCAATGCGCACGGGCAGTGCTCGGTACGGTTCCGGCGCGCCGATGGCGAGGGGACTGTAGAACTTCGCAGGCGTGCGGGTCGCGGCCATTGATATAGCTCCTAAGTTGCGGAGCGGCGCACTCTATTGCCGGCAAGGCACAAGTCAACGCGGTGCGGCAATTGCGCCGCGACCGATATTCTGCTCGAGGTATTGTGCACCGTGGCATACGCCGGATAGCTAACACGGAACCTTAGAGTGCTCGTGCTACCCGTCCTTGGCCGCCTGTGTGCTCACCGTCATCGTGTAGTCGCCGGCCGCTTCTGAATAATAGTCCCGCACGCGGACGAAATACTTTGCGTTTGCTTTTGCTTTGAAGGTGTAACTCGTGTCTCCGCCTGCTGTCTTGTTTAACTGGTGGCCAAGCCAGGTTTTGTTTGCATCGTAAAGGCCAATCTCAGGATGCAAAGACGTAGAACGGTTTTCTATATCAATGCGTATATTGGCTTCAACGTCGCCCGTCTTGATCACGTAGTAGTCGTGGTCATGCCCGTCCATGACGCCGGCCTCCAGCGTCGTGCCGACGTCAATCGCTTTCGCCTTCAAGATATCGCCGTTCGGCTCGTACGCATCATAGGCCTTTGCGGGCACGACGCGGATCAGGTACACACCGACGCTTTCACCATAGTAGTTGCTAGCGCGCACAACGTATTTGGTCTTGGGCGGCGCAACGAAGCCGTAGGTAAGATCGGCTCCGGCGGTCTTTTTTAACTGCGTTCCAAGGTGCGTCTTCTGTGCGTCATATAACATCAACCGCGGTTCCAGTGTTGTGGAGCGGTTCTGCAACTCGATGCGGATCCAATCGCGATGCGCTTCCGGTGTAGTGAAGGTGAAGAAGTCAGCATCCTTTGATGCGCCGATTGAGGCCGTGACCCACTTGTCAAGTGTCAACTCGTTCGTCGTAAGCAAGTCGTTATTGGGCTCGCTCTCTTGAGCTTCGATTGCAATATTTCGCGGTGGCGTCGCCTTGAGCGTCTGCAGCGCCTGCTCTTTGCTTACCTGAACCACTTGCTGATTGAACTCGCGTGAAATGGTGCGCGCGGCTTCAACTTTCTTATTAAGTTTCGTTTTGACCGACTTGTCGACTTTGGATTGGCTTGACGTCGGAGGAGGCGAAACCGTGGGCGCGGCATTTGCCGCGATGGAACCCGTCGTAATCTCTTCCCTTACCGCCGTGCGAACGAGGTCGACGATATCCCCTATCCGCGATTCATAGGCGCGCACCTTGCCCTTGCATTGCAGGAACTGTTCTGGGTCGAGCCGGCCTGCGTCCAGTACCGTGCAACAAGTCTTGAGATTGAGCGCTGCCATCTGGGCGCGCTCGTCGAGGTCGGTCAGCTGCTCACGGCCTAATTGTAACTCGCCCTCAGTCTTCAGAAACTTGATGCTAGTTTTCAGGCCGACCGAAGTTTGCTGGAAGATCGACTCGCACGGTGCTAACTCACCTTTGGCGAGGTCGTAGCCAAGGTAGATGATGGCCATGAAAGCGAGGGTCGCGCCCATCGTGCCAATGGGAACGGCATAACGGGCAAACAGCGCCCTTCTCGGCGAATTCGCTGGCTTCTTGCCTGTTGAATCAGTCAACGCAGCCTCCCCCTCGCCTAACCGCTAGCGACGGGGATGCATACCACGGCATGTGCCTGCAACGCAGCGGTCATGGTGCAATTGACCGGTGGAAACCTTGCCCAAAGGCGCATTCAGCTCCAACGCCTGTTGCTCCACATCCACTGCTCTGGGGCTTCGCGGATCCAGGCCTCGAACTGCTTTTGCATGTGAGTCATAGTCCAGCGGATGTCTTCGGCCTGATTAGCCGTACGCGGCACACGCAACTCTTTGAGTTCAATCTCGAAACGGCTATCGGTCCCAATGCGCTTGCACCGGGACATCCAGATCCGGGCTCCCACGCGCCGCGCGATCATAGCGGCGATCGCTTGTGTCCTGGCGTCCTTGCCGAAGAAGGGGACAGGGATCCCTGAGCGGTCATAAAGATCGCAAACAAGGCCGAGCCGGCCGCCGCGTCTTACGAAATCCATGATTGCACGCGCCGTTCTTTGCTCGTCGCCGTGTTCGCCCACCTTGCCGCGCCCGAAGAGTCCATCGGGGTACAGGTCCTTGCGCTGGTTGCGCAGATACTGATCGACATATGGATTGTTTACAGAACGGTAGACGGCTGCAGGGTTCGCGCCCGCCCAAGTAAACGGTAGGATTGCCAGCTCCCAATTCCCCATGTGCATACTGACGCCGATGGCAGCACCGAGTTTATCTTTGTAGCGTGAGAAAATATTCTTGCTGATAATGTCGATGCGTTCGGGTTCCGCCAGAAAGCGATCAATGCGCATGGTTTCCGCCATCACGCGGCCGAGGTTTTCCCAATGCGCGAGCGCGATGGCGAGGCGCTCCTCATCACTCTTTTCTGGAAAGGCTATGGCGAGATTGTCGAGGGCGCGCTTGTGCCGCTTGGGATTAATGATGGGGGCCAGCCGGCGCCAGGCGGATGCGGACATCCGTGTCGCCACGTTGAGCGGCAGGGCGCGAAAGACCCCTGCCACGAGTCGCAGACCCAGGTACTCGAGCCGGTATTGCAAATCCTGCATTCGGGACTTGGTGGTCATCTCAGACGGTTTCGGATCTGTGGGTGCGGTTACGAGAATCGGAAGAAGTTGAAATACGCGTGACCTGGGGTGATGCCAAGCACACCCTTGCTCGTCAAGATGGGTGTGTTGTTGTTCCCCGCTCGAACCGCATAAGACCTGGCATTCCAAAAGATGGGGCAAGCCCTTCCCGGATCGCCAATCTGCGCAGCGGACCAATGGCCTTGAGGGCATGTAGGCCGAGGCCGCGAATCAATTGAACCGGGAGCAACCCAGAAATAAGGCTGCGGTTGAGTATGTCAATCGACCAGGTGCGCGTGGAAATATCAAAGGAGCGAGCGCGTGTGTAGGCTTTGAGCACTTCGGGCCCGCCAATGTCGCAGCCTTCCTGTAGCGCATCGCTAATGCAATCAGCTAGGGTCGCAGCGTCGCGCAGTCCAAGATTGAGACCTTGTGCCCCGATGGGTGGCATCACGTGTGCGGCCTCACCGACAAGGGCTACCCGATTTTGCCCGGCAGTGTCAGCCTTCAGACCGGAGAGGGGAAAGATCCGGCGCGCGCTCAACTCCTTAATCTGACCAAGCAGGCCCTGTAGTCGATCCTGAAGCGTCTCACGAAATGTTGCGTCGTCGAGGTCGGCCAGACGTCGCGCCACGGCGGGGCGCTCGACCCAAACCAGGTTGGAGCAACGGCCGGGGGCCGGTACTACTGTTAAGGGGCCACCCTTCCGGTGAAACTCGGTCGACACGCCATCGTGAGCGCGTTGATGCGAGAAGTTGCAGGTCAGCGCGCTTTGCTCGTAGGACCATGCCGGAGCGCCGATCCCCGCCGCTTGCCGACTAATCGAGTCGCGCCCATCGGCTCCAACAACCAGTCGCACTGCCACCTCATCACCTTCAGCAAGTTTGAGTCGGACTCTGTCGGTTTCGATGTCGAGTTCGCTGACGCCGGTCGTTTCCATCACCGTAAGCCCATCGACTGCTTGCGCTCGCTCGCGCAGCGCATCCACCAACGCAATGTTGGGCACGTTAAAGCCGAAGGTCTCAAGTCCAACCTCAGAGGCTGAAAATAGAACTTCGGGTGCGCGCAACAAGAAGCCAGTGTCGTCAACGATGCGGATGGCGAGCAGCGGCTCCCCCGCATGGCGGCACGCTTCCCAAACGCTAAGATTGTCCAGAAGGCGCACCGAACCGGCAAACAAAGCCGCGGTGCGATTGTCGGTGAGCGATGGAGCAGGAGATAATACTGCAACCGTTAGGCCTGATCGCGCGATGCTCAGGGCGGCCGCGAGGCCTACGGGTCCACCACCAACTACACCTACATCCGCTTGAACAACGTTTTTCATGACGCCTTATAACATCGCCATCGTCTAGGTGGACGGAAATTCTCGTTTGCTAGCAATAACTTCGTGACAGCGGTGCCACGCGCGTTTGTCACAAAGTGTCATACCGTCATTTGCCGTTTACGTCCCGCAAATCATCGGGTTAGTCGTGCCCCCAGCGGCGCCTCTTCGCGAGTCTTGTTGGGACGCAAAATCGGGCTGAACGGCAATATCGTGAACGGTAGTAGCAAGCACGTTGATTGAAATACGACTCATCGCATACTTCGAAGGAGCCAGGCATGCACGGCGAATCACCAAAGTCCATTAGGGGGTGTCTGATGTTTGGAGTATCACGAAAGGGCGGGAAGTGGATGTCCATTGTCGTCGCCTCGGCATTCATTTTCGGAGGAGGGTTCGGCGCGGAGGCCGCCGATCTTGGGGGGGACTGCTGTGCCGATCTGGAAGAGCGGATTGCCGAATTGGAGGCAACTACCGCGCGCAAGGGCAATCGCAAGGTTTCGCTCGTCATTTACGGTAAGGTCAACCAGGCTGCAATGTCATGGGACGACGGCCAAGAGCAGAACACCTACATGGTGACCAACGATGCCTCCCGTTCGCGTTTCGGCTTCAAGGGTAAGGCGAAGATTAGCAGCGACTGGTCGGCCTATTACAAGATTGAAGTAGGCATCCGAGCTGGCAACTCGAAACGCAGCAATCAATTTGACGCGATTGGTACTAGCGGTAACCCAAGCAAGCTCGATCTTCGTCACAGCGAATGGGGACTCAGCAGTAAGACGTGGGGCAAGTTGGGGGTGGGCTTACAAAAGAACATCACCAAGGATATTACGAAGTCGAATGTTGCCGGCACCGGCGATGTTGGAAAATATTCCGATGCCGAAGACTCTGGTGGCGGTTTCTTCCTCACGGCCAAGGGCTTCAAGGCTTCCACTTCAGGCACGCAGTGGCGCCGCCTGATCGCCCGCACCGGAGCCGCGCCGGGTGAAGGCGACCGGATTGAATCGGTCACGTATTACACGCCAGTTTGGCACGGTTTTTCCATCGGCGCCGTGTGGGGCGGCGACGATGCTGGTGGCATTGGTGCGCTTTACAACGATAAGATTGGTCACGTGAAGGTAAAGGCTGGCATTGCCTATCAGCAGAACACCTCAAACGCTGACATCTCTGACTTGCACGGGTGCCCAGGCAGAAACGCAGGTCGACCAATCTCCAATGCCAAAGACGCGGACTGCTCCGGCATTGGTGGCTCGATCGCTGTCATGGATACGCATAGCGGGCTGTATGTTCAGGCTGCTGCCGGCAAGATGTGGGATGATACGATCCAACTGCAGTCCAATTTCGCAGGAACAAATGTGAGTGACGAATACTCGTTTTGGGCCATGGAAGCGGGCCTCCAGCGCGACTGGAACCACCTCGGCTCGACAACGCTATTTGGTCAGTACTACCGGTATCAGGGCGGTGGTATCAATCAGACTGTCGACGGTGTCGATCCGATCAACACGTTTGGTGCCGACGCGAAAATCTTCAGCAGCGACGTCGATTTCTGGGGTGTAGGCGTTATGCAAAAAATCGATGCAGCAGAGATGAAGCTGTATAGTCTTTACCGCCATTATGAATTTGACCTGCAACTAGCCGATGGCGGTGTTGTTCAAGACTCGGCTCCGTTGGAGGACTTCCAGGTCATCATGACTGGCGCCGTCATTTACTTCTAATCATCTATCTGACTCCCGAATTGGAAGAGCCGCCCTCTGCGAGGGGCGGCTCTTTCGTGCTCTGGTCGCAGAGAGTCAGAAACTATGCTTGCCTTCGGGGTTTGTAGACCGGTGAGACGATGGGGCGACCGTGTTATGTTTGTACCCCGCGGCCTGGCAATCATGCTGTGTGGCCGTTGCGCAACATGGCATTCTCGGCACACTTTTCAGCCAATCGTTCAATCAGACTTAACCCGGCCCAAAAGATCCTTGTTTTAATGGGGTCAAGATAGCACTTTGCGCAAAGTAGGTAGGGGATTGTATGTTGAGATGGGTAGCTTGAGATGAAAACCGGTTTGGTCGCAATGAGTGTGTTGGTGCTGGCAGTGATGGCCGGTGCGCAGGCTTTTGCGTTCGAAAAACAAAAGGCGGGCACCGCGTCGGTTCAGCCCGACCAATCTGCCAATACTCCTGTTGATCCCGCCCTCGGTCTTTCAGATGATGTAGCTTCACGCAATGCGGAGAGTGGAACTGAGATCCGCATTCCTGGCCTGGGTAGTCTTGGCGTCCTGCCAAAAATGGATTTTGGGTTGGAGTTGCTCTACGGCGCGGCCGATCAGAAGCCGCCGGACGGGACGGTCGAGACGGCCCCCACGCCCGATGATTTGATGATTCGCGGCTCTGTTAAGCATCGCTTCTGAATCCTGCAACGCTCCCTATCTCGTATTGTGGGCCGCTCCAAGCTAATGTGGGGCGATGGCGTAGGTAGTTCAGGGAGGAAATCTGATATGGATACGCGTACGATTGTGGTTGCGGCGGTGGTTGTAATTATCGCTATCGTCGCATACATGCTTGCGGTCGGTGATAAAAAGCCCGCTACCGAGACGGCGGCACCGCCGGCAGTGACGGCACCAGCAGCGGAGGTCGCACCGCCGGCAGCAGAAACACCAGCTCCGGCAACTGAGGCGCCCGCATCCGAGCCTACACCTGCACCCACAGCGCCGAGTGGCGAGCCTGCTACC
>Ga0209013_10003905_pt1 | contig 13132 bp, 11 predicted proteins | sample Cruoilmetagenom2_FD_187291 | JGI IMG/M metagenome (GOLD analysis project Ga0209013, IMG submission 187291) | Oil polluted marine microbial communities from Coal Oil Point, Santa Barbara, California, USA - Sample 2 (SPAdes) (version 2) | ecosystem: Environmental > Aquatic > Marine > Oil seeps ... | reverse complement strand
GTTCGTGGTTCCACGGTGATCGAAAGAACATAGGCTGTGGTTGGTATACTGGACGGGAGTAAGTAACGTGTGCACTCTTTTTGTACATGTTACTTGTAGCGGATTGGTTGGTGATTGACGGTCATTCATTACGAGAATATGCAGGCGTATATCGCCGACACCGATCCGGATGTAGATGCATGGGCAAAAAGAGAGTACATTCTCGTTGGGTTATTGTTGACAGCGGGTATGTTAATGGTAGTTTTTGCGGTGGTACTATTTGTGAAGACCTCCAATGCCAACGGTGAAGTGTCGGGCGAAAACACTGTGTTTATTGTCATGGGTGTGGGCATGGTCGTTATGGGGGTCGCGGTAGCTACACTCGGGGTACTTGGCCTATGCAATAGTTGCGGAATCGTCCAGTCTGTCCGTATTTACCGACACATGAAAATTCACGAAATCACCCACGCAAAAGAAGTTGATACCGACGACGACGAAGACATAGATATATCCATTATCCGGTGATTAATACACTGTTATTTCCAGTTCTAACCGACATCCGATTTTTCCGGTAAATGCGTACACGTTCATTTACTTGGTATTTTAGTGTGCTTATTCAGCTAGTGATACATGATGCCATCTACAGAAATAACAGGATGTTCGTTCATTCTTTGATTACGGCTAACGCATGACACCCGTTGCGTTTTCTCCTGGTATTAAAACGCTCGATTTACGTGCTCCCATGTCCACGGCTAAGGAGAAGAAGAAGAAGAAGAAACGCTCACGTGCCTACAAAAGTTTGTATGAGCACATGCGATGCAATATCAGGTCGCAGAAAGTTCGTATGTGTTACCATGTGTACAAGAACATTGTTACGTGTGTGGACATCTCCAATTTTTACAATCATCCCACTGTGAAAAAATTGGGGATTGTGCAAGTTGCTCCGCCTGGTGCCGAGTTTACCCGCAATTTTTGCTCGATAGATTCGCTGTATTGCGAGTGGGCTGCTGCCACTGAGCTTAAGTTTTTACGCGAAGAGCGCAAGTTCGACAGCAGAGCCGGTGAAAAGAAATAACAATAAATCTAATGTAGTCATCTTCTCTACCGAGTTCTACGGACATCTCTTGTATTCGCTGTGACATAAATGCTGCCATGACCAATTGATGGATGTGCTGCCGTTTCAAGTTCCGACTGACACATTTGTTTTATTCTTAATGTGATATGACCGGGCCCATTCATTATTTAGTAATGGTATCGGTGTAACTCACGGTATGCTTGAGCGAGTAACGGTCTTTCCTGACAAATGTATGCACGTTTATTTCTAATATTATTGTGACACGTGCTTATTCGATTAGTAATACCTGATGCCGTTCCGGTGCCAGAATGGACAGACGAGGAGGAAGCAGCCATGCTGGCTACTCAGCCAACCGACGAAGAGTGGGAGGCATGGAAGAAATCGGCTGATCTAGGCACCGCTGTTCCAAGCTCGATTCTGGAAGATGCCCACACGAGTGATACCCTTAATGTTCTTATCTCGCATGTGGAGCAAAGAGAAAACCGCCTCTACTCACGCGAGACCTACCAGCCACCGTGTGTTATAGCGGAGGGTACCGCTGCCGTTACCACCCTCGTAATTCACGGGCGGGATGAAGAAGGGGTATCAATATGTGTGAATGCGCATAATTTTTATCCCTACTTTTATGCCGCGTGTCGGGACTTGCTAGAGGCGAATGATGCGAACAGCCTAGCCGAAGAGCTGCGGGACTACATCGAGCGGGAAGTAGATGCTACACGTGGGTGGCGCTCGAAGCAAAATTATCTCACGCAGCGCAGCGATGCCATTCGAACGAAGAACACCTACAAACTAGCCAAACTTCAGGACCCTGGTGATACTGTTGTATCGGTAATTCCCGAGACCCGAATTTCGTGCTTCGATTCCAGTCATCGCGAAAGCACCTTCTTTAAGATCGTGATGCGGCAGCCACGGTTTATCTCCAAAGCACGCGGTCACTTCCAGACCGACGACGAGTCGTCGGTCCCGCTACTCGGTCATGAGTTTCTCGGGTATGTCTTCGAGGCCGGCGTTCGGTTTGAGAATCGCTTCATGGTCGATCGTGGACTGGTGGGGGGTGGGTGGATGGGTATTCCCAAAGATACACTTATTCAACGAATTCCGAGCATGTGTCAGTCAAGGGCCGAACGAGAATTCGATGTTGATTTTTCCCATGTAAACGGATATAATCTCGACGATCCCAAGGCAGCGTTTCTCTACGAGCGACCTGTTACCTTTCGGGCGCTCTCCTACGATCTCGAGTGTCCCCCGAAGCAACCACACATATTTCCTACGTCGGAGGAGATTCCGATTATCCAAATTGGAACCTGCTCTGCGCTCTTCTCAGACGGATTGAAGAAGAAACGAACGATTGTATTTACGATCGGAACATCCAATCCCGTTCCTGGTCGGCGGGTGTGTTGCTATGCCACCGAAAAGGAGATGCTAAATGACTTTGGCAAGTACATACAGCTATTCGATGCAGACATTATTACAGGGTACAATACTCGTGGTTTCGATGATCCATACCTCTGCAACCGAGCCTACAAGTGCGAGGCTGAAAAGCTCATCTGGTGTGGCCGCGACGCCGCTGTGAAGATGACGATGGCCCGAAAGAAGCAGCTCTCCAACAATGTTGGAAACCGTGAGTATTACAACGTGGGTATTTCCGGGCGCGTTATGTATGACATGATGCCGTTTATCCAGGATACATACAATCCAAACAGTGCTCGCCTCAACTTTGTTGCCAAGAAGTTTCTGGGGGAACAAAAAGATGATATGGGCTACGATCTCATTCGCCCGTTCTTTGAGAAGAACGCGATGACTCGTAGCGTGCTTGTCTCGTATTGTGCCAAAGATGCAGAACTCCCGCTTTTGCTAGCCGAGAAACTGATGCCATTTGCACAGCTGGTGGAACTCTCTCGTGTTACCGGTGTTCAGATGAGCCAGATCATGGGTCAGGGACAGACGATTCGTACCAAGACGCTTATCTTGAGAGAGATCAAGACCTCTGTACGCACGCTCGAGTACCGACCCGGACAGCAGAAAACAGACTACCAGGGTGCCCTCGTAGCAGTGCCCGTTCCCGGTTACTATGTGTATTACCCGGTGTCGACTCTTGATTTCTCATCTCTGTACCCATCAATTATATGTGGCAATAATCTGTGTGGGTCAACATACGTTCCATCGTCACGCGTGCACGAGTATGACGTAGGTGCATTGTTTAAGTGCCCGTCTGGTTATAGTTACACTCGCTATGATCCAACCGATCCTACATCCTTCCGTGGTATTTTACCCCGCGTACTCGAGAAGGTGCTTGCCAAACGTAAGGATGTTAAAGTGTTGGTTGCCAGTGCCAAGAAAGCAAACGCCCCTCTCAAGCAAATGGTATACACTTCCAGGGAGCTGGCGCTCAAAGTGGTCGCAAACTCCGGATACGGATTCTGTGGTACCCCTACAAGCGTGTATCTCTACTACGTTGCCGACAGCACAACGGCCATTGGGCGCCAGATGATTACCCAGACCAAGGTAGCAATCGAAGAAAAGTACACCAAGAAGAACGGCTATCCCGGAGACGCCAAGTGTGTGTATGGAGACACCGATTCCGTGATGGTTAAGTTTGGCATCCGAGTCGACTTGCCGCCAGGTGCACCACTCGTGAAAGATTGTATCCACTGTGATGCCAGCTACATCGGCTGTAGCCACTGTTCATATGGAAAGGTGCCCGTGCAGGAAGTACTCGATGCAATCCAGAAAGTCATCGACTTGTCACACGAAGCTGCAGCGTATGCGTCCACGCTCTTCCCGGCGCCAAACAAGCTGGAGTTCGAAAATGTGTACTGGCCCTGGCTCCTGCTCAATGTGAAGAAGCGCTATACGGGCCCGTTCTGGGTTGACAGCGTGAAGCCACTGAAGACAAAGAGCCGTGGACTTGAGACGGTTCGTGGCGATCATGCACTTGTTGCCAGGGAGGCACAGGCGACGGTAATCAACCATCTTCTCTACCGCCTTGACCCAGAGGGAGCAGTCCGTGAGGTGCGGAAGCGAATCAATGCCTTGCGAATGGGTACTCTCGACATGAGCAAGTTGGTGACAAGCCGCAAGTTGGGCAAGGCGTATAACAAAATGCCCGACTACCAGCGCAAGGCATTGATCAAGCGAAAGGGACGTGCTGCGTACAAGGAGTATTGTGACAAGGGGGGTGTGTATTCCAATCGCCAACCGCACTCAGAACTATGTGAGAAGCTGGAGAAACGTACCGGGAAGGGCTACGATCTTGGCGAGCGTGTCCCCTTTGTGATTACGCGAAGTACCAATAAGAAGGCCCGTGTCTGTGACCGAGCCGAAGATCCCATGCATGCCTTGCTGAATAACATTCCACTGGACATAACCTACTACCTCACCGACCTCATGAACTGCGTCGTCAATGTACTGGCACCTGTGTTTGAGCCCAAACTGAAGAACAAATTGAGAAGCAAGAAGATCGATAGCTTTTTCCGACCCAAAAAAACCAAGGGAGTTGCTGTCGCTGGTGCCTCGGGGGGTGGCGATGACGATGACATTGTGCTCCCACGTGGCTACAAATTCGGTGATTTGACCAGGCGGATGATCTTAGACAGCCCTGAGTGCAGAGGGGTCCGCCTCTACAAGCACACGGAATCCGGAAAAGACGAGATTGACCCGGATCAATGTGAAGACGATGTTCACGATGCCACAGACATGACCCGCCGAAAGAAACCCGTGAAGCAAATGTCGGTCACTGACTTTGTTGTTGTTCGGCGCGAGTGTCTGGGATGTGGCGGAAGGATGCCCCTGGGCCAATCGGGTATAGTGTGTAACTTCTGTGAGTCCAAGACCGGTGTCATATACGACGAGAAGGTAGCGGAGAAGAAGAAACGACTGACTGCCTGCTCCGATGCGTGGGATCGGTGTCGTGAGTGTCAATCTCAGAGTGTCCGTGGAATAGCACAGGGTGATCTTGCTATCCCGGGCTATACACCCGAGTCATGCAAAGAGTTTACGTGTGACAACTTCTTCCATCGGCAGCAGGTAAAGCGAGATGTCGCTGACATCGAAGATGTTCTTTCTCGGTTTTCAAGCATAATTCAGTAACACCAACTAGTAATAAAGATAATGATTAATTGACTACTTGCGACGACCGTAGCGGTAAGGGTTACTAATACTAGCTCGTATATTCTCACGAGCGGGTGAACGATACGGACGTCTATCGTCAATGCGGGGACGTTTAAACCGGCGCGTATCTTCCGGGGGCGAGTGGGAGCGATCGTTTTTGAATCGGAGCCGCTCGAAGGTACGGAGTTCGGATTCCGCTTTCTTCAGTTGATCCCTAAGATCGTTCACCCTTTGTGACGCAAGGGAAACAGCCTCGTGTTGATGTTCACTGAATTTTTGGTACGTAGGTGCCACTGGTGCCAGTCTTGCCAGTCTTCGCGCTTTTGCCATTTTACCCTGGCGATTGGGATCGCGGGCGCGCTTCTGGGATTTTGCGGGACGCGTAGCCACCGAGGACCGAGGGCGATCAAAGACCGGCGACCGAGGACGTTGGGGAGGAAATACCGTATCTGGAATCTGGATACTGATCGCTGCGCCATGGGTACAGGTGCACTCCGGTTTCCAGGGACGGGTGCAAACCGTGACCGTAGAATCGACACTTACGCACCGAACGTCTTTTTTCCGAAGAGAGTCCATGAGGAGTTCCTCCTCGTCGAATCCATCGAGCACGCCCACGAGCATATCACGAAACGGGGATGTACGATCGACGGCGAAGAAGTCAGACGACCATTCTTTTGAAACGGCACCATCCTTCGTCTCTGTCAACTTCACGGAGATATGGCGACGGTTGAGGTTGTAGGGAGAACCTTTTCTGCAGTGGGGATCCAGAGACAGCAAAAAGTGGGTATCGGTCTCGCCTTCTTCGCGTTCCGCGACATAGACGGTAATCTCAATAGGGGCCTTGACGGGCGTGTTTGATTTGCCGGGTTGAATTTCATAAATCTCAGCGCTCCAGTTGTGGTTATCAGACATAATGCAATGAAGAATGAACGCTCGTCCGTACATTTCTGGGACGAATGGAATGAACCCAAAAAGCGTGCACGTTCATTTTAGGCGGCATGTTTACGTAATTCAAATGTGTCAGTTCCAGTTATTGTTTCCACCATGCATCTTAGCAACATCCATCGCGCGTGGTTTCTTTCGTTGATGGATTTTGACCTTAATGATTCCAATGTTCGGTCTGGTACAGACGTAGACCTCGTTGCGATCCACATAGAAAATTTTCTATCTTCCTGGTCCTCAGAAAAAATAACACATAAACATTACTGCAACGGAGACGGCACCGTTCGTTTGCGGTCCATGTTTTCTCATTTTGATGGACAAAGTGTAATTATCGTAGAAGTATACACTCCTCCGGCAATTTCCATGTCGCCTCCCACCGAATGTGTCTTTGTTTACATGGACCGCTACCAGCTACACAAAACAGAGAAAGTGTATTCATCTGTTTCATTTGGTATCAAGGGAATTAGGAGATTATCACTCGGTGTGTTCTTTGACCAACTGACTTGGAATTTCATGGTTACTGGTTTCATGACATAGTCAACAAATACATGCACGTAACTATAATGTCATTCCATTCCGTGTGTTTGTGGAGACAGGACAATCATTTATTATTGGTGGTTACCGATGGACAACCAAGCAAATCGACAGGACGTGTATACCTACATGGAAACCTTGTTTCCATTTGAGACTGTATTCCAACTTATGTGTGTCTCAACGAACATACAGGCTGATGGGAAGCGCGCACTGGAGCGACGAACGGGTATGACTGCCCCGGCAATAAAATCCGGATGGGTGGAAAACCTGGGTGCGGTCAACCATGTATTCCTCCGTGGGGTAGTCTGTGGCAACCACCGAACGGTCCCAGGGATACTTGGAAAAGGGACCGCCATCCACATTGGTCCGCTTCGCGGTAGCCGACCCGTACTCTTTGAGGAACATAGTGAGTTTGAGAAGAAACGAGACAACCGGGTCAAAGAAGAGCAATGGCGTGACTTTGTGATCGACATTGATCTTGATGACTACGACATGACCGATAAGGGCGCTGTTCGTTTTTGTGCCTGTGTAGGAAAGAAGAAGTCATGTCCTGTGTGTTGGCGTTACATCCAGGCAGCGCATGCATTTATCGAGCATCGTCTGCGTGATCGCTTTGGGGTGTCACCGGAAAGTACCCTATGGGTTAAGAGTGGCAACAAGGGCGCCCATTGCTGGATTGGACTCCCTCGGTTTTCCAGGGCCCCCAAAGAATTACGCCTTGCTATGATTAGCCAATTGACATCACTTCCGGGGTCACTCGATACATCCGAAGACACTGCCGACTTCCACGTCCTTGTCAAGAAGGCGCTCACGCCCTTCTTAAATTGTGTACTCGTGGATGTACGCTTCCATGTGGTCATACGTGATGTCGTTTCCCGAGAGTTCGGAATGCTTGCTGGGAATATACCTGCCACTACCCGGACCGCCAAGGAACTATATACGTGGCTTCGCAGTATGAACAATTCGTCCTGGGTAAATCAGGTAAAGTTGCATCTACTACGTGTGTTGGTGGCCCCTCGGTACGACAAAGCGGTGTTGACCGACTCTTCCCACTGTACCAAGGTTCCCTTTTCCGTGAACAGCGGTACCCTTCGCGTCTCTATTCCTATTATCAACACTAGCGACATCCGCAAGCCACCGCTCGTTAGCCAGGTGATCAAAAACCCGTCATTGATCCAGGAAGAAACCGAATTATTTAAAAAGTGGGTTAAGGCGTATGTAGGAACTGAATAAATACCGCGCGCGTGTCACTCTGTACAATCGTGTCGCGATAACCTGCTAAGATGGGTCTGTTCGCAGCAACTGCCGTATGTATGTTATTGCTGGTTACCCATGGTACCGCATCCAATTGCACGGAAGTACAAAGTAGCTACTACTGTACTGCCTACGATGACACTGGTGAATATATTCGTTACGTCATCCGTTCGCAAACACTCATCAGTGCTAAATCGGTCCCGGAACTTGCCAATCGTGATATATTCATCGATTCTGAGGCCACGTTTTACCACAGCGGCCACACTGGACTACAATTCGCGTCTGTTCACATCGCCGGGACAGGGCATTTATTCCTTGACGGTCACTCCAGCATCGCCATTGTGGGAAACCTGACACTTGAGTCCGGTGCAAGCCTTTCTATTGGTATCGACAGCACTGTACACATACATGGGTCGCTCTACGTACAACCAGGTGCTATTCTATTTGGCGTCGTCAACAGTGCCAAGGAACTACTGACGTTCAAAGAGGGGGGTCCTGATTTTACACACTTTGCAGTGCGGCAAAATTCCGTAACCAGTGCCCCTGAGATCTTCTTCCAGCGAATGCTATGCGAAACCCCCGCGTTTACCATAGAAGACGGCAGACAAGACAACGCCGTTCACCGACTTTTCGTCTGCAATGACAATAGTTACTTCCCGGATGCCGTGGTTATTTACAACCGAACGCTTCTTTCTTCGGTGAACGTACAGCTTCCACTGATTAAACTTGTACCCGTGCCTGTACCCGTTCCAGTACCGCCGATAATCACATCTCCTGTAAACGAAACGGACACGGACATGCTCTTGTACGGGGGTATTGACGTTGATCCTAGAAGGGTATGGCCGTATTATGTACTTTTCGTAGGAGTCATACTGGGTATCGCGATCTATGTGGTTGTGGTAGTCATCTTCAAGAAGAAGATAAAGACGAAAATGGAAAACGTAAAGATTTTGTTGGGGGGTGATGATAACAACATGGATGAGTATGAGCTTTCTCCGATGTCTTTTGTGGACTTAGTACCGGATTTCGCATCTTCTTCGTCACAGGATTTATACGAGGGTGATAGAGGCTCGGTGTTGATGGGAATGCTTAGCGAGAGTGCACAAATGCGAGATCGCATGACGGCGGTGGATGATTCGGTTCAGTTGGGCGCCAATTCCGATGAATCCTCCTCTAGCAATACACGGTAGAGATAATAATACAGTTGACAGTTTAACACCACAACACAAACGATAATTGCATGCATGCTTCGCGGATTTATACTTCCACGGCTCCGCTAAACATCACATTGAAATTCCGTATATGTTTATATAAAAGCGTAGCCATCTTTATTTGACTGTTTACTAATCTACATAATCTATGCCGTCAATGGGGTCGGGCATATCATCATCTGTCGAATCCGGGTCGTTGTGGATAGATGTGCGTATTGGCGCAGAGTCAATACGGGAAGGACTGAGATACGGACTCTCTTCGTGGTTTATAAATGTGGAAATAAACATGGTTCGCATGCGCTTCTCTTGACGGCTACCTTGCTGTAAGTGATTGATTATATCTCGCTGTGCGTTGACATATTTCTTCAGTCGGATTAGTTCTTCCGAAAAGGTAGAAATGGTGTCAACATATGGAATCGCATATACATACTTGCACAATTTCTCGTGTGCCGCTACATCGCGATTCAGTAATTGCGCGGTGTATCCAAGCAATTTTCCTCGGCAGTCGTTATGCGCCACATCGCATAATTTCAGGTGAGAAAAATGCATATTTCGGGTGAGCTGCTGGCCACATCCAGCGGGGCAGGGGTAAGTACACTCCTCGAAGGCATGCAGTGCAAAGGAGAGACATGTCATGCTTGTCCCACAAGACGAGCATCGTCCAATAATGTCGTTGATTATATCCTGTACACGACTGGGTGACTTTGTAATCCTAAGTGGCGCGTATCGACACATAGGACAGGAAGTCGGCCGTTGGATGCAATTATGACAGAATATCTTTCCGCAACACGCTGTGGAGTAGGGCGTATTGCATAAATCAAGACACAATGGACACGTGGCATCCATTACCTCCTGGATGTGGGTTCGATGATGAATTCATGATCAGGGATAGCGTGACTCATTATCACCGTCAGTGATGAATGATCAGAACACACTATCGGCCCACCGTTCGGCAGAAGCAGGGGTGAAATCCGTGCACGTTCATTCCGGGGCGCGAACACCTATGTGGTAAGTTGGCACCATCTGTTCATTGTTAATATAATCCTACACCATGAGTCATATTAAATATGTATTCGAGGAGCGCGGTCTCTGTCCCGTGAGGTCGGCCTTGGCGGGATTACTGAGTTTTTCGTTTTCGGTGTGTTGCTGGGAACATCAGCAGTATAGCGTCTCCATAAGTGTATACATTCTAACGTTGCTCATGGCGCTCGTGGTAGCAAAGACAATATCACAATCTCACACGGAACGACAAGAACGCGTTTGGCAACTCGCAGCTGAAGAACGACAGCAGTTAACATCCCGTCAATATTCCATTTATCCTTGTTTCGCTGGTAGTCATTAAAGAAATACCGTGCATCATATTTTGTGTCGTCAAAGTGAGTGGAAATATCACTCACATCCTGTCAGTTTTTCCAGATGGACGTACAGTGCAACGCATGCGCAACGAAAACAGTAACTCCTATTTGTTGCCCCGGCTGCCATGGTGTGAACTACTGTTCCACTGAGTGCCAAACGCAGCACTGGGTCGCAGAGCATGGACACTCGTGTGTGACCACGGTCGTTTTTGCCCAGCGTATCGGACCGTGGTTCTATGGGAAATCAGGTGCTACGGACGAGCTACGGATGAGCGAAAGCGCCGTCCATCTCCACACCGACGCTGCCAAATTTGCCGCAACTTCTGGTCTTTTGTTTCCTGGGGCCCTTATCACCGCGGACCTTCTACGGGAAATCGCACTGCGTTGCACAGGCGACTGGGACACGGTTGCATTTGACCTCAGGGGGACCAAGGATGTTCCTGTCAATCCGGCGTTCGATGGCTCGGTGTATCGGGATGGCGGTGTTCTCGTTCCATACCGAGACTGTGTCTCTGGCCAACCCCGGTACGTGGAAGCGGAAGAGGCCCGTATCCCATATATGTTCGCGTGCGAGGAATTGCGGATGCGATTGCTTCCTCTTTCCTCTTCATTGGGTATCGAGAGCGTCAAGAAAGCCCGTCGACTTATCTCTCGAGCTGGTCATGCACCGCTTACCCGAGAAGAGGTACTTGATGTGGGTGAACACCTACACCTCGAATCACCTGAGGTAGTCGACGCTATCATTGACGTTGCCACGAATGTCAAACGCGAAATTGACAATAGTGAACTCACAGCATATTTTCACGTTGCGCCCCATCATGATGAAATTATTGCTCGGATGCCCACACTGATTCGAATTATCAATTCGTTCTTGGACAAAGTAGACACTCGGCCAATTGCCATTCATGAGCTAGCCAGGTGGCAATCACATGTGCATAACACGATCGTAACCAACCGCCCGTTTCCCGTTGCCAACGGAAAGGTGGCACGTCTTCTTGTAAATGTCATGGGGTGGCGAGCGAAGCGCGAGAAGGGACTGATTATCCTTACCAGCCGAAAACGTTGCGAAACGTATTATCAGTATGTCTGTGACGATGCAAAAAGAGGGGGTAGTTATGATAACCTGTCACCCCTTTTCGCTTACTTATTAGCATTAAACTAGGGTGAATGATAATAAACTTCATATGGTTCGCATTGTTGTGTCCCTGGTAAATTATTGTTGTGTTTCATCTCTAATGACAGACGTGTCGCCAAATACTATTGCCTTTCACAGAAATCAAGCCCGGTCTGTACTTGCCAAACTCCCGTTGCGCAAGTGGCCGGATATTACCAGATTCAGGAGTAGGATTTCCATCATTACGCGTATACATGCGTTGGTCAGACAGGAGAATGAGATGTCGAGGTCCCCTCTGACACCTAATAAGAAATTCACGGACCGATACCGACGATTGCGGATCGAGATGACGTTACTGGCTACCAAATCGGTTCTCGCATACCCTGGAATCAACGATGCTCCTATTCATGATGCAAGTTCCATGCTGTTGGGCGCTTCCATCAAGATGGACGACGCATTTTATGAACGAGGGCGTACTCCCGGTGATCGCGCAGAGGCTAAGAAAGCACACCTCATTAAAGTGCTCACGGTATCATATGTTGAAATATCGTCGTTGTTACGGTGTAAAGACCATACGTTAATGTGACACATTAATCGTGCATGCTTTTGGGCATGACGTAGCGATGAGCATTCTACTGACATTGAAATAAAAGTCGCCATGTCATTCTTTTTTGATACCATATGTTCGTTTTCGTTCGTCACGGAGAAAGTGAGTCCAACCGATTCATACATACCAATGCAAGTGATCTTTCTGTGAAAGTGAATGCCATTGGAGATCCAATGCTAACTGAACTTGGTCGCCGTCAAGCACTGGCAACCGCTTCCTTTCTACGCGCTAAGTTAGAACAGCTTGGGTCGCCCACCGTCAACGTTCACACGAGCCTATTTACTCGTACACAGCAAACAGCAGCGCCGTTCTCGGAATTGTACAGAGAGCATGTTGATTGGAACGATTCAACGCCAGCATTGCTGGAATGGACACCGCCAAGAAAACAGCTGACCGACAGCCATATGGACGCGGGGTTAAAACACGATGAGTCGTGGGGGGCGTTTGAAATACGTGTGAGAGAATTCGCAACTTGGATGAGCGAGAACGCCGGCGATGGTAGTACAACTACCATCGTTTTCGGGCATTCGGTGTTTATTGGGGCGCTCTTCTCGTTTCTTGGAACACAGTGCACATGGTTCCCGGGCCAGGAAGAGTTATCATTTGAGTTGCCAAATTGCTCCATCTCTACCATAGTCAAGCTCCCTCGCCGTTGGTCGATTCATTACGTTGGTGCTATCTCGCACCTTTCCAATGACTTGGTTACTGGGTATCATTCACCGTTTGCTCATATATGATTGCCCAGTCCTTGTCGTTTCAAACGAGACATGGTCGTGTATGAGTAAAATAAGTTTATTGCTACAGAAGACGACGATTCATACGAGGCGTACAAGCCCCAGTGGAGTTTCTGTCTCAAACTCGTGCTCGGAGATCGTACGGCACGGTTCGGGCCAATCCACGTCATCCGGGTTTCCCGAAAAGGAGAAGATCGTGACATCCGTATTTTTTCCG
>Ga0209013_10003903_pt1 | contig 13133 bp, 11 predicted proteins | sample Cruoilmetagenom2_FD_187291 | JGI IMG/M metagenome (GOLD analysis project Ga0209013, IMG submission 187291) | Oil polluted marine microbial communities from Coal Oil Point, Santa Barbara, California, USA - Sample 2 (SPAdes) (version 2) | ecosystem: Environmental > Aquatic > Marine > Oil seeps ... | reverse complement strand
GAGGATAATGAGTCTCAAAATGGTTGAACTCTTCAGCCCCAATGCTTTTGCTGCTTCTACTTGTCCTTTCGAAACGGCAAGTATGCCACCGCGGACAATTTCTGCAATGTATGATGCAGTGTACATGACAAGGGCGACCAAAAGTGCACAGAATCCCGGACCGATGGTATAACCGCCGTCGAAACTTCGGCCAGCGATTTCAGGAATGCTCAACAGGAGCGGGGTCTCGAATGTAATCAACCACGCGATAATTAATGAGCATAGTATTGCAGAGCCTGACCAGAGAAGCGGATATTTTCTATTTCCTGTTTCAACTTGCTGCTTGATTCTCAGTTTCCAAACAAAAAACGAAAGAATGAGTCCTGCTATGAATGCAATGAACCAAACAGTTGAAGATGGAGTGAAATTGAACCATGGAATGACCGTCCCTCTATTGCTGAAGAACACCAAACCGAATACATTCAGACTCTTTTCAATGATGGGAAAGCTTAGGAATACAGCATAGAACCAGATGAAAATCTGCACCAAAAGAGGGGTGTTACGGAAAATCTCCACATAAACCTTGGCTACGGTTCTTGCCAGCCAGTTGTTTGACAAACGGCATATCCCCACAATGAAACCTAATATAGTCGCCAGGATAATTCCGATAAATGCCACTCTGATCGTGTTCAGGATTCCTACGACGAATGCTTTGCCGTAAGTATCCGTTGAAGAAAACTCAATCAATTTCTCACCAATATCAAATGAAGCCATCTTTCCTAAAAAGTCGAATCCTAAATTTAGCCCGATTTGTCTCATGCTATTGAGTGCATTGGTTAGGAAGAAAAACCCGGCAAGAATAACGATAATGGCAAAAAGGACCTGAAGAAGGATGGGGATGACTCGTTTGTCTCTCCAGAACGGAGTGGACGGCAAAGATGTTGGTTTATCCATGTCTTGTCACCTCACAGTAAATTTTACTGAAAATAATAGGCCTGCTCCTGGTTTGACAAGGGTTGCAGGCCTATATCTATTTATCATTCCTACTAGCGGAAAGGCGGTGAATACAACATGCCACCATCTGTCCAAAGACTGTTCAGGCCTCGTTCCAAATCAAACACAGTGTCAGGTCCAAGATGACGATCATAGATCTCACCGTAGTTGCCGACTCCTTTGATTACTTGGTAGACGAAGTCGCTAGGCAATCCAAGCTGCTCACCTAAATCTCCTTCGACACCTAGGAAACGGCGTACTTCGGGATCATCACTATCAAGGAACGTATCGACGTTTTCTTGAGTGATACCATACTCTTCAGCCTGGATTAATGCATTTACAGACCAAGTTACGACATCTTCCCATTTTGAATCGCCATCTTTTACGGATGGAGCAAGTGGTTCCTTGGAAATGACATCTGTCAAAATTATGTGTTCATCTGGATTGGATAACGTAGTCCGTCGGGAAACAAGCCCGGAACGGTCAGTTGTATAGGCATCCACACTGCCTTGTTCATATGCAGCAACGGCAGCATCTTGATTATCAAAAACAACAGGCTCATAGCTAATACCCAATTTACGCATTTGGTCAGCGAGGTTCAGTTCCGTGGTTGTGCCAGATTCAACGGAAATACGTGCGCCTTCCAGATCTGCCAAAGATTCAATGCCACTATCTTTTCGTACCATCATCCCTTGCCCGTCATAAAATGTGACAGGTGCAAACGCCAGACCAACTGAAGCGTCACGCGAAGTGGTATGCGTCGTATTTCTTGCCAATAAATCGACTTCACCAGTTTGAACGGCAATGAAACGTTCCTCTGCCGATAAAGGTCTGAAATCAACTGCATTCGGATCTCCAAAGACTGCTGCTGCAACTGCTCTAGTAATATCTACATCCATTCCTGAATAGCTACCATCCGACTCCACATATCCAAAGCCGGGAATATCTGCGTTAACGCCGCCGATCAGTTTACCTCGTTCCTTGATGACGTCTAGTCGTGACTTCGTTTCCTCCGGTGTTTTTTCTGAACACCCGGCCAAAATCACCGAGAATACGAGTAAAAAGCTTAATAAAGCGAATAGACTTTTCTTCATGTTTTTCCCCCTTTGAAACTATTGGTCTTTTTATCTACAATCCCATTGAAAGGGAAGTTTGATAAAAACCAGCTCTATAATCCTATGTTCATGAAAACCAGATAATTCAGAAAATTTATTGCGGATGTCGAAATACTGCTGTCCTATAGCGACTTGTAATATTTTGTGTATTAGCTTTTACCTATGCATTATTTTTACATTTGCCACTATGTTTGTCGAAAAAGGTTTCCGTATATATAAAAATGACTTTTTGAGGAATGATAAAAGGAATATTAAAAAGTGGAGGTGTTATAAATGGAAAACAACCAGCAAAGAAACGAAGCTTACACTGTATCAGGAACAAATATTGAAGAAGTAAAAAGAAACAATGAACACTCCGGCCTCACTTACAACCAAGTAAAAGAACTGCTGGCAAAAACCACGGGAACACAGGATGAGGGGAACTATAGCCAAAGCCAAATCTCAGCAATTAAAAACCAATAACGTGTCATTCAAATAAGCAGGTACCTTCAGATGGTATCTGCTTTTAACTTTTCATGAATCTAAGATAGAATTGACATAAGTGAGGTGGCAGGATGAATAAAACAATCGGTGTGTTTGCACATGTAGACGCAGGTAAAACCACATTTGCCGAACAGGTCCTTTACCATACAAAAAGTATCAGGCAAAGAGGCAGGGTGGACCATAAGGATGCCTTCCTCGACAGTCATGAAATCGAGAGACAAAGAGGCATCACTGTATTCGCCGATCAGGCAAGTTTTTCCTATCAGGATTCTACCTATTTTTTAATTGATAATCCCGGTCACGTGGACTTTTCTCCGGAAATGGAGCGATCCGTCCAGATCATGGACTATGCCATCGTTATTATAAGTGCGGTGGAGGGCGTTGAAGGCCATACATCGACAATCTGGCAGTTGCTTAGAAAGAATAATATACCGTCATTCTTTTTTATCAATAAAACCGATCGCGAAGGGGCAAATGTTGGTGGCGTCATCCAGGAAATACGATCGGAGCTATCAGCAGATGTTTGTGACATAACACACTCATTCCAGCAAGGATTGATGCAGGAAGAACTCATTGAATTTGTCGCAGAGCGAAATGAGGCACTTTTGGAGCACTACATGGAAGCAGGATATGAAAGGGATTTATGGTTTAATGTCTTAAAGCAGTTGATCCAAGAAAACAGAATTTTTCCTTGCATGAGTGGTTCAGCCTTGCAAGATATCGGCATCCGAGAATTCCTGGATCATTTCGATCAACTGACGGAAACCTATTATTCGAATGAAGATGCATTTTCCGGCCGTGTCTATAAGGTCCGTCATGATGACAAGGGGGCAAGAGTCACGTTCATCAAGGCTTTGAGCGGCACATTAAGTGTGCGCGATGTACTATCTACTCACGGTGTTACGGAAAAAATCACTCAAATTCGCGTATACAATGGCAGTAAATTCAAGACAGTTGAACACGTAAAAGCGGGTGAGCTTTTTGCGGTGGTTGGATTATCCAATGCTTCCACAGGCGATGGGCTGGGGACTATCCATGAAAGAGCCGTTTATGAAATGGTACCGACCCTGAAATCCAAGGTGGTTATAGATCCGAAGGTACATATAAAGGATGCCTTGAAAAGTTTCCAACTGCTCGACGTGGAAGACCCTTCATTGAATGTGACATGGGAAGAACGCTTGCAGGATATACATATCCACGTGATGGGAACCATTCAGTTGGAGATTTTGAAACAACTTATCAGGGAAAGATTTCTGTTTGATGTAACATTTGAAGAACCAGAAATTCTTTATAAGGAAACGATTGATAATACGGTAAACGGGTACGGACATTTTGAGCCACTGAAACATTACGCAGAGGTCCACCTGAAATTGGAACCGGCGGAAAGAAACAGTGGGATAACCTTTGCGAACATCTGTCACGCCAATGATTTATCCATCGGGAATCAAAACCTGGTAAGACATCATGTTTTTGAGAAATCCCATCATGGATTATTGACAGGTTCCCCATTGACGGACGTTAAAATCACTTTGCTAACAGGGCGTGCTGATAATCAGCATACATCCGGTGGTGATTTCAGGGAAGCCACATTGCGGGCACTGAGACAGGGATTGGAAAAAGCCGAGAATCTTTTACTGGAGCCTTATTACCATTTCAAAGTGAAAGTGGACCTGGATTTGATGGGGAAAGTATTATCAGATATCCAGGTGGCGAAGGGAAGCTTCGATGCTCCAAAAATGGAAGGGAATAAAGCAATATTGACCGGCAAAGTACCGGTAGCAACCTTCATGAATTACGGGGCGGAACTTGCATCTTTCACGCAGGGAAAAGGTGTGCTCAACTTGACGTTTGGCGGTTATGAGAAATGCCATAATGAACAGGAAGTCATTGAAAGAATCGCCTACAATAAGGATGCGGATCCGGAGTACAGCTCCTCTTCGATTTTTTGTGCCAAAGGAAAAGGCTATACGGTTCCATGGGAGCAAGCAGAAGCTGAGATGCACTGCTTATGAAAATATCATTCATTGAAAGGGAGGTTTTGTAATGGAAGATTTGGAATTTGATCGAAGCCTGGGTATCAATACGGTCGGTACGCTGGAATTATTGAACCAATCCGTGCATTACAACCGTTATGAAGCCACTCCTTACATGGCCATGGATGAACTGTTTAATCAGTATGAACTCAAGAAGGAAGATTGTATTGTCGACTTCGGGTGCGGAAAGGGGCGTGTATCCTTCTACGTCCACAACCGTTTTCAATTACAGACTACCGGCATTGAAATGAATGGCAGGCTTTATCAGGATGCGATGAAAAATCTTGAAAGCTATACAAAAAGAAAAAAGCGAAAAGGCTTCATTTCTTTCGAAAGATGTTATGCCCAGGAATATGAGATTCAACCGGAGGAAAATCGGTTTTATTTCTTCAATCCTTTTTCGATACAGATTTTCATGAAGGTAGTCGATAATATCCTTCAGTCTGTCGATCGGAATAAACGAACTGTGGATTTGATTCTATACTATCCAACCAACGAATATATCCAGTTCATCGAAAACAGGACAAGCTTTGAATTCCTGGATGAAGTGAAGATTCCGGAATTATTTGACCAAAATGACAATGAAAGATTCATCATTTTCAGGCTCTGATTACATGTCAGCGTCCTCCACCGTTTATTTTATTGCAAAATAGGTTTCGGTTTTTCAGGTTTTGGGAAAAGAAACTTATTAAACGGTAGAGTACTACGATTAAATAGACGGACATCTATGAGAGTTACTGCAACTTATGAATCCTTGATACTGAGTTTCCGTGCACTTGTTTGTCGTAAGAAAGAGGGAAAGATTCATGAATTTATCGGTAAAAATTATCATTGCGCTGGTTTTAGGGGCAATAACAGGAATTTTGATGAACTTATTTGTACCGGATTTATTTACACCTTTTGATACATACGTGCTGACTCCGGTCGGGAAAATATTTATTAACCTTATTACCATGCTTGTTGTGCCGATTGTATTCATTTCAATTGCATTGGGTACTGCTGGTTTGGGTGACCCGAAAAAGTTGGGTCGCATCGGCTTGAAGACGATTTTATATTTCTTGGCGACTACTTCTGTAGCCATTGTAATTGGTTTGGCGCTGGCTTATCTTTTTGAGCCAGGGAATGCAGGTACTTTCAATACGGAAGGTTTGGAATATAGCAGCGAAAAAGCACCTCCGATTTCAGAAACTTTGTTGAATATCATTCCTACAAATCCAGTACAGGCTTTTGCCGAAGCAAATATGCTGCAAATTATTGTGTTTGCCATCTTTATCGGCTTTGCGCTTACGATGCTGGGTTCCAAAGTGGACAGAGTGAAGGAAGTCCTTGAGCAAGGAAACGAGATTATGATGTATCTTGTGAACCTTGTCATGAAATTTGCACCATATGGAACGTTCGCACTTCTTGCTTCTGCCATCGGAAAGCAAGGGTTTGACGCCATCAAGGCAATGGGTCTTTACATGATTGTCGTAATGCTTGCATTGGTCGTACATGCCATCGTTACGTATGGCTCGACTATTTTGCTTATTGCTAAGCGGAATCCGATTGATTTCTTCAAAGGTTTTGCTCCTGCTATGGGTGTGGCTTTCAGTACATCCAGCAGTAATGCAACATTGCCCGTATCCATGAGTGTTGCGCAAAAAAATCTTGGAGTCCCGAAAGCGATTTCAAGCTTCGTACAACCGTTGGGTGCAACCATCAATATGGACGGAACAGCCATCATGCAAGGTGTGGCAACCATTTTTATTGCGCAAGTATACGACGTTAACTTAACGTTGACGGCTTTAGTGATTGTAGTCTTGACTGCTGTACTTGCAAGCGTTGGGACAGCAGGTGTTCCTGGTGTCGGGCTTATCATGCTGGCAATGGTTCTAAGTTCTGTGAACTTGCCTGTTGAAGGGATTGCCTTGATTATCGGAATCGATCGATTGCTGGATATGGCCAGAACTGCCGTTAATATAACGGGTGACGCTGCATGTGCAGTTGTTGTAGCGGAAACAGAAGAACGGGCAGCGAAAAAAGCTCGGGTATAAACAAGAGTGAGAGTTGTTCCTAAAATGGATCAACTCTTATTTTTTTGATTCAAAACAAAAAAACAAGATTAGAGACAACAAAGTTCATAAAAAATAAGTCAAAAGGGAATACTCTTACTAGAAATCGAATTAGGAGGCTTCTATTTTTGGAAACAACAGAAAATGCTTTGTCTATATTCGCCCTTGGCGGCGTCAATGAAATCGGTAAAAACATGTATGTTGTACAGTACGAGGACGATATTTTCATAATCGATTGCGGTGCCAAGTTCCCCGATGAAACGCTATTCGGGATTGATTTGATCATCCAGGACATCTCCTATTTAAAGTCCAATCAGGACAAGATACGTGCCCTTCTTATTACTCATGGACACGAAGATCATATCGGCGGGATTCCCTATTTCCTGAAACAATTGAATATCCCGGTTTATGCAACCAGATTGACGGTAGGATTGATCGAACTCAAGTTGAAAGAACATGGACTTTTGAGAGATACAGAGCTGGTTGTAATCAACTCTGATTCAGATCTGGATTTTGGAATGGTGAAAGTTTCATTTTTCAAAACGAACCACAGTATTCCGGATTGCTTAGGTATTGCATTTCATACGCCGGAAGGTACAGTTGTACATACCGGTGACTTCAAATTTGACTTGACGCCAGTGAACAATGATTATCCGGATATTCATAAAATGGCTGAGATCGGTACAAACGGGGTTCTGGTTCTCCTTTCAGAAAGCACGAATGCGGAACGTCCGGGGTTCAACCCTTCGGAAAACAGTATTGGAGTTCATATTGAAGAAGCTTTCCGCAAAGCAACGCGCAAAGTCTTTATCTCAACTTTTGCTTCCAATGTCCATCGTGTCCAACAAGTAGTGGATGCTGCTCAAAAAACAAACCGCAAGCTTGCCTTGCTAGGCCGGAGCATGGTGAATGTGGTTTCGGTTGCAGCAGAACTTGGTTACTTGAACGTCCCTGAGGGAATATTGATTGATGCAAATGAAGTTAGACAGATGGATCCCGAAAGAGTGGCCATCCTCTGCACGGGTAGTCAAGGAGAGCCAATGGCAGCTTTATCACGTCTTGCCAGTTCAAGTTTTCGCCAGCTGGAGGTACACCCTGATGATACGGTTATTTTTGCCTCATCCCCAATACCCGGAAATGAAAAAGGTGTTGCAAGGATCATCGATAATCTATTCCAGCTGGGAGCAAAGGTCATCTATGGATCTGGAAGTGCAACAGGCATGCATGTGTCTGGACACGCCAATCAGGAAGAACTGAAACTGATGCTGACTTTGATGAAGCCTAAATATTTCATTCCAATTCATGGAGAATACAGAATGCTGAGACAGCACCAATTTTTGGCGGAATCGGTTGGAGTTGAGAAAGAAAATATCTTTATTATCGGTAACGGGGATGTCGTGGATATCAACGACAAAAAAGCAAGACAAACAAGAAAAGTACAAGCAGGGCATATTTTTGTGGATGGATTGGGAATCGGGGACGTGGGCAGTATAGTGCTCCGAGATAGAAAACTGCTGTCTGAGGATGGTATGCTGGTTATCGTGGTTACCCTCAGCAAATCGGAAGGCAAGATCATTTCAGGTCCGGATACGATTTCGCGCGGTTTCGTATATGCCCGTGATGCGGAAGATCTGATGAAGGAAGTGGACCGATTGGTTGTCTCGACCATAAACAATCTGCAAAGAGCGAGTGGCTACCAACGTAATGCCCAGAAACAAAGCATAAAGGATGCGGTCAGTAAATATCTATTCGCTCAAACGAAAAGAAGACCCATGATTCTTCCAATCATTATCGAAATCTAATGGAGAGCGAGTTCCTGGCAAAAGGAATTCGCTTTTAATATTTCGGCACTTGTATAACCCTGGTGAATATCTCAAAAAAGGATACAATAAATAAATAATAAATATTGAAATAGAGGGAACCCACTTGACAAAAAACAGTTACAAAAATATAATCACTTACATAAAGTAACCAACATACAAAATGTCACCTCTAATGAATTCAATAATAAAGAGGTTAAAATAAAGGGGAAATGAAAGATGAGTGAAATACAGATGGTTCCAAAAGAAGCCTTATCTGTTTTAAAAGATAAAATTAAAATGATTGAGTCTAAAGAAGGTTCCATTTATTTAGTCGGTCCCATCCGACTGCCGGTGAACTTATATGGGAAAACCGTTATCTTCCAGTGGTATTGCTGGTTGAATACTGCTGGAGAAAGTGAAAATATCCAGCAAATCATCGATAACTTATCTTCTGCAAATCTAGCTGAATACCAGCAATCAAGTGTTCTCGTATATGGTGACTTTGAAAATGAGGAAGATGCACTCATGAGAATGCACTCCATCTGTCATACTGGAGATATTTTCGGAAGCAAGCGATGTGATTGTGGATATCAACTTAAACAATCGATGCAGATGATTGTCGACCATGGTGCAGGCGCATTATTCTATTTGGCCAATCATGAAGGAAGAGGAATCGGGTTGTTCAGTAAGGCCATGGCTTACATTCTTCAGGAAAATGGTTACGATACGGTTGAAGCAAATGAAGGACTTGGATTCGTTGATGACTCACGTAATTATGACGATGCCATCCAAGTGCTCAAAGAATTGCGTTCAAAACCCGTTACTCTTATGACGAACAATCCTAAAAAATTGGCTGCACTGATCGATGCAGGACTTCCAGTTTCGGGAAGAACTTCTTTATGGGGAGATGTTTCCGAGTTCAACGAAGGTTACCTTCAAACGAAAATCAAACGATCAGGCCATCTCGAGGATGAAGGGATCAATGAAAATGACTAACCACGAATTTTATATGGATCTTGCCTTGCAAAATGCGCAAGCAATGAAAGGCCAAACCGATCCGAATCCATTAGTTGGTTCTGTCATTGTCAACGACAATCGAATTGTCGGGGTCGGATCGCATTTGAAAGCAGGGGAACCGCATGCTGAAATACATGCCATTCGCATGGCTGGTGACAAAGCAAAAGGCGGAACTATCTATGTCACACTGGAACCTTGCTCCCACCACGGGCGAACCGGACCTTGTGCGGTGGCAATCGTGGAAGCGGGAATAAAGAAAGTCGTGATTGCAACGCTTGATCCGAATCCAGTTGTGACGGGGAGAGGCGTCAAGATTTTGGAAGATGCCGGCATCGAAGTGGTAATAGGTGTCCAGGAACAACAATCAACGAAAATGAATGAAGTATTCAACAAGTACATCGTCCAAAAGAAGCCTTTTGTCACGCTGAAATCCGGAATTACATTAGACGGAAAAATTGCATCTCATACTTCCGAGAGCAAATGGATCACATCTGAGGAAGCAAGATACGATGTCCACCGGCTGCGAAATGAAAATATGGCGATTTTGGTTGGCGTTAACACGGTGATTGCGGATAACCCGGAATTGACAACCCGAATACCGAATGGACGCAACCCAATTCGCGTCGTTTTGGATTCGAGCTTGAAAATTCCTGTGGATTCGAAGCTTATTACGGACAAATTGGCGGAAACATGGATTTTCACTAGTCAAAACTATGATGAGGAAAAGAAAACCGTCTTGGAGAGTCAGGGAATTTCCGTTTTCCATACATCGGGTGAGAAAACTGTGGATCCTGTGGATGTCGTACAGACATTGGGAGAAAAACAGGTTGCTTCTTTACTGATTGAAGGCGGAGGAACCATCAATGCTGCTTTCCTTGAGAATAAGCTGATCGATAAAGTCACACTTTACATCGCGCCAAAACTGATCGGTGGTCAATTTGCGCCAACGTTCCTGGAAGGTTCAGGTATTGATAAAATGGGCGATGCGGTCGAACTGACGAATACCGATATTGTAAAAATAGGTAAAGATTTTAAGTTTACGGGCTACCCGCATTACAAGAATGATTGAATAATTAAGGGGAATTAACATGAAATTTGGTTTTGATATCGATGATACACTCATCACTCTAAGAGAACATGCCTTTCATATCTACAACAAGAATTTGAAGCAAAACTTGGCCATTGACGTTTTTCATGAAATAAAAAAGGTTGAAATACATGAACCCTTTGGACTCACGGCTGAACAGGGGACCGAGATGTGGAACAGGTCAATGGAAGAAATATATTTTACTGCTTGTCCGCCTTACCCAAATGCGGTAACAACGTTGCAGGAACTGAACGAACAAGGGCATGAAATTTACTATATTACAGCGAGACCCGGAGAACATGGGGAGCGTACGAAAGAATGGTTGAAGGAGCAGGGGTTTCCTGTAGAAGATGAGCGTTTCTTTTGCGGCATGAAAGATCAGGACAAAGTCAAGATTATCCAAAAGCTGCAGCTGGACTACTATTTTGATGATAAACCGGAGGTATTGAATACATTATCCGATGATTCACTGAAAGTGTATGTCATGAACCAAACCTATAACCAGCACTTGGAGATTCCCAGAATCACCAATTGGTCAGAGCTGAAAGAAATCATTCAAAAGTAATACCTGGCAAATTCTATATAACAATCAACTTCGGACGTATCTGTTTTGAAGTTTTTTGTTGTTTAACTTTAATAAATGAAGGAAAGAGAATAAATAAAACATAATTAGATGAGGATAAGATAAGAAAGCTTGTTATAATGGGTATAACCGTGATTATTGCATCGTTCCATTTTGAACACTCCAGCTCAGATGAGCTACTCAAGACCGAATAGGTTGGAATTCAGCAAAATGAAATTAACAGACATTAATCAAAGTAGAGGAGAATGGAATATATGACTAACCAAGAAACAAAAAATGACTTGCCTGAAAATTACGAGGAACTGAAAAAAGAAGCGAATCGCTCATCCAGCTGGAGAGCACGCTATGATGCAGTCGAAGAACTGGGTCAGCACAAACACAGTAAAATCATCGATGTATTGATGACTAGAATGACCAAGGACCCTGTTTATAAAGTTCAGGAAGCGGCTTACCGTCAACTGAAAGGTTTTGGTGAGGACGTTCAAAAACCGAACCAAACAAAATTCGATATCATCAAAGGGACTTCGAAAATCTTGTTGCGTATTAAGAAAAGTTTGCCTGCAGATCATTCATACGAAGAGTTCAAAGAGAAATTCAAGAAAATGAGACTTGATGTGTATGATGCCTACGAAGGTGAAAAAGGCGCAGACTTTGATAAATGGCTTGAAACTGAGTGGAACTCGTTATTGAAATAATTCCATATACGAAAAACCGATTGCTTAAAAGCAACCGGTTTTTTTTAGATTGGTCCATGCGAAACGTTCAGCATGAGCAAACTTTATGTTTCTGTATTAATTAAGGACTTACAGTGGATTCCATAACCGTGATGGTCAGATTTGTGGCATCCATATTGACGCTTGCACCTATGGGGACGGCGGCTTTATAAGTTCCATGTCCAGACGCAAAGTTACTGATCAGAGGTTTTCCAAGAGGCACGAGAAATTCCTCGATGAGCTGATCGTAAGTCACACCATATGCAGGCTCACAATTTGTGCATTCCCCCATGATGATCCCGATGCAGTCATCCAATTTCCCGGCCAGTCTAAGCTTATTTAAATACCGATACACGGTATTTATGGGTTCATGGGTCTCTTCCAGGAACAAGATCTTTCCTTCTGTGTTCAATTCAAAAGAAGTCCCCAGTGTATCCAAAAATGAAGTCAGATTTCCTCCGACGATTGGTCCGGTCGCGTTTCCAGTCACCCTGCTGACAAGTTGCATTTCCGGTGGATTGTTGATTTGCCAAGGCACGGTTCTGACAGAGGTGGCACCGAAGAATTGGTTGAAGTTATAGGCAGGCGTGTTTACATTGAAGTCGAGAAGAAGCAAGCTATGCAACGTGATTAAATTGGCATATTCGTATAGGACATTCAGCAATACTGTAAGGTCGCTGTATCCCGAGATAAGTTTAGGGTTGGAACGGATGATGGAGAAGTCAAGATAGGGAAGAATTCCAGAGACACCGACTCCACCACGAGTGGGTAGAATCAATTTGACTGCCTCATTTTGGAACATGCTCATCAAATCTGCAGCTCGTTCCTGGGGTGTGCCTGCCAGAAATCCGTTCGATAAATAAACGGAACTTCCAGTAATGACGGTAAAGCCCAAATTTTCCAAGGTCGCGATGCCTTCATTGATTACAGTGACTTCGAGCGGACTTCCCAAGGAGACAATTCCAATCGTATCACCTGGCAGTAATTGAGGTGGTTTTATTGCCATTTATCCAAGCTCCTTCCAAAGAAAATGCGAGCACACCGTTAAGTATATTTCTTGAAGACGTAACGTAGTACAGAATCTGAAAGGAAAACCTTTTTACTTCCAGATTTTTGAGCACCGCATACTGTTTTTGAATGTAAACACATGTAGAATAAAGAAAAACACTTGAATGGGTGATGACATGAAACAACAAATACAACTTAAAGTGAAGCCTTCTTTTGTAAAGAACCTGAAAGCGGGTTACCCACTGATTACGGAAGATACGATTCAAAAC
>Ga0209013_10003902_pt1 | contig 13134 bp, 13 predicted proteins | sample Cruoilmetagenom2_FD_187291 | JGI IMG/M metagenome (GOLD analysis project Ga0209013, IMG submission 187291) | Oil polluted marine microbial communities from Coal Oil Point, Santa Barbara, California, USA - Sample 2 (SPAdes) (version 2) | ecosystem: Environmental > Aquatic > Marine > Oil seeps ... | reverse complement strand
AGGTACTCCTTGGAAGCGGCGCCGATGACCAGCGTGCGTTCGGGCGCAAAGGTGAGCATGGTCCGCGGTGTGTCGTCGTAGCGGATCCAGTTGTAGACCTCGTCCGAGACCAGGATGAGATCCTGTTCCCGAGCGAGCTCGGCGAGCGCCGCCAGCTCGTCATCGGACAGCACGTCACCGGTCGGGTTTGCCGGGAAGTTGACCAACAGGGTGCGAACGTTAGACGCCTCGATGGCGGCGCTGAGACCGGCCAGGTCGAAGCTGCCGTCGGGTGCGAAAAAGTCGAGCATCACGACCTCGCCTCCCGCGTGCGCGATGATGTTGCGGTAGTTCCCCCAGTAGTACCGCTGGACGCCAACGGCCCGATCGGGCGCCAGCACCCGCATGAGAATTGCGAGACCCTCGGTAGCCCCGGACACAATCGCCACGTGCTCGGCCTCGAGCCCGTCCTCGGGCAAGCCGTCACGTCCGCGCAGCCCGTAGGCGAGGGTCCAGAAGCGCCCGACGAGACGTCGCAGCTCGGGGAGCCCCGAGGATGGACCGTAGTAGACCTCCCGATCCGGCATCACGCCGACGACCTGACCCTGGTCGCCGCGAATGAAACCCGGATGCGCCGCAGCTGCCGCCTTTGCCTTGGCGGCGATCTGAGGAATCGCTGGGGCCGAAGTCACTGTGCGTTGCATCGCCTGCGGCATGGCCTCCCACGCGAGCCTGCGGATCGCTTCGGCTCTATCCTGTGCCGGAATTACACTCATGGTCCCTCCTTGTGATCTTCAAAACTCTGACTCTATCTGCGATCATGATCTTCCGGTCGTGCCGGGCGATCCAGACCAGCGGCAGCAGGATGCCGGCAGCCGTGCCACACCCTCATGCCTCAGCGATGGGCTTTTCCTCAGACATGAGAGTTGCCATTGCCCTCATGATCCGTCTCCAACGTTCGGTCGGGAATCACTTGTTCTTGGATGTACATGGCTCTCGATTCATTGCCTCCTGCGGACCGCGGATCCATCGGCACGGTCAGGCGTTTCCGTGATTGGCGGTGAATGCTACCTACCTCCGGTACCGATTTGTCTTTCCAACTTGGCTGCCACTCATCCATAGCCATTTCGCGAAGGGATCTCTCGAAAAAGAATTCTCGCCGGCCGAAGGCGGGTTCGAGCTGGTCGAGCCACGTCGCCCGGGGGTTAAAGCGGGCAAAGAACACACGGTTGGCCCATTTGGGGTCGCGGCCCTGGATCATCTTCAGCACGATGACTTTCTGGCCGTTGACAGTGGTGATGCCGTCGACCAACACTTTTCCGGGTGCGGCCGACATAATTGGTCCGCGAACGGTACGAGCGAGTCCGGAAACCCGGGCGAACGCCTCCGAAAAGATCTGGAGACCTCTCACCAACGGGACCTCGAAGTAGGAGCGCGGACCGGTATTCCGTGCGACAAACATGTAATACGGCACCGCTCCGAGATGGACCTCTTCACGCCACAGATCGGCCCACACGTCAGAGCTGTCATTGACATGGCGGACGAGAGGCGCCTGGCAGCGTACGACTGCTCCGGTGTCCTTCATCCTGCGAAGCGCCTCGCGCGCAGCCTCGGTTTGGAGTTCTCGCGGATGGGAGTAGTGCGCCATGACAGCAAGGTGCCGACCGCTGCGCTGCACATCCTCGAACAGGCGCAACAAGTCGTCCGCATCGCGATCGGTCGTGAACCGATAAGGCCAGTACGATAACGCCTTGGTGCCGATCCGGATGGAGGCAATATGGTCTAACCCCTCGCCGAGCAGAGGTTCAATGTTCTTCCGAAGCATCGAGCTGGTCATGATCAGTGGATCACCGCCGGTTACCAGGACATCCGTGACCTCCTCGTGGCCTTGGAGATATCGAACCAGCAGGTCGATTTCGCGGGTGACAAACTTGAGACGCTCGACACCCACGAACTGTGGCCAGCGGAAGCAGTAGGTACAGTAGGCATGACACGTCTGGCCGGCCCGCGGAAAGAACAGCACGGTCTCGCGATACTTGTGCTGACATCCCGGCAACTCCTTTCCCTTCACTGTGGGAACGTTGAGCTCCATTTGGCCGGCGGGATGCGGGTTCATTCGCATGTGGATCTCTCGAGCACAATGCTGGATCATGTCTTGGCCTGCACCGGTCATCACAAGGGTTTTCAACCGGGAAAAATCAATCTCATCCAACATCTCGGCTTGCGGGAAGGTCAGCTGATAGATGGGGTCGGACGGAATGTTGCTCCAGTCAATCAGCTCCTCGAGCACGTAGTCGTTGACTCGAAACGGCATCACGGCGGAGGCGACCGTGAGAGCGGTCAACTGGTGTCGTGACAGTCTGCCCAGCTGCCGAATCTGGCCGATGTGCCGGCGGCCGTAGGCTCTGAATCGGGGTCGAGAACCACCGGACTTCGGCCCGATTGCACTGCTCGTCTTGGAGGTATCGCGGTTCCGCTCGGAGACACCTGTCCCGACATTCGTGCGAACCGCATTGCCGTGGGCATCTTTGTCAATCGTGTACACAGAACCTCACTCGTTACGACTTATCACCGATCGCTTCCACCGGCCATGACTCCATTACATCCAGATACAGCGCCTCATCCTCGCCGTTCTCCGGTTGTTTGAAGATGTACGAGTACCCGCCCTCGTTAGCCCGGAAATTATTGGGGGCCGTTTCACGACGAACGTCGCAGTCGATGCAAATCAATCATGCCAGTCATAGGCCGGCCATAAGGACTCCGTGGGGTATCCCCTGTCCTTCCATTCCGTGAGGGTACCCATGACGAACTCCACGTTCGTGTACCCATGCTCGCTGAGCTCCTTCGCCGCTGCCTCGGCGCATGACTCGGTGACGCAGTAGATGACGACATGCGCTGACTTGGGAAATAAGACTCCCAGTTGGCCGAGGAGCTGCTTCCTCGGGATGCAGTACGTGCCCTTGACTGCGTCCATCGAACAAACCGAGACGTTGTCTGCGGCGTTCACCAAGACAAATGGATCTCCCCTGTCAATCTTTCCCTTCAGCTCATCAATTTCAATGCCAGTAACCATTTTCCCCTCCTTTCCGTTCTTCCCTTCTACCGTTCAGATTCGCCTGCTCAGGGAGAACAACTTCTTCCCGGCAATTGTCTCTGATTATTATTTCCTGCAATTTTCGCGCCAGCAAGACCTTGTCGGGCCCGCCACGTTGAAAACACGTTTCGAGACGTGTTCCCGACCGCAATTGTTCGTGTGGTCCTAAAGCTGCGATTCGCTCCGTTAGTGGATGGAACTGACGAGCAATATGCTCATTTCCGAGTGATCCGCCGGCCATCGAATGGGAGGGAGGGACTGCCGTTTCTATCGTCACACCGGCACGGAGGATTTGTCGAGAGCAATTGGCAGGAATGTTGCAGAAATTTATGTTTAGATCGTGGGACCGCCTCACGAATCGCTTCCACAACCTGGAGGACACGGTGACGGTGCAGAACCTCAAAGGTGTCGGCTACTGCGCACGACTCGACACGGTGGGAGATTGGGCCTTTAATGTTGCCCTCTCCTTGGCGCGACGGCATAACATCGTTCTCGACGTTTTCTTCTTCCCGGAACCGTGCGGCGAGGCACACCCGCCACATGGACGCCGAGGAGAGTTGCTTCGTCTGAGCGACGAGGCCAAGATCGAACTCGAAAAAGGGGTCCGTCTCTACTATGACGATCGCCTCGGCGACTTCGTCGAGGTGGGGTTCAGGCTCTGTGAGGGGGATGAGGAGCCAGAGCTCCGGCGGTGTCTGATCATGCGCAGGGATTACGACGTTCTTGTCCTGCCCTATCCCGCACACGCTCACCGATTTGGCGGGCGCCCTATCGAGGAGTTTGCTCAGGCCATGCCATGTCCGACCATCCTCGTGGGACCGGACCGCGAGAACCGGCTGTTCGTGAACTCACCTGCCCGCATCTTGATGGATCGCCTTGGTCTGCAAGACGCTGACTGGCAGGAAATAGGCTTGTCATCTTCATGAGCACGGTGATCGCCGGAAACGAGGATGCTGTGTTTGCCGCGCTGCATGAGGGTTACCGAGCTGCGAGAGCGAGGGGTGATTTGGTCATGATCGTGGCGCTTTCGAACCCATGCCCGATGCCGGCAACACCATACGGAGAGGGTGCTGCGAATGCAAGGCACCAACCAGGATAGTGCTGCTCCCATTCCTTTCCGCGACGCGCTTTCATCGGTGTCCGCAGTAGACACCCGGTGAGATAAGCGGGTTAGTGCTCAATCGCAGGTGGTACAGCTCGAATTATTGTCCGCGCTCCGTTGTCATGATCAAGGACCTCTTCGATAAGCCCACGCTCCACTTCCAGGATTTGTCGTGATGAAAAATTTCGTGACTTCAAGCGAAGACCTAGTACGAAGATATTCACCTTGATGACGCAGCCGATCTCATATTTCAGAGGTTGCGGATCCGGGCTTGATGTCGATGATCGGACTTTGACGCGTCTGTTTGTCATGAGCACCTCGGTCCTCGTCCCGAGAACGGACAGAAAACCGGATTTCAACCTCAGCTGGTAGTGGAGATCGGGAAGTTTCAGACCGTCTCTGGGTTCAGCTGGATAAAACGTGCCACCGCCGACCACCTTCGCCTCGATCATTTGATCCTTTAACTCACTTGCAACGGTCAAGATGTTTGCTACGAAATGGGGCTCACAGTCTTCAATTGATAAAGCTATCTCAGTATCATCCTTAACCCGCGAGCCGTCCGTCGGATCGTACGTGGTGACGTGAATTGGCAGCTCGCATCCTGCCTCTCGTGGAACCAACTCTCCGAAGGAGATGAGTTCGTGGTTCTCGATCTCACCGCCTTTCCCCAAGCTCAACCGTTCGAATGTTCGACCTTGAATTCTGGACACGATGCCCGTCTTCGGGGGATCCACTCTCTCCTGAGCCCGGAAAACCGTCGGCCAAACCGCAGTGAAGCCCACTAGGACCGCCAGCGATACCCTCGTAGCTCTTCGAGACATCACGTCCGCTCTCCACGGGTCTCCCCGTGAGCATTATGCATGGGTGCGAGGTTTCACGTTATGACATAGCATGGGTCCCACGATCGTCCAGAAAGAAATGCTCAGTCGTCCTCAATTGCTCGTCGAGTTTGTACACCAGGGGAGCGCCGGTCGGTATTTCGAGCTTCAAGATGTCGTCGTCCGGAATGTCGTCAAGGTGCTTCACCAGCGCACGCAGACTGTTGCCGTGGGCAGCGATGATGACGCGCCGGCCTTGGCGCAGGGCGGGGGTGATGACCTCGTGCCAGTAGGGGAGCATTCGATCAAGAGTGCCCTTGAGGGATTCGCCTCTCGGTGGCTCCGCCAACCCCAGCGCGCGATATCGAGCCACTAACTCCTCGTAGCGAAGATCATCGCTTTCCATGAGCGGCGGTGGTGTTGCGTAACTCCGTCGCCAGATTCGCACCTGTTCGTTGCCGTACTCTTGAGCGGTGGCCTTCTTGTCGAGGCCCTGCAGGGCGCCGTAGTGACGCTCGTTGAGGCGCCAGGAGCAGTGGACGGGGATCCACATCAGGTCGAGATCGTCCAGGACGATCCAGAGGGTCCGGATGGCCCGCTTCAGCACGGACGTGTAGGCGACGTCAAAGGCGAATCCATGCTTTTGGAGCAACTGGCCGGCGCGATGCGCTTCCTGTCGCCCATACTCCGACAGATCAACGTCAGCCCAACCCGTGAACCTGTTCTCCAGGTTCCAAACGCTTTGGCCGTGGCGTAGCAATACCAAGTTCAACTAGCTTGTCCTCTTGGCTGGATGGACGCCTTGCGGGACCCAGAACTCCACATTAAAGGCAGCCTAACATGCCGGATGGAATCCAGAACTTCCCTGAGGGCATCGCCGTCGCAATACCTCTGCGGGCCGAAGGGCTCACGCGAGGCAAGGCGTTCTGGTATGGGCAGCTCTCAGGTCTTGTCGAACCGGTATTCGCAGTCATCGGCGCGGCCGCCGTGGTCCAGGCCACCGCGATTTTGCCCTACGCGCTCGGCTTCGCCGCGGGCGCAATGGTTTTCGTGGTCGTTGAAGAGCTCATCCCTGAGTCTCACCACGCCGGGAACGTGGATCTGGCCACGCTGTGTCTGATGCTCGGTTTCACGCTGATGATGGTCCTCGACGTGGGATTCGGGTAGCCCGGTACGCCTTCGTTCCCATTCAGGTAGTATACGAGGGGAGTGCACGATCGCAGCGTCCGGCGCAGTGAGCCCTGGCCCGCAACGGCATTGAGAGGTAGTGAAGCGGTCTGAGTTTCATTGCAACCGCCGCCAGGTCAGACGAGCAGACGTTCATTGCCCCAAAAGGAACAAGAGTGATGGAGGCGATAAGGTGGACTATCTCAAAACAGGTGTCGCATGGCTCGATGAACTGATGCCATCGGGGCTCCCCCTTCGCACATCCACGTTGTTGAGCGGGCCGGGTGGGTCGGGAAAGCCACTGATCGGCGACAGCTTCGTGGCTGCTTGGTTACGAGCGGGCGGCAGCGTCGTGTTCATGTCGCTCCAATACCCCAGTACGGATTTCATTTACGAAAGCCTCGAGATTGTGGCTGGGCTCGATCTGAACGAGTACGCAGACAGAGTCGCTTTCATTTCGCTGGACGCCGCGCTGGATGGTATGAACGCCCCCGACGGCAATGTGTTCAAGGCCAATCTCGTCAAACCAGAAGTGTGGGATGCGGCCATCGCGAAAGCATGTGACATGGTCCCAGACGAGGGGCCCGGCGTCATGGTCTTCGGGTCGGCTCTCAATCTGCTGCTGTTTTCCCCCACACACGGCCCGGCCCTCCTCGAGCGAATGGAGACCTTACTGCGCGACGACAAGAGATGCACCTATGTCTTTTCGGTGAGCACCAGCGCGAAGGGTAAAGAGATCGCCCGCCTGGAGGCAGTCGCCGACAATCTCATCATGACGCGCAGTGAGAACGAGCCATTCCGGCTGTACATGCGGATCGTCCGCATGAAGGACCCGTCTTTCTCCGCCGAGGAGATCCAGGTCCCCATTCCACAGCACTCGCTGACCCACGTTCGGGAGATCGCCGAACACAGCCGTAAACGCGTGATTCCTCAGATCTCGAAGATGTGAGGCTTTCGTCTATCGGCTCGAGCGCAACCTGGAGAGAACGGTATCGGGTATAACCCAGCGATCTGCGTGGGTAGCAAGGTTCACGAGTGAGCGATTCACTCCATCTCGCACTACTCTATTTGCATAGATTTGGCAGGAGATTTGCTTATCGTTTTTGTAAGATCTCGTATTTGGTGTGCGAGGCGGAGAGGAGGCAACATGACTGCATTCCTGGTATTCACCGAGGGTGAGCCGCTGATCGTCGCAACCTCTGAGAAAGCGGCAGCAGACGGTCGTCTGGTCAAGAATCTGTCCCGAAAGGGAATCGACAAGTTCATCGCCCATGAGATTGCCGTGGATCAGCTGCGCGACGCATATGGAGTTCCGTTCGAGGTTGTTGAGGCGGACATCGCCGGCGGCCGCGATCTTCGAGTGCTGGACTCCAAAGGAAGCCACGCGTTCGCGAATGTCCGATTTGCAGATCTTGGAAAATGTGTTCGGTACGAGGCGTAATCGGACACCCGGCAAACGAAAGCGCCGGGCCTTCACACTAGCCTGCACTTCTCCCCGGACCTGAGTTGGGCGTCCATTCACGACTTCGATCTACGTAGCTCCTTCTCGAAAGCCACTCGATGACGGCGACGGTTATCAGAATAGCCGGGTGAATGAAAGCGCCGCAGAGCCTTGTCCCCATTCACGTACGCCTCGGCAATCATGGCTGCCGGGCCGCACGTGTCGGAGATCACCTCGACACCTTTATCCCACAGCGCCGCTTCGAGGGCCGGAGAGATGGCGGCACAGACCAGAACATCGACACCGAGGCTGGAGAGCGTTGCAGCATGGTCGCCGTTTTTCGGCTCGTGCTCCGATGTGTTGTAGATCGTACCGTTGATTACGTCGGTGACCCGAATCGTCTTTGCAACGTCGAAGACCGGCGACACCCAATCATTCCAAACAGGTATTGCGATTTTCATAACAACCGGGACGCATGCAACCTCGGTGCCAATGACATCGATTTGATCGATGTTCCGTGAAGACGAACCGCAGGCGGCCGTTTGCAGGTTTGCGGGATTCTGACCCGCATTTCTCACCAGCTTCCAGCTACAGCCGCTGATGCACCGCACCCAGCCGTGTTTTCTCGCGTCGGGATGCTCGACGTACTGTCAAGCGCCCCTCAGGTCTATAACCCCGCTGGGCGCAGCACCTCGTCGCCCTCGCCACGAAACCCGGTGAGAAATGAGGGTTAAGCGTGTGCGTACACGGAGCGAATTGCTCACCTATCGAAGTGACAAGGCAAGCGAAACGCGCATCTTCAGCGGCGGGCGCCTCAACCAGGATGATTCAACGACCTAACCCACAGTATTGTTCGCAGCCGAACTGTACGAGATCGCCGGCATCGGGTATTGGCACGCGATATGCAGATGTTAATTGTGAGAGGTGGGTCATGAAAGTCGCGATTCCAGTATCGGATGGTCTGGTGGAGACGGTCTTCAGCAACGCCACTTCGCTTGTGGTGATCGATTTTCGTAGCGGCAGGGGCGAGTATTCAGAGTTCCCGGTGACGGCCCAATCCCTGAAGGAACGCGCGCAGGAGCTGTCCGCGTTCGGGGTCGACGTTGTCCTGTGCGCCGAGATTTGCCACTCCCTGAAATCCATGATTACGGCACGAGGAATCGATGTGCACACAGGCTTTTCAGGCCCAGCCGACGAGGTCTTCGAAGACTTCATTGGGCAAGGTCGAAACGAATCCCGACCGCAGGAAAGCCAGCGAGAAACCCTGACCGCAAGAGTCGCTCGTGCTGCAGCCGCGCATTGAGCGTTTATCGACGGTTGCTGTGCTCTGTTCTCACATCCTCCGGCTTCGACCGTCTCGGTCAGGCACTTCGATTTTCAAATCTTTGATTTTCCGTCGGAGAGTCGTCGGGTGGATCCCGAGTTCTTCAGCCGCCCCCTTCCGGTTCCCCTCGTGGCGATGAAGGGCGTCGGCGATGTGAAGCGCTTCGATCGACTGCAGCGTCACCCCGGGCTGGATTTGCATCGACGGCAACCCTGCGTTCTCGAGGATCTCCTGCGGCAAGTGCCGAAGCTCGATGAGACCGCTCTTGCAGAGCACAAAGGCGTGCTCGATCGCGTTCTCCAGCTCTCGAGCGTTGCCGGGGAAGTCATATCTCATGAAGATGTTCATGACTTCTTCGGAAGCCCCAGCCACGGCCTTGTTCTGTAGCCTGTTGAATCTCGACACGAAGTGATCGACGAGGAGCGGGATGTCCTCCCGCCGGTCATGGAGCGGTGGAAGTTCGAGCCGAAAGACGTTGATCCGATAGTACAGATCCTCGCGAAAAATCCGGTCGCGGACGAGTTTCGAGAGATCCTGGTGGGTGGCCGTGATGACCCGCACGTCAACCTCCACCGGATTCACAGAACCCAGTGGTTCGTAAACACGCTCCTGCAGCACCCGCAACAGTCGAACCTGCATCGCCGGTGAGATGTCGCCGATCTCGTCCAGGAAGATCGTGCCGCCGTCGGCGATTGCGAACCGACCAGGTTTGTCTCTCCGCGCATCGGTGAAGGCGCCGGCCTTGTGGCCAAAAAGCTCGGACTCGAGGAGGGTGTCCGGGAGAGCGCCGCAGTTGATGGCCACGAACCGCTTTTTCCGCCGTGCCGAGAGGTCGTGAATGGCGTGTGCGAAGAGCTCCTTGCCGGTGCCACTGGCCCCGAGGATTAACACTGTACTATCGCTCTCCGCGACCACCGGCACGAGCTCGAAGAGCGTACGCATCGCCACACTTTTGCCGATGATGTCGCCGAGGCTATAGTGACTCTCGACTTCCTTTCTCAGCTCCTCGACCTGGCTGAGGTCGCGGAAGGTCTCGACACCACCGACGATATTGCCGTCACCATCTTTGAGCACTGCGGTGGAAATGCTGATCGGGACCTTGTCCCCACTCGCATTGATGATGAATATTGGCTTACTGACGACTTGCTGCCCGGTATCGAGGGTGTGCCTGAGCGCACAATCACTTTCGCAGATGCTGGCGCGGAACACATCGCAGCAACGACTTCCTATGGCCTCGTCGTGCGGCACACCGGTGATTCGTTGCGCCGCCCTGTTAAACGACCTGATGCGCCACTCGCGATCGACGGTGAACACACCATCAGTCACGCTGTCGAGGATGATCTGCGCGGCGTCCGTGTTTTCGTCGTACATCAGGGAACGCCCTTCCCGGGGGCGGGGTCCTTACACCGATAGTCGACAACTTACTAGCATGCTCACTCTACCTCAACCGAAGCTCCACCGCCGCCGAGCGCTGCAGCCTCTACAACGCCGATCGCCGTGAGGTTCACCACCTCCTCCACGGTTGCTCCGTAGGAAAGAAGGTGAGCTGGGAGACGTGTGCCCATCAGGATGGGGCCGATCGGCACGGCTTCGCCCATGTACTGCAGAGACTGCATGGTCAGATTGCCGGATTGGAGATCTGGGAAGATGAGCACGTTGGCGTCGCTGTCAAGGGTGGCAAATGGAAAGTACGCCCGGCGCAGGGCGCCGTTACGGGCGGTAGCGAGCTGCATTTCTCCGTCGATAACGATATTTGGGGCCCGCTCTCTGGCGATCTCGGTCGCCCGCCGCATGATATCCGCGTGGTGGTGGGCGATGGTGCCGAAGTTGGAGAAGGAGAGCATGGCCACTTTCGGCTCGATGCCGAGAGCGGCGGCGGTCCGTGCTGCGAGGAGGGCAATTTCGGCCAGGTCCTCGGCGTCCGGTTCGATGTTGACAGCACAGTCCGCAATCAGCACCACGTCTTTTGGCAGCAGCACGAGGTAGTGGCTCGAGACTCGGCGGACATCGGGTGCAGGACCGATCACTTCGAGGATGATGCGCAGCGTCTCCGCGTAATCGGTGCGCGAGCCGCCGATCATCATGTCGGCGTCGCCCGAGTGCACCATCATCGCAGCGAAACGGTCTCGCTGCCGAACTCTGTCTGCAGCGGCGGGCCGCATCACGCCGCGGCGGCCGCGCATCCGGAAGTACTCCTCGATGTAACTCTCCAAGTGGGGGCTGCGGTCAGGGTCGACTATCGGAAGGCCGCCGAGATCGACGCCGATGCGGTCGATAGTCTGCCCCACCTCATCCTCCCGTCCGAGGACGATCGGCGACGCGATTCCCTCATCGATGAGGATTCGGCAGGCGCGGAGGACGGCCTCGCTGCTTCCCTCTGAGAAGACGACCCGCGTCGGGCACTGGCGCGCCCTGAGGACGAGACCGCGCAGGGTCTCTCGTCCGGTTCCGAGTCGCACTCCAAGGCTTTCTTGATAGGCTTCGACCTCGAGGGGTCGCTGTGCCACCTCCTCTTGAACGGCGCACTCGGCGACCGCGGAGGATTCGCGAACCAGGATCCGTGGATCGATCGGTTTGGGTAGCAGGTAGCTGGCGCCGAAACTGAAGTGCTCGTGACCATAGGCGCGTTCCACCTCCTCCACCACCTCCTCGCGGGCCAGCTCCGCAAGGGCATGGGCCGCGGCGAGCAGCATTCCCTCCGTGATCCTTGTCGCCCGAACATCGAGGGCGCCACGAATGATGTAAGGGAAGCTCAAGGTGTCGAGAACTGCGTTCGGATGGATGCCGAGCGCCGTGGCCACGATGACGTCCTGGCGGGCGGCACGAGCGTCCTCCCAGGAGATCTCCGGCTCGGGTGTGGCAAGCGCCAGCACTATTGGGAAGCGAGCCATACGGCGCACCATCTGCTGGCTGAGAACGCCGGCGGCAGAAGCACCGACAAAGACATCCGCCCCCTCGATGCCCTCCTCGAGCCGGCGGGCCGAATGGTCGCGCCGGAAGACCTGTTGGTACTCGAAGAGATCTTCGCGGTCGGCGTGGAGCAGACCTTCCTTGTCATACACCAGAAGATTGTCCTGTCGCACTCCGAGGCCCAACAGGAGCCGTGCGCAGCCTGTTCCGACCGTGCCGGCGCCACAGAGAACCACCTGCACCTGATCGATCGTCTTCTCTACCAACTCGAGGGCGTTGATGATGGCGGCGGTAGCCACGACCGCAGTGCCGTACAGGTTTTCGTGAAAAACCGGAATACTGAGTTCCTCGCAAAGTCGCTCATAAATCTGGAGCCCTTCGGGGGCACGGATGTCCTTGAGGTTGATGGCCCCAAAGGTGGGCTCGAGCGCCCGCACGGTGTCCACGAACCGGTCCGGGTCAGTGGTGTCCAGCTCAAGGTCAAAGACATCAATGTCCGCAAGCCGTTTGAACAACAGCGCCATTCCTTCCTGCATGGGTTTGGCTGCAGCCGGGCCGACATCGCCGAGACCAGGCAACGCGCTGCCGTTGGTGATGACCCCGACAAGGTTCTCGCGAGCCGTGTAACGGTAGACCGCCGCCGGATCGCGGGCGATTTCCTCGGCCGGAAATCTCGCGCCCGGCAGGTAGGCAAGGCGCATCTCACGGGGGCTCAGGCAGGGCTTGGTGGCCCTGATGGCGATCTTGCCCGGGTGGTCGGCAGCGTGATAGTCGAGGGAGTCCTGTCGTCGAATCATGTCCCAACCTCCTGGGTAAGAACGGGCCGCTGCGTCGCAGCCGCGGCGGCAAGAGGGTATCGTTCAAGTGTCTCCTGAAGTACAGCGAGAAAGGTCGCCACCGGCCGCGCCTGAAGGATCCACAGGCGTGAATCCTCGAGCGCAAACTCGATGTCGAGGGGGTATCCGTAGGCGGCTTCAAGGCGAGTGGCAACGTCCACGAGCTCGCACAGCTCCACGTACTCGAGGGCGGGGCGCAGTCGTTGATGGTACAGGGTCTCGGTGCGCACGGTGCCGGTACCTGTGTGGCGGTTGAAGACAACCCGCTCTTGCTTGTCGGCGGTGACATAGCTGAATCGCAGATCGCCGCTCGTCAGATCGCCCCCCTTGCGGACCGTGATCTGGTCGGCGGCGACAATCCCGGAGACAATACCCTCGCCGAGGCCGAGACCGGCGTTGATCTGGATTTCCTGGAGCTCTCCCTTGCCCACATTGATTGTCAGCAACACCCCGGAGACCCTCG
>Ga0209013_10003901_pt1 | contig 13139 bp, 13 predicted proteins | sample Cruoilmetagenom2_FD_187291 | JGI IMG/M metagenome (GOLD analysis project Ga0209013, IMG submission 187291) | Oil polluted marine microbial communities from Coal Oil Point, Santa Barbara, California, USA - Sample 2 (SPAdes) (version 2) | ecosystem: Environmental > Aquatic > Marine > Oil seeps ... | reverse complement strand
GCAATCGCTGTAGCAGGATTTCCTAAAACAGCTGCACTAGAACCAGTTTGTTCAACTTTACCGTTTTTGGACATTACCATACCAATATTGCTCAAATCTATTGAATTTGGAGAAACCCATGTACTACCTACTATGAATTTAGCAGATGAACAATTATCAGCCACTACATCAACCAAGGTAAATCGGAAATCTTTATATCGACTATCTATAATTTCTAGTGCAGGTGCCACATATTTCGTTGCATTCATGACATCTTCTGCAGTGATATTTGTTCCTTGTAAATCTTCAGCCATTAAAAAAGCAATTTCCGGTTCTACTTTTGGATGAATGAGTTCAGAAAATACCACCGTTTCCCATTCGAATGAAAGCATGTCACTATGCAAATAGCCGTATATGGCTTCATTGACACCCATCATTTCTTGCTTCGCTTTACTTGTTAAACCAAGCTTTACCCCAATTAATTTTGAACCACTCTCTGCTCTTTTACGCGCAAGTAAGCCGTCTTGTAGTTCATAAGCTTGCTTAATAGTCAGTGTTGGATATTCATCTGTCACTTTAATAACTTCTTGTACATTGCGTTCTGCGTTATATAAATACTCAATAATACTTTTCTCTTTATCCTTTAGTAGAGTCATTATTTATGTCCTCACTTTATCTTTTTTCACTAATTCAGCAGCAACGTCCAGAATCATATCTTCCTGTCCCCCGACTGCCTTCATTTTTCCTAATTCAATTAATATATCGCGTGGATCTACCCCAAATCTCGCTCCAGCTCGTTCTGCGTGAAGTAAAAAACTGGAATACACACCTGCGTATCCAAGAACTAAACTACCTTTCCGAATTTCTTGAGATCCTGGAATTAAAGGTCCAACAATATCTTCAGCTAAATCCATCATTTTATATAAATCAATACCCAAATTTATATCCATACGATCTAACGCCGCTATCAAGACTTCGGTTTGTGTATTACCTGCCCCTGCCCCTAAGCAACGAACACTGCCATCAATTCGTGTTGCTCCCTCTTCAATTGCAACAAGTGTATTGGCAACTGCAACAGATAAATTGTTGTGGGCATGGAATCCTACTTCAATATCTAATGAGTTCCGAAGTGCTTTAATTCGTTCACGAACTTCATGTGGTAGTAAAGCACCTGCTGAGTCTGTTACATACACAGCCTCTGCTCCATAACTTTCCATCAATTTAGCCTGTTCTACTAATTTCTCAACTGACACTGAGTGAGCCATCATTAAAAAGCCTAATGACTCCATGCCTAGTTCTCGTGCTTTAAAAATATGTTGAGCTGATACGTTAGCTTCCGTCGCATGAGTTGCAACTCTGACTAAACGAGCACCTAAATCACTTGCTTGTTTTAACTCATTTATAGTGCCAATTCCCGGAATGAGTAATACAGCTACTTTCGCGCTTTCACATTCATCTACAGCCGCTTCAATTAAAGTCATTTCATCAACTAATGATTTACCATACTGTAATGTAGAACCACCTAAACCATCACCATGACTCACTTCAATATAGTGCATACCCGCGTCATCTAATGCCCGTGTTACATTTCGTACTTGATCAACAGTAAATTGATGAGCAACGACGTGACTGCCATCACGTAAACAAACTTCGGTTACAAGAATTGGTTTTCCAGAATTAATAGTCATGAGGGAATCTCCTTACTAATCGATTTATATGATTGTTTCTATCATGTTATTTGTTAACATCTTCCGAGCAAAATCTTCCCCTACTCGCATAGCTGCTGCTGTCATAATATCTAGATTCCCTGCGTATGGAGGGAAGTAATCGCCTGCTCCTTCAACTTCAATAAGAACGGTTACGCAATTCCCTTCAAACATTGGTTCTTGCCTTAAGCGATAGCCACCCACATATTCATTTACTTTTATAACCATTTCTTCGATTGAATTTCTTATAGCAGCTTCATCCATATTCTTCACTTCACAATAAACCGTATCACGCATTAATATAGGGGGGTCTGCAGGATTTAAAATGATTAATGCTTTGCCCTTATCCGCACCTCCAACCTCTTCTATTCCGCGGCGTGTTGTAATCGTAAATTCATCAATATTTGCTCTAGTGCCTGGTCCAGCACTTAAACTAGAAATTGTAGCAACAATTTCCCCATATGTAACATCAGCCACTTGATTAATGGCATGAACTATCGGTATCGTTGCTTGTCCACCACACGTAATCATATTAACGTTCATGATATCTAAAGAAGTTGGTAGTGAACTCACCGCCGGACAAAAGAAAGGTCCAATTGCTGCAGGCGTTAAATCAATAGCTAATATTTCTAACTCTTTCAATATTTTGGCATTGTGGACATGGGCTTTAGCTGAAGTTGCATCAAACACAATGTCTACCATGCTAGGATTCTCTACAATGGCTTGTATTCCATTAGAAAAGACGCGATAGCCCTCTTGTTTGGCTCTTTGAAGACCATCTGAATCAGCTTCAATACCTATCATTGCGATTAATTCAATAACTTCACTATTTTGTAATTTATACATTAAATCAGTTCCGATATTACCAGAGCCAATAATTGCAGCTTTTATCTTAGCCATGTTCAATCTCCTTTCTCATTTTCCTATTCGAAATGAACGGTTACAGAGCCAAGTGCTCCGAACCTAGCTTCTATGGTGTCCCCTGCTGAAACTGAAATGGCAGCAGATAATGCACCAGGTAAAATTAATTCATCTTTTTTTAACGTAATACCGAATTCAGCTAATTTATTTGCAAGCCACGCAATGGCATATGCAGGGTGACCTAGCGCTGCAGCTCCTGCACCTGTTGCTTGAAGCTCTCCATTTTTACAAAGAACCATACTAATAGTTCGCAAATTCACTAAATCTATCGTTGTGGTCTTATCGCCAACAACCACTTTTGCAGATGATCCATTGTCAGCAACCGTGTCTACTAATTTAATCTTCCAGTCTTTCACCCGGCTATCAATAATCTCAAGTGTCGGTACTACATACTTGGTAGCCATTAAAACATCAATATACGTTATATTCGGACCCACTAGATCTTCTTTAAGAACAAAACCAATTTCAGCTTCTACTTTTGGAGATATCATAGAATTAACTTGAACTATAGCGTCATTTTCTAATTGCATATCATCAAAAAGATGACCATAATCTGGTTCATCCACATCCAACATTTTTTGCATTGCAACACTTGTTAAGCCTATTTTCTTGCCCACAATTACTTTACCCTGAGCAATTTTAAGTTTTACTGTTTCTAATTGAATTTGATAAGCATCTTCTACTGTTAATGTATTATCCATTTCTGTTAAAGGACTAATTCCTTGGCGTGATTTTTCTGCTTCTAAGAGTTCTGTTGCATACTTGATATTCTTACCTGCCAACTGAAAAACCTCCTAATACAAAACAAAAGGTGTGCAAAAGCCACCTTTTGTTTTGTATTATTTTTTTATCGTAATCGTTTTTGCCTCTGTGTAAAAATCAAAACTATGTCTTCCACCTTCACGACCTATCCCACTCGCTTTTGCTCCTCCGAATGGGGTACGTAAATCACGAACATACCAGCAATTGACCCACAATAATCCTGCATGGATTTGTGACGTTACACGCTGACCTCGTCGTAAATCATTCGTCCATACAACTCCGGCCAACCCATAGATTGAATCATTTGCAATTGCTATTGCATCCTCTTCCGTTTTAAATGGAATAACCACAGGAACAGGACCAAAAATTTCTTCTTGTGCTATACGCATCTTATTATCAACATCATATAAAACTGTAGGTTCATAGAAATTCCCCTCTGGGAGATTCGCTACAACCTTTCCGCCATATGCAAGTTTCGCCCCTTCTGCAAGGCCAATTTGAACATAGTCATCAACCGTTTTCAAATGTCCTGGAGACACAAGAGCTCCCATATCTGTTAACTCATCAGTAGGATCTCCTACTTTAATTTTCTTTACAGCAGCCACAAATTTATCCAAGAACAAATCATAAATGCTTTGTTGGACAAGAATTCGTGAACCCGCTAAGCAAATTTCACCTTGATTACGATAAATCGCTTCGATAGACCCAGCCACAGCTTCATCCAAATCGGCGTCTTCAAATATAATATTAGCTGATTTCCCTCCAAGCTCTAGTGACACAGGTATCAAGTTCTCAGCAGCATTTCGCATGACGGTTTTTCCTGTATTGGACTCACCTACAAATGATATTCTGCGTATTGAGGGATTCATACACATCTCTGTCCCAACAGTACTTCCAGGTCCTGTTAAAATATTTAATACTCCAGGTGGTAATCCTGCTTCATTTGCAATTTCGCCTAACATTACTGCACTTAACGGAGTATAAGAAGCAGGTTTAACCACGACTGTATTTCCTGCAGCTAAAGCAGCTGAAGCTTTCCATGTCAATTGCATAAATGGTAAATTCCATGGAATAATTAAACTCGTGACACCTGCTGGCGCATATTGAACATATGACATATGTTTACTCATATCATAGTGCTCATGGACCATATACTTCGCCATTTCAGCGAAAAAACGGAAGTTGGAAGCAGCACGAGGAATATCAAATCCACGACTCTCTTTTATTGGCTTGCCTACATCTAATGTTTCAACGTATGCTAGTTTGTCAACGTTCTTCATAATTAAATCCGCCATTTTACACAAAATGCTTGATCTTTCTTCAACAGGCATCTTGCTCCAAACACCACTTGCAAATGTTCGTTGAGCAACATCAATTGCCCATTTGGCATCAGCTACTCCACCATTTGCGACAGTGGCTAACTTTCTATTCGTTGCTGGATTAATCGTATCGAAGGTTTCTCCGGAAAGGGACTCTACATACCTTCCATCAATAAAAAGTTTGGCATCTTGGATCATGATATTTTCAGCTACCACCTCATTAGTCACGAGATTTCCTCCTAATCTTCTATCTCTATAATTATCTCTATTTCAATTGCTGTGTTATTTGGTAATTGAGCCATTCCTACTGCTGAACGCCCGTGTTTTCCTTTATCACCAAAAACCTTCCCAATTAAATCAGATGCACCATTCATGACTGCTGGATGTTCGATAAAATCCTCAGTGCAATTGACCATGCCTAATATTTTTACGAACTGCTTTACCTTACTTAACTCGCCAATCTCATCTTTGACGACTCTTAGTAAGTTAAGCATCGATTGTTGAGCTGCTAAATACCCTTCTTCAGTAGTTAAATCTCTTCCCAGTTTTCCGTGGTATTCATCTACACCCTGTCCTGCCGTGAATAACAGGTTTCCGGTTCTTACACAGCTGACATAACTCCCCCAGGTGGGTCGTATTGGAGGAAGTGTTAAACCTAGCTCCATTAATTTTTCTTCTGGAGTTTTCATCTTTTTGCCACTTCTTTTACTTTAATATTTAAAAAATCAAGCGCATTTTTACCTAAAATAGCCATTCGTTGTTCTTTCGTTAGTTCAACTGTGTCATCAATTACTTTGCCTGGAGGAATCTCTCGTAATAAGAACGGATAATCAGATCCCATAACAACTTTTTCATATCCGAAACTATCTATTAAATATTTCAGGGTCGACGGATCATAATTCAATGAATCAAAATAAAAGTTCTTCGCGTAATAACTCGGTGGCTTACTAGTCACTCTTAAATGCGGCCAAACTTTCCAGCCTTGATCCAAACGCGGTAAAATGTATGGAAAAGATCCCCCTCCATGAGCGAAACAAACCTTTAACCGAGGAAATTTCTCCATTACCCCACCACTAACCAAGCTCGCAGCAGCTAAGGCTGTTTCACTTGGCATACCAACCGTGTACATAAAATTATGTCGAGGCATTCGATCAGTGCCTAATGTTTCCCAAGGATGAACGAACAGTGGAACTTCCCACTTTTCAGCCATTTCAAAAAATGCTGTAAATGACGGATCATCTAAATTCTTACCATTAATATTCGTACCAATTTCTATACCTTTTAAATCCAACTCATGCATACATCGATCCATTTCTCGAATCGATGCTTCAACATCTTGTAAAGGTACAGTACCCAAGCCAATAAAACGATCGGGATATTGTTTAACGGTATTACTGATAAAGTCATTTTGGATTTTCGACATTTCTTCTGCAGCTTCAGCTTCAGCCCAATACGAAAACGTCACTGGAATAGGTGATAACACTTGAATATCAACACCCTCTTCGTCCATATCACGAATTCTTTTTTCCGGACTCCATACTTGATCTGTCACTTCACGAAATACTTTTCCAGCGACCATTATATTTGCACCACAAGAACATGTTTTCTCTAAAGTTGGCCAACGACTTCCACCATATTTTTTTGAGAATTCAGGTATTTCTTCTGGAATTATATGCGTATGAAAGTCTACTCTTATTTCCATAATCCTACTTCTTCAGACATGACGTGGCCGCACTTCTCACATTTCCGGAGTTCTTCACTATTATTGAATTCTTCAATTGCGCCTTTTACTTGTTTTTCAATATCAGTTAATTGAACCCGATTTACATGCATTTTATGATTACACTTATCACAGAACCAAACGAAATCTTCTAATTCTCCTTGAGCACGTTTTCGTTCAATTACTAAACCATAGGTATCAGCTATACGGTGAGGAGAATGAGGCACCATTGCTGGCAACATAAATACTTCTCCTTCTTTAACCGTAATAACTTCTCGCTCGCCTTCTTTGTTAATAATTTCAACGAAGCAATCTCCTTTTATCTGATAAAAGAATTCATCTGAAGGATCCACATGGAAATCACGGCGTTTATTTGGACCACCCAAAATCATACAAATAAATTCAGAATCTTCCCAAAGGACTTTATTATTAACTGGTGGCTTAAGTTTATCTTTGTTCTCTTCAATCCAACCTAGTAAGTTAAATGCTTGTAATTTAGACATAGTAGATTTTGTCATCAGTGTTACCTCCGATTTATAGTTTTTCGTTTTTTTAATGAATACGCTTTCATTTACGAAAAGTTAATTTGTCACGGGTGTTCTAGACATCTCTAATGAATCCTCAAGGGCTTTTTCCACCATTGGATATGTTGGGTTATTGCGTTTGTGCATACCATAAAACATTGCCATTTTACGAATAGGATCTCCTGAGTAATATCTTTCATATTGAACAAGTCTTTGACCAAATGCTTCTCCGCAAAGATCCCATGCCAACTTAAATAGACGCACTCGATCGTCAGCAGCTACCCCTGAACGACCCACATAATGCTTATTCATGTCATCTGTCAGCTCTGGATTAGTAAAGTCAGCGCCAGTTGGTGACATCAATAACCCACCTGCTCCTATGATTTGTAGGATTTCCACTGCTCTTGGATACAGTTTTGGTAATAACCCACGGACAGTTTCAAGTGGAACAATTGCTGGAATTGCTTCACCATATGGAGTCAGGACATACTCATATTCGGAAACACGGACTAAAGCCCTAATCGTTTCAACGCCTTGTAAAAGCTCAGCTAACTGATTTTGAACATTTAGGAATCCATCAACACCAATAGAATCTGCAACTGAACATGCTACCTCTGTAGCGAATGAAAGTTTAACAAGACCCCTAACTCCTGATTGATGAGATGGCTGTAAGTTGATACCTGTTTTAGGATAAAGTAAATTACCTGCCTCTACATTTTGATTAATGAACACACGATCCCATGGAACTAAAACATCATTAAACACTAACATCGCATCCATTTCTTCAAATCGTGATGCTAATGGATGATCCCATGTTGATCTGGTGCCATTCTGTGTTTCTTCGCGACATAAAATCCGTAATCCAGGGGTATCAATAGGAAGAGCAAATGAAATGGCATACTTCTCATCTCCAGGTTTAAAACTTGGATAAGAATAAATAATTACCTCATCAGTAAGAGGTGCAAGCGTTGCTAGCATCTTAGAACCTCGGACAATTAAGCCTTCTTCTGTCTCTTTTACAACACCTAAGTGCGTGTAGGTATCTTCCTGCTCATTCGAAGCTTTACTCCGATCGTTTTGTGGATTAATAATTGCATGCGTTAGAAATAAATCGTTATCTCTAATGTATTTATAGTAATTTACAATATTATCTCCCCACTGCTCTCCATACTGTCTAAAGAACCAGTCATTTGACGCCATTGCAGTTATTACTGTACCTAAGAAATCAGGTGTTCTACCCATTAAACCAAATGTTGCTTGCGCCCAAACTTCAAATAGTTCTCGGCGTGCTTTCAAATCCTCTCCATTACGCGGGATGAGAAAGGCATTATTGACCCGTTCACCAGTTTCTTCACAGATGTGAGTAATTTTATCCTGAAATTTCTCGTCGTGTTGCATATCGAATAGCCTTGCGAGTTCCTTAATCGGCTGTTTAAATACTGGTTCATTAGCTAAATCCTTAATTTTTCTTCCACCTAACCAAACTTCTGGTTGGCGAGATTTTATCGCATTAATATAATCTGCACCTGTTCGAATTCCCATTCTTCATTCCTCCAATATTAACTTTATAAAACTGGCTGCTGAATATCTTTTTTAATAAACTTTCCTCTAAAGAATAATAGGCATTCTTTATCGGTGTATGAGAAATCCTCAACTTTTCCTACGTACAAAATATGATCGCCACCTTCATACTCTGCCCATGGAGTACATTCAAACGTTGCAAGTGCATTTTTCAAACGCGGCAGGCCATTGAACTCTTCCCATTCGACAACTAGATTTTCATCTGGTCGTCCAGCAAATTGCCAAGCATATGATTCCTGAGATTCAGATAAGACATTAATAACAAAGGAACGATTTTTTAATCCTGAACAAGCTTTTGCATTTTTCGCAATTGAAACGAGTACGAGTGCTGGATCTAAGGAAACAGAAGTAAACGAGTTCACAGTAATACCATGTATTTCCCCCTGCTCATCTTTCCAAGTAATTACCGTTACCCCCGTTGCAAATTGTCCAAAGCAATTTCTTAACTCTCTTACATCCATATTTCTCCTACCTCCCTTTATCTATCAAAGTACAATAAATATAGCGAATAATTATTTTTCACTCAACGCAACTATTTCATAATATGGAATAGTATGAATATTTTATTTATTTATTTTTTGTAGTCGTGAAACAATAATTAATATGCAAAAACACCCCAATCTATGACATATGAAGTTCATAAACCTTCAATGTAGATGGGGTGTTATTAGTTACCTAGTACATAGTTTAATCTTTATAAAGATTTGGAATCCACATTACAGCATCTTCCCAATAAGTAAGGATTAGCAGAACAAGAATTGCCATTCCTAAAAACGGCATAATGGCTTTCACTAAACGTTCGAACTTTACATCTGCAATGGAAGATACAATAAATAATCCAGTCCCTACTGGAGGAGTTAGTAACCCAATTGTTAGGTTTATACAAATAATAACGCCAAAATGTACTGGATCTATTTGATATGTTGCAAGTAAAGGCATCATGACTGGTACTAAAATTATTAACGCAGCAATGCCGTCCAAAACTGTGCCAATTAACAATAAAAATATGTTTACTAACAATAAAAAGACTAATGGATTATCAGAAAGATTAAGCATAGATTCTGCTACTAACTGAGGAATTTGTTCGTAGGCGATAATAAATCCAAACAAATTTGCTGTAACGATTAGAAATGAAATGGTTGCTGTATTTACTACTGTGTTGACCAAGATTGTCGGGAGCATTTTTAATTTTAATTCCCGATAAACAAAGCCGATAACAAAAGCAATGACACATGCGATTGCTGCTGATTCAGTTGGTGTAAATACACCACCTAAAATCCCAAAAATAATTGTAAATGGAATAAGCATTGCTGGCAAAACTCGAACGAATGATTTTATAAATGTATTAAAAGATGCTTTTTCACTTTTAGGAAACTGTTGTTTATGATTCATCATTCCAATAACGATAATAAATCCAATGCCTAACATGAAACCTGGTATGATACCCGCCATAAACAAATCAGCAATAGATGCGCCTGTTAATGTCCCATAAATGATAAACAGCATACTCGGTGGAATTACAGGTGCCACAATAGATGAAGCTAAAGTTATAGCAGAAGAAAATTCACGTGAATAACCTTCCTTTTCCATCTCCGGTACCATCACTTTACTCATCATTGCCGCCTGTGCATTGGCTGAACCTAGAATGGAAGCAAGGAACATGTTTGCTACTACAGCTACATAAGCTAGACCGCCTCTGTAATGACCAATGAACACTTTAGCAAAACCTACAAGACGTTTGGTAATTCCTCCACCATTCATCAACTCTCCAGCCAACATAAATAAAGGGATGGCTAGTAATCCAAAGTTGTCTAACCCTGAAAACATTTTTTGGGGTGCTGAACTCAATAATGTAGTCATATCAGCCATTAATAAATATGAAATTGAAGTAATTGCTAGCACGAGTGAGATAGGTATACCAATAAGTAAGAATGCAATAAATAGCAAAATAACTGCAAATATCATATTGGTTCACCACCTTGAAGTTTTCCCTTAAAGAGCTCCACAAAATGGTTTAATAAATGGATAAAGGCACATGTTAAACCTACTGGAACTGAAAGATATGGAATCCACATCGGAATTCTCATCGAGGTAGATTTTTGATCTGAAGCTAAAATTACCCACTCATAGCTCAGATATAATAAAATAGCCATAAAAATCAAGATAATGCCATATGAAACTATTGCTAGAATTCGTTTACCTTTGATTGAAAAACGATCTACCAAAAACGTAATTGAGGCTTGGGACTTATATTTTAGTCCCAAGCTTCCTCCAATAAATGTAATCCAAGCCATCATATATATACTGGCTTCATTTGCCCAAAAAAGTGGCGAATGGAAAAAGTAACGAAATACAACAGCCGCTGCAATTACTAGAGTCATAGCAGCAATTAATATCATACCAACTACTTTTTCAACAGATTCAATCCACCCACTAAATGTATTCATAATAGAAATCCTCCTACTTACGGAATGTATCAATGAACTCCTTAATTAATGGATCTTTTGCTTTATATTCCTCATCATATTTTTCCATGTATGGAGTAAATAATGATTTATCAATTTCATAAAGTTCCATTCCACGATCTGTTAATATTTTCATGTATTCCTCTTCTAAAGAAGATCGTTTCATCGTTGCATATTCTGATGCTGCTGCCATAGATTCTCGAATAATTTTTTGGTCTTCTTCAGGCATTGCATCAAATTTCTCAGCGTTAGCGATCATAACCGATGGCCAAACCATATGATTTGTCAGTGCGCCAAAACCAGTTACTTCATTAAAATTGGACGTAACTGCTGCGTCCAGGTCCATCTCCATTCCGTCAATGACACCTGTTTGAGCTGCTTGATAAACATCTGGTAATGAAATTGATTCTGGATTAGCTCCAAGATATCTGTACCAGTCTTGTAATGCTGGACTTGGTGTTACTCGTAATGTTAAACCTTTCATTTCTTCCGGTGTTTCAATCTTTTCTCTGAACATCATCGTTCTATTACCAGAGAAAAAATAATCCATTGCTCTTAAGCCTTGATCATCAAGAGTGGCCAAAATTTTCTTTGCCACATCAGTATCTTTTGCTTCAAATGCATCTTCATATGAATCAAATAGATAGGGTGCAAACCAAGCACTAAATGCATCGGATTTTGATGTTAAAAAAGCAGTAGTAATAAATCCGAAATCTAATGACCCTGATTCAAGTTGTTGAACCATATCGGGTTCTCCGCCTAATTGGCCCCCAGGATACAATTCCATCTTCATGCGTCCATCAGATCGAGTCTCTAATTCTTCAGCAAATTTCTTTGCAGCATCATTCCAAATATGATCAGGTGGTGCAATGTGAGCTAACTTGAATTTATATTTTTCTCCTGATGCTTCTTTATCCACTTCAGGATCTGCACTAGTTTGCACTGTATTTTCAGAACAAGCACCTAATACCAGCATTAAAATCATTGTAATAATAAAAGCGTAAAAACCTTTTGTATTCTTCATTTATCTACACCTCTTTTTAATGTATTATAGTGAATTTGAATGCTTTCGATTTTGATAACACATTTAATTAATTTATAATTCAGTTAATTCAATTGATATCTTCACCTCCTTTTTCAGACTAAACATGCCTAACAAAACAGGACTAAATTATTGTCGAGCCGTTTAAATCTAATAGATTTTTCGTGTTGAATTTCTTCATCGCAATGTTGTTATCCTCGTTATAGTTGAGTAGAGTAGAAAAATCACCCGAATTATTTCATATTATGAAATTTCCACTAAAAACATAAAATTATTACTAAACCTCAATATATCCTAATTCTTGTGAGATTGATTGAGCGGTATTTATTACACTTTGGATTATCATAGAGCGATTACTTCCTTGCATGTATGAAACAGGTCCAACTAAGTTAACTGCAGCTATTGTTTTTCCTGAATACGATAAAATAGGCGCAGCAATACCGTAGGTACCTGTTGAATTCTCGTTATTACTAACTGAATAACCCACTTTACGTACTATTTCTAAATCTTTCTTCAATTTATTAATGTCAGTAATTGTATTTGGGGCTTGCATCGACAATCCTCTGTTAATAGTTTCTTGAAGGTAGGCTGAGTTATAAGATAACAACACTTTTCCTGTACTCGTCGCATAAGCAGGTTTCCTTGAACCAATATACGTGTGTATGGGTGACGCCTCTTGTGACGAAATCTTCAATACAAAAACAACTTCTCCTTTGTCAAACATCCCAATATGAGCTGTACCAACAAATCTGTGAATTAATTCTTTGACTAAAGGTATAGCCTTATCATAAATATCCTGTTGAAACATTACGTTATTATTCCACTCCAATAATTTCCAACCTAATCGATATCTTCTATTCTGATCTCTAATTAAGACTCCCTCATTACAAAGCGTGGTAACTAGGTGGTGAGTTGTACCAGGGTTCATACCAAGCTTTTTAGCAATTTCTGTATTACCTAATACTGGCTCTTCACTTGAGAAACAACTTATAATATGACAAGCTTTTTTAACAGATTCTATCACGACGAAATCCCCTCTTCCGCAGAATATCCAATCACAAACTGTCAATCAAAATAAACATTACCTACTGTAAGCGCTTTCAATAGTTAGTAAACCACA
>Ga0209013_10003900_pt1 | contig 13139 bp, 8 predicted proteins | sample Cruoilmetagenom2_FD_187291 | JGI IMG/M metagenome (GOLD analysis project Ga0209013, IMG submission 187291) | Oil polluted marine microbial communities from Coal Oil Point, Santa Barbara, California, USA - Sample 2 (SPAdes) (version 2) | ecosystem: Environmental > Aquatic > Marine > Oil seeps ... | reverse complement strand
CCCGCTTGTCGACAGGCAGGCAGGTGGCATCATCTCCTGCGTCAATTGCCGGGCTGCCACCCAGCAAAGGGTAGACGCCATCAGATGTTTGCAGACTGCCCAGAATTGGATCATCTGTGGAAACCGGCGTGCCGCAACTACCCGGCTGTTCTATCAGGTTGTTGATATTGGTGGTGAGGCCGCTGGGGCTGAGGCAATCACCTTCTATAGAGTTGGCCAGAATCGTATTGAGCAGGTGCAATTCGGCAAGTGGGGTTGTTGTGGAGTTAAGTTTGATACCACCTATGCCACCAGGGTCGGTAGCTCTATTGTAGGTCAGCGTACTGTTGTTGACCGTCACTGTGCCATCCCAGTTCAGGATAGCACCACCGCTTTTGGCTCTATTGTAGGAGAATGTGCTGTTGTTAACCGTCAATGTGCCGTCGAGGTTAAAGATACCACCACCGAAGTTGGCACTTTCATTATTATCCAACCAGCTGTTATTGACATGAACAGTTACACTGCTATCCTGAATCATGATCCCGCCACCGCATTTGTACAGAAAACCAGCGATACAGTCAGTCGTTTGGGTATGACCATCCCTGATGACCAGATTATCGAAGGTTACATCGATAGTGGGGGTACTAGTTGTCATCACATTGAATACGCGCACGGCGTCGCTACCGTGGATAACGATAGGTACATTACCCGTGATCGTAAGACTCTTGTCAATTACCAGTTCTCCATCCGGCGAAACATAGATAGCATCCCCACTGAGAGAAGGATCGAAGTCGATCGTACAACCGGCAGGCACGTCGTTGATGGCCTGGCGCAGACTGCCTGGGCCACTCGAATTAACATTCATGACGGTAATTCCGGCAGTGCAGACATTTCTCAGGTTGTAGGTCACACTGTTTGCGGCATTACCATTGGCATTGGCCGAGACCTGATACGAACCGATTTCCCCATTTGCCGTAACCACTAGACTAACCGCACCACCGCTGCCAATTGAAGCCACTGCATTAACGAATGTCAGACCGGCGCCGCTGGATGGTGCGGAGAAAGCAACCTGCCCCCCTTCAACCTGCTCGCCAAAGGCACTGCTAACAGCTAAAGCCAGCGGCTCTGCAAATGAGGAGCTAATTTCTGTTGTTTGTGGTGTGCCGCCGTTCAAAGATAATGTGAAGCCGCGCGACTCATATGCGCCAATATCGCAGGCAGTCCCTTGTGGACGAGCGATCCCCCGTTGATCCGTAGCCAGACAAGTGGCATTATCTCCGGCATCGATGGTCGGGCTGCCGGGCTGCAAGGCATGGGAGAGTGTGGGACCACCGTTGTCTTGCAATGAGGCAAGAAGTGGGTTGGCGTTAAGTAGCGGTGGGCCACAACCATTATTCCGTTCAATCAGGTTGTTGATATTAGTGCCTGCAGGTCCGTTGTTGCTGGCGCAATCATAGCTGCCGGTTGAATTGGCTAAAATCGTATTGCGCAGATGGAGTGAGCCGTTGAAGTTACGGATACCGCCACCCGCGGAATATGCGCGATTGTGCGATAGGGTGCTGTTGTTGACCGTCAGCACACCATCTCTGTTGTAAATGCCACCACCGTAGTCAAAGGCCTCATTGTCGCTCAAAGTACTGTTGTTGACTGTCAATGTTCCCTGATGATTGTAGATGCCGCCGCCACGCGAGTTGGTCAGGTTCCCATAAAAGGTGCTGTTGATAACAGTGACCTCGACGCCGGCGTTTTGAATCATAATCCCTGCACCACAGTGGTCAGAGGATGCTCCACAATCATTTGTCTGGACAAAGCCATTTGCGATTATCAGGCTGTCGAAGGTGACGTTGCCGGCGGTAACATTGAAGACGCGGGTTGAGTTATTGCCGCTAATAGTGATGGGCACATTGCCGCTGATCGTCAGGTTTTTGCCGATGCTCAATTCGCTGGACAACGAGATGGTCTCCCCGCTGAGGCCAGCATCGAATTCGATCGTATCGCCAGCGGCAGCATCGAAGATCGCCTGGCGCAAAGAACCAGCACCACTGTCGTTGAGGTTGGTGACAGTAATGATGGTATTAGGTGCGGCCAGTGCCGACCGAGAGAGCGTGGCTCCGAACACACCTAGCAATGCCAGCATGGGCAGTAGCAGCAATAAGGACATTGACCTTCGTGTTTTTGACATTTGAAATTACCTCGACTTCAATGGTGGTGGGAATCATGCCATGGCTTAGCCGCAGGATGATGACTTTAGCCTGATCGGATGCCATACCAGCTGGTATTATGGACCCCGCATCGCTCTATCTTGCCGCTGTCGGCAATTCGCCGCTGTTGAAGCATGCGATCCCCATTTGGCGAAGTGGATGAGCAATTGCCTCTGCAGTTTAGTGGGACTCTTGGGAGAGCGGACTATAACACATCACAAGATAAGATGCTACAAGGCCAAGATGGGGGCTCTCCTCATGGATTTCGCAGGGGTGCATTGAGGCGGTGTGATCACAGGAACACTCCTATGTTGGCGCAAGGATGAGAATAACCCAGCGCTAGCCAGATCCTCCATCCCCACCTGACTCCCAAATAGCACAAATAAAAAAAGCCGACTCGTTGGATTTCGAGCCGGCTTTGAATCGGAAAGGTGTGATTGGGTCAGGCAGCGACCCGTGTTGCCATGCGGGGACGGAACTTATAGCCGTACTGGATCAGGCCTTCATCACCTTCAACGCTGAGTTTGCGGGTGACCATCTCGACAGGCATGCCGATATGAACCTCTTTCGGGTCGATATCAGTGAGCTGTGCCGTCAACATGGGGCCTTCTTCAAGTCTCACCAACGCCAGGCTGTAAGGGGCCTGGTGCTGAAAACCGGTAGGGGCGTCATACACCGTTGTATGGCTGTAGACTTCACCCTGACCGCTTAGTTGTAGTGGATCGTAGGCTGGTTTCGCACACTCAGGACAAATATCGCGAGGGGGGAACACTTTGGTTCCACAATGATGACAAATCTCACCCTGCAAGTTGTAGCGTTGTTTTTTGACTCTCCAATTACGGGCAATGTGCATAGTTTTGATGCTCCTCTATCACTGGATTATTTTACAATCGATGCGAAGTATAGCGTGCATTGACTCTCAAAAGGTGTCAGGTCGCGATCGACAAATCATACCGCCAGTGTTTGACAGCTACTTCAAAGATAATATCTATATATTTTTCATTTTTTGTCAACATATAAATCCTCAATCTTCACCAACCAGAATATGGGTGACAATAGTGGCGCCAGAGCCACCGATATTCTGTGCCATGCCGATGTGCGCGTGTGCAAGCTGGTTAGGCCCAGCTTCACCGCGAAGTTGCTGAACGACTTCGGCCACTTGGTAAACGCCAGTAGCTCCCACTGGGTGCCCGCGGGCCTTGAGCCCACCCATGGTGGTTATCGGCAGCCGGCCATCCAAGGTGATGGCGCCAGATTCACCCAACTCAACGCCACGCCCTCGCGGCGCGAAGCCGCAGGCTTCGAGGGATAGGATAGACATGATGCTGAAAGCGTCGTGCAGCTCAAATAGATCGATGTCAGCGGGAGTGACGCCTGCCAGGGCATAAGCCTTATGGCTGGAAAGATAGGCAGCCTCAAGATACAGTGGATCGCTGCGGTCGTGAACAGCCAGCGTATCTACAGCGGAGGCTGAGGCGGCAATCCGCACAATGCGCTTGCTGCGACCATATTCTCTGGCCCGGTTGGAGGGGACCAGCACCAGCGCCGCTGCTCCATCACAAATGGGCGAGCTATCCATCACGTTGATGGGTGGGGCTACCACGGGCGCTTTTTCGTAGCGGGCGGGAGAAATTTCCATGTGGAACATCGCATTTGGGTTAGCCAGAGCATTGTGGTGCGCATTGACAGGGAATGGAGCAAAAGCGCTGTGGGCAACATGATGTTCGTGTATGTAACGTTGCATCAGCATCGCGTTCAACGCCAAAAAAGTTGCTCCTTCAGCGACCTCGTACTCCTGATCGGCAGCTAGCGCCAGCCCGGCTGTGGTTTCTGCCGGCAGTGTATCGGTCATCTTCTCGATCCCGGCCACGATCACGACATCAGCCATACCGCTGGCAACAGCCATGGCGCCGACGCGCAAAGCCGCCGCGCCTGACGCACAGGCAGCTTCGATCTTTGCCGCCTCAATGCCTCGCATCCCCATAAAATCGGCGATCAATGTCGCCAAATGCTCTTGCCCGGCCAGTTCACCAGACAACATATTCCCGACGAAAAGCGCGTCAGCCTGTTCGATGCCTGCATCCTGCATGGCAGCACTGATTGCATCATGTCCAAGTTGTCGAAGCGATTTTTCCCAAAGTTCTCCTACTGGCGTCTGTCCAACACCTACGATAGCAACATCTCTCATAATAATTTCCCTAATTCATCCTCAATTTCCCGCGATAGCGCAGGTAAGTGGCGTAGTCGATAACCGTACGGCGGGCGATATAATCCTCGGTGGTCGGGGCCAGTAATCGCCGGTCGTGAATATGCTCGGTCACTTCGAAAGACATGGCATCACTACCTGCGCCCGAACCAAAGGAAACGACCATGATGCGATCACCTGGTTCAGCGACATCGAGCACGGCCGTGAGTCCCACAATGGAAGCGCCCGAATAAGTGTTGCCAATGCGCCCGACCAACAAGCCTGCCTCCCACTGTTCTGGCTTGAAACCCAACTGCTTGGCCGCCCGCATGGGAAACTTGACATTGGGTTGATGCAGAACGACGTATTTATAATCAGATGGAGTGCGGTCCATGGTCTCCAGCAGCATCTGACCGGCGGTGACGATATGATGGAAATAGGCTGGCTCGCCCGTAAAGCGCATCCCATGAGAGGGATACTCAGCGTGCGGGCGACGCCAGAAATCCGGGGTATCGGTGACATACGAAAGAGAGCCCTCGAAACGGGCCAGGGCTCCGTGCTCTGGTCCAACGATAATCGCTGCGCCACCTGCGCCAGCTGTATATTCCAGCGCATCCCCCGGGCGACCCTGGGCGGTGTCAGCCCCGATCCCCATGGCGTAATCGGCCATATCAGAACCAACCAAACCCACAGCGGCGATAATCGCTTCCGAGCCCGCTTTGCAGGCGAATTCCCAGTCCGCAGCCTGAACCATCGGCGCAGCGTCCAGCACCTCGGCCACGATGGTCGAGGTTGGCTTCACGGCGTAGGGGTGGCTTTCGCTGCCGACCCAAACGGCCCGTAAGTCGGTGGGGGCAATGCCCGCACGGGCGAGAGCATTCCGGGCGGCCTCGATAGCAATGGTGGCCGTATCTTCATCAAGACCGGGAACGGCTTTTTCCTGGATTGGCAATCCCCCATGGCCATCTGTCCACACCTCAGAAACTTCCTGAGCGGGCAAACGATAGCGGGGGACATAAGCGCCATAGCCGGTAATACCGACCGGACGCGAGGGTTTGAGTAGTAGTTTTTTCATTTTTTCATCAACTTTCTTTTATCGTGTAAGGCCATGTGTCCGCGCTGGATGCCTTCGCTTACCAAAGCGCGTAACGCAGCCAGATTCTGAGCGAGTCCTGCGGCGACCATGATTTCCGACAACGTGCGAGCGTTCGGATTATCCAGGATCCTGAGGGCAGTGCGCACGGTCGGATGGCTTCTGGTCAGGCCGCCCACTGTACCAACAGCCAAGGGAAGTTGCAAATGCCCGACCAGGTATTCCTGCTCGACGTGCCAGTCTATCAAAGACCGGTATTGACCGTCCCGGGCGGCAAAAGCGTGTGCGCCAGCTTCGATGGCGCGCCAATCCTGACCAGTCGCAAGCGCCACAGCATCGATGCCATTGAAGATACCCTTGTTATGCGTGGCTGCACGGTAAGGATCAGCATAGGCGAATGCATTGGCCTCGACAATGCCCTGGACGACTTCCTCCCCGCTAAAATCAGCACTGTCGAATGCCGTCACGGGGATGCGGCATGTGGCCCAGGCTTGTCGCTGATCGCTGAGATTGGAGAGAATGCGCAGCAACGCCCGTCCCTCGGTGATCGCTTCCAGTTCGGGAGAAAGGGCCTCGCAGGCAGTGTTGACGGCGTTAGCGCCCATCGCATCACGCGTGTCCATCAGCAAATGGACCACGAGCATCGGCCCTGCTGGCGTATCCACCAATTTCCGAACCTGGAGATCGATGGGGCCGCCGCCGAGACGACGAATGGTGGGATGCAGATGAACGAGTTTGGCCAAAAGCTCCACTTTGCGACTGTTGATGCGGACAATGGCTGCATCCATGTAGGGCACATCCAACAATTGAATCTGCCCAATCATCACTGGTTCCGTGCTGCCGGTTTCAAATCCGCCCCCTGTTCTCGCCAGACGCGCGGCATTGGCCATCGCCGCCACCACTGATGGCTCTTCGATGACCAGAGGAATCAGGTAATCCCGGCCATTGATGATGAAATTGGGGGCAATGGCGAATGGCAGAGTGTAAAGACCAATTGCATTTTCTACCAGAACATCAGCGTCTGCCAGATCGATGCCGCCAGAAAGCGCCAGACGATCACTGTCATCTAGCTCCGCCCAGGTGGCCACGACATCTTGCCGTTGCTGGGGATTTATGTTGTAAAAGCCTTTTAACCGGCTGCTCTTTTGGTCATTCATCATGTCTCTCAGTCAGCGATTCTCCTGACAAGGCCCTATCCTAACACCGAATCACTATCAAAAACTATCAGAAAACGTTCGTAGGGTGCGACCCTTGCGGTCGCCCAGCGACTTAACGACAATGTAACGGCGCTCAAGCGCCTACTACGAGCCACTTACAATTGTGTCATCCAAGCAGCTATCTGGGCTGTGATCGGATCCAGCAAAGCGGGGTTTAGTGAAAGAATAGCGCCAACAACCAACAAAGGCACGATAATCCATAGCAGACGAGAAGGTTCACGCTGAAGTTGGGGACCTGATAATGGTTGGGTTAATGCTCTCAGCAAACGGATTAACCCCAACGTGGCGACGAACAAAAACAACAATACCCATAGAAAAACCGCCGGTTGCGTTGTCTCTGCCAGATGCAATGTGGCAAGTCGTACCGGGAACAACGCGCCCAAGGGCCATCCCAACAAAAAGAGTCCGCCACCGACAACAGCCAGCGTGGTGATAGGCAGTCGTTCGCTAGCGCCATTAAATAGGCTGTATTCGGCATTCTCACCAAAACGATTATTGAGCGTGCGGATTCCCGCCGCAACAATGACCAACACCAGTGGCTGCACAAGGAATAACCCTACCATCGTCTGGGTTCCAAATTCGCCACTGAGGCTCCAGACCAGAAAGGCGGCACCGTAGCACCACAACAAAATGTAGCCCCAGAGCTGGCCCAACCTGTTGCTGCTCATGGCGAAAATCGCACCCCAGCCCATCTGGATGACTGCCAGCCAGGGCAACCATACCGCTGGATCAACGACATCCGTCACAGTTGGGTAGGCCAGCATGATGTGGCGCACAAGCGCATACACCGTAATCTGCCAAACACCGACCAAAAACGCGGCGGTGAATGGCGGGGCATCTTCGCCCTGTGCGGTAATCCAGCCATGCAGCGGAACCGGCGTAAGGAGCAACAGCACGCCGACAACCAGGGCCCGCCAGCCGTTGGCCCAAAGGGCGGGATCGTCAGCGGCGATGGTGGTTTGGCCCAGCACCCAGGCCGTAAACAGGAAAAAAGGGAAAGCCAATGTCGGCGCCAACAGAGTGCGTAAAGCGGCGCGAGCCAGACGGGGCGCTGCACCCTGCGCGGGAAAAGTCATGAGCACGGCTGCAACAACCAGCCACACAGGAGCCCACAAAAGCGGTTCGCTACTCAACGCCAGGATCAGCGCAGTAAGGATGAAGGGGATGCTGGGGACAAATGCGCGGTCGGCCCTGAGTCCGGCTGTGACGAGCGCAAACAAAGCACCCCAGAAAGCAAGCAGTATGGTCGCACCTCGGGCGGCGAGGCTAAGCTGTAAAGTGAACCCGAGGAACTGGCTGCTCTCGTCCAACAGGAGCGTCTGTCCCAGCAGCTCGGTGATCCCTGACTCCGGTATTGTCCACAACTGCAGAGCAAGCCCCGACAGGCCTGCCGCCACGATGATGCCCGGCAACCAGGGAAGGCGTCTCAGGATGCTGGCAAGGAGCGCGATGAAGAGCAGCCAGAGCAGTACCGCTGTCAGAAGCGTCATCCTTCCTCCGGGTGCGGCCAGAATCGAGCACCGTCGACAACGATCAGGTAGGAGATGGCGAAGCCAAGCAGGAGTTCCAGGCTGGCCAGAAGCCCCACTGTCCCTACATCAACCTGTAGTGCGAGGATCACAAAGCTCGCTGCCAGAATCCACATCGACAGACTCAATCCCCAACGCATTGGCCTGTCTCCCAGCCCCAGGCCTACCAGCCCGGCTAATGCTAAAAATGTGGCGAAGCGTGCGAGATCAGCAGGGAGTTTCGGGAAACCGATCTGCGGGCGGATGAAGTACACAATCAGTATGAGAAACAGAAACAATGCCAGGCGCATCAAAGTGGATGGATTCAGACTCCAGGCGGGACGCCACCAGGATATGCCATGTTGCTTGCGACGCACGCTATCGACTCGACGCGCCGATAAAAACCACATCACGGCCACCAATCCGCCCACAACCCATTGCATCAGCGCCCATTCGGGTGGCATCAATTGCACAAGCAGAATGCCCGCGAGCACCTTTAGCAAGGCGTAGGCCAACAAAGCCACACGCCAATCGCTGGCCACCAACATTGCCGCGACGAACAAAATGCTCAGACCGATGGCGCTTTGTTGCGCCAGAGGACTGGCAAATTCGAGGAACTGGTCGAGGGTAGGCATAAGAGAGAGAGTGTTTTGGTATTATCCGGCAAGAAGTATCCAGGTGACCAGCGCCGCCAGCAGCACCCAACCAAATTGCCCTGCGCCGTCCAGCAAATCGCTCAACGAACCGATAGCGGTATTGACAACAAGAAAGATACGACCCAGGCCATCATACAACCAGCCCAGGCCGGTGATATAAGCCAGATTCATTTGCCAACCACGCAAAGCTCCGAACAGCCTTTCATCGAATATCGCCATGGGCAAACCAAGCGCTATGGGCAATAATAAAATCAGCCAACCTGTCCATCCTGCCTGCTGGATCAGGGGGAGGAGACTGTCAAAAGCTTCTGCGGGTGTGTAACCGGCCAAATTCGCCAGATTGGCAGGGAAGATGCCCCACCAAACTGTGAGGAGCGCCGCCGCAACTAAAGTGATTGTTACAAATCGTGATGTTCCATTTGATCGGTCAGCGTCCTCAATAACCTGGGTGTTGGTTGGGCGAAACATGGCGGCAACCAACATAATTTGGGCCAGTAACACCAATAGCAAGCCTGGCAGACCGACGATGGAGCCGGCAAGCTGGCCTAACACCAGGTTGGATACAAAGCCTGGCGTCAGGGGCAGGCCCAAAAATAGTGCCGCTGCGAGCAAATGCGGCACGCTCCAACGAGAACGATAAGGGCTTACACGCGCTATCGCCCAAAGGGTTCCACCTAGCGCCAGAACAGCCAGAGGAAAAATCGCTCCCACCGGCGCCGGTAGCCGAGTGAGCCCCAAGATCAGGACAGCCCAAACGCTGCGATTGATCAGGACGTATGTCCAGGCGCGATCGCGATTAGGATCAGCCCACGCCGCCAAGGCGCTACCCAATAACGCCACAATAGCCAGGGGCGCCCAAGCCTGACTGGCCAGTAGCGCAAGGTCGAAAACGCCCAAAAGATGCAGGGCGGCCAATCCCGGCACAAGGTGGATGACAAGATGGCGACCGGGAGAGCGACGCGTCTCGGGGACCAGCCATAAATGAAAGGGATAGACGCCGATTTGCATGGTCGCCGCCAACACCACCAACAGCTGCGCCTGGGCATTCAGTGGTTGGCCGCGCAGAGCGATATTGAGGCTATCCACACCATTAAGCAAAGATGCGCCCATCAGAAAAAGGGTTGAGAGAATGCCCACGCTCCATGCTTTCGCTGAGCTTGAAGAGGTAGCGCCCGCTGCCAAACCCAGAAACAGCGTCATCAGGGCCCATGCCACCAACAGGCTAATCCACGTATCGGAAAGCGCGACCAGGAGCGCGAACGCTGCGGTCAATAGCGACCAGTGTCTTGGATCGACGAATCCTGGACGCCACCGCCACCCTGGCAGCGCCACCGCTGTGAGTGCCAGCAGGCTAATACCGAAACCGCTTAACCACACCCAACCATCCAGTTTATACCCAAATGCCGCGCTAAGCTCAAGCGGCGCTTGCCAAACCCATAAACTCATGGGACGCTCTGCCTGGAAGCGCAGTACAATCCACAAGATAAGTGCGAGGGCGGCTAACCAGGCAGGTACAACAACACGCCAGCGATCGGGGAGACGCCTACCGTACAGAATCAACAAGCTGGCGCCTATGATCAGAACGGCCAAGGTTCCCAACGGTGTAGTCCACAGAGTGCTCATACGCAGGGAATTTTAGCACGGGTCGACAAGAAGGAGAAAAGAGAAGCAATATCAGGTGAAGTTAGGGTATAATAAAAATGTAAACGTAATTGCTTTTCCTGAAAAGATCATGAATCCTATCAGCGCTTTTTTCCTGGACCATTTGATTTTCGTCTATCTTGTCTATGGCCTTGCCTTTATTGGCATGGGTTTGATGGTGTTTACGACCTGTAGACAGGGAGCCATGGCGTTTCGATTTTCACGGGCTATCCGGCCGCTGGTGTTCTTTGGTTTTTTGCACGGCATCCACGAATGGATTGAGATGTTCCAACTCATTGCGTGGAGATCAGACCAAACTATCCCCACCGCGCCTCAAGAATGGATGCGCCTGGTGATCCTGGCCACATCATTCCTGCTGTTGCTGGCATTCGGGGTGCTGTTGCTTAGCCCAAAGCAAGTTTCCTGGCGAAATTTAATCATCTATTTGGCTGCGTTCACTGCTTTGTGGTTGTTCAGCATCCTTGGTGCGCAGGCGATCCTGAAGCCAACGCCGCTGGAATTAACGCAGATCGCCGATGTGCTGGCGCGTTACAGTCTCGCTGTTCCGGGCGCTCTGTTGGCGGTTTGGGCGCTGATGAGACAACAGCGTACATTCCGCGAAAGCGACATGTCGCAATTTGGCCGCTATCTGGTTTGGGCTGCCACAGCGATGTTTCTGTATGGCGTCGTCGGCCAGATGTTTGTGCGGGAAACACAACTGGCTCCATCCAATGTATTGAATGGCCAACAATTTATGGCCTGGTTTGGCATACCTGTGCAATTTTTTCGGGCTGTCGTGGTGGTGATTTTCGTCTATTTCCTGCTGAAAGCGCTGGGGGCTTTTGAAGCGGAACGACAACGACAACTTGAGGCAGCAAATCAAGCGCAGATCGAAGCGAAGCAAGCGCAAATCGAAGCGGAGCAGCAAAGCCGGCATGAAGTGGAGCGCCTGAACGAAGAGCTCCGCTCGATGACGCATGAAATGGCCTTACTGCTCGATTTGGCTAACATCCTGGTTGCTCCTATGTCGCTGGATAAACGCCTGCATGCTGTTCTCGAAGAAATTGTACAGATTATACATGTGTGCGACCACAGTTTGATCTTACTGGCCGGGAACGATGAGAAGGAATCGGAGGTGGCGGCAGCGGTGGGGTTTGAGCAACACGAAAACGACAGTCTCTATTTCGATGCCGTGCAACTGGGAACCAAATCTATCGCCCAGAGTCGAGCGATGTGTCTACGAATTGATGGCGCACTTCTGGAATTTCATCCCGATAACGAAGAGGAGCGGCGGCGCTGTCAGGAGTACCGAAGCCCGATGATACTTTTCTGTCTCCCACTTTATGTTCAGGATACAGCCATTGGCTGCCTTTCCTTTGGGTGGCCCCCTGATCAGGCGCGCGAACCATTCTCTTTGGACGAGTTTCAATTGGTCTTTGCAGCAACGCAGCAGCTTGGCCTCTCTATCGAACATGCTCGCCTGAGCAAAGAGGCAAGGGACCGCGAAAAACTGCTGGCCAATCTGCTCCATCAGGTGGTGGAAGCGCAGGAGGCGGAACGGCAACGTATTTCCCGCGAGCTGCACGATGCCAGCGGTCAATCCCTGACTGCTCTTTCGTTAGGATTGCGAGGCGTAGAATCGCTTCTCATCCAGGAACAAAGTGTGGCCATACCACAAGTGCATGAGTTGGGTATCATCAGCACACAGGCTTTGGGTGAACTCAGGCAGATTATCTCGGATCTGCGCCCATCCCATCTCGACGATCTCGGTTTGATTCCCACCCTCCGCTGGTATCTTTCCCAGATAGAAGAACGCCATGCTATTCGGACCCATTTTGAAGTAGAAGGAAGTATGATCCGACCGCCGGCGGAATGCGAGACGATCTTATTCCGAATCACGCAAGAAGCGATTTCCAATATCATCAAACACGCAGAAGCCACCAATGTACAGGTAAGCCTGAACAGCAATCCTCCGAAAATCGATTTGATCATCGAAGATGATGGCGTTGGGTTTGAGCCAGAACAGTTACTCGACCAGGAACCGAGCCTGAGTGGCTGGGGCCTCCTGGGTATGCAAGAGCGCGTCTCCCTAATGCAGGGGCGCATGCAAATCGACTCAGAGCCAGGCAAAGGAACTCGCATTTCAGTCACAGCCAATCCTGTCCCATGGGAGCAAGCAAATGGCAGCAAAAACGAAATTACTACTGGTTGACGACCACGAAATCGTCAGATCGGGTTTGCGTATGCTATTCCTGGCCGAACCTGATATGGAAATCGTGGGGGAGGCGGCCAGTGGCATGGAAGCGCTGGAAGCTGTGGGAAAGCTGGCCCCTGATGTGGTGATTATGGATGTTTCCATGCCCGGCATAACCGGTATCGAGGCCACACGTCGCATCAAGGTGATGTATCCTGATGTCGCTGTGCTGGCTTTGACGATGTACGAATCGGAGCAGTATTTCTTCGAGATGCTGGAAGCAGGTGCGTCCGGTTATGTCCCCAAGCGCGCAGCAGCCGATGATCTGGTATCGGCCATCAGGGTTGTGAGTCAGGGTAATGTCTTTCTGTATCCCTCAATGGCGAAACTGCTGGTGTCAGATTTTTTGCAGCGTGAGGAGGCAGAGGACGCGACCAGCGAAACACCGCTCACCCCTCGCGAACT
>Ga0209013_10003899_pt1 | contig 13145 bp, 8 predicted proteins | sample Cruoilmetagenom2_FD_187291 | JGI IMG/M metagenome (GOLD analysis project Ga0209013, IMG submission 187291) | Oil polluted marine microbial communities from Coal Oil Point, Santa Barbara, California, USA - Sample 2 (SPAdes) (version 2) | ecosystem: Environmental > Aquatic > Marine > Oil seeps ... | reverse complement strand
GCCTGGTATTTATACCGTCAATTTCCCCTGGTAATGACACTACTACAGATAAGAAGTATACTTATTCATCCGCTTTCTGGGTGCCCTCTTTCGCAACTGCCATTGCCGTTGCACATTCAACGATTGTTTTTGACGCCAGTTCATTTAATTCATCACTCAGTGATTCACCCTGCAGTTCTGATACAAAACCAGAAAAATTCTTTGCATTTTCATCTTCATCTACATTGTACTTTATTTTTACATGAGCAAGCGAAGTGCCCAAAAGTTTAATGCAGGTAGCCAGCTGTTCTTTACTGGCCTGTTCCAATGAATCGTCTAACAACATATTTAGACGAGTAATATCATCCAAAGATAATTTCTTCATTTAATTTCTCACTAATTTAAATTTAATAATTGTGCTTTCAGAGTAGCCGGCAGGTCGGAAATGGTCAGGGTTTCTTTTTCTGCATCAAAAATAACGCTATCCCCTAAGGCTTCTTCATTAATCGTAATACTCACCTGGGCATTACGGCCACTGAGCTTATTAAAACGTCGTATCACTGATTTATTCGGTGAAATTTCATTGGCCAGTTCAAATTGTTCACTATGGACATAATTCATAAAATCATCAACTGCACCTTCAGCGACGTAATCTGAAAAATCTTTCAAAACAACATTTTGACCTTTTTCAGCTTGATCGAGACAATATTCGGCAGCTTTTTGTTTAAACTGTGATTTTTTCTCATCATCACTTAACTCATTGTCACAAAACTGTCCTACAGCAGTAAATAATTCACTGGTTTCCTGTCTGGAATCAATGGTTTCATCGCTGCCGATAAACTTTCGAAAATACTCCGATAGTTTATGACTTTCCTTAGCACGAATCATGGAGATATACCGCCCTGATTCCAGTTCCTCCTGCCATTGAGTTAAGTCGATTCGAGCAGCAAGATGAAGCTTACTGATATCAAGGTAATCAATATTATTTATTTCCAGCTTATTATTAACCGAAACACCAGGCACATTATTGAGCATGCTGATCAGCATATAATCACTACCAAAAAGTGAATAATGTACATAAACCATATAACCGCCAGTCGCTTTGCTGGCCTGGTCAATATAATGTTTTAATAAAGCCATTCCCTGCTGGGTATAATCAATAAAGCTATTTTGTTCACCACTGCCTTTTTGTTCAAGATAGGTGGACAATAAAGTTTTCATACTACTGACTGAAGCATCCTCTTCAATAAAGCTGCCGAAAACCTTAGTCGGCTTACTGTTATAAACCTTATTAAGCTCATCAAGAAATGCTTCAAGAGCAGATGACGCAGCAATGGATTCATGACTCAATGATAAATTTGACGGGCCTGAATCGGCCTGTTTTTCAATTAAATGAACAACTAATTCCTGGATGACCATGGTGAAAAAATACTCTATGATTAAATAGTACGAAGCGGGATATGATACTTTATTTTTAAGATAAATTAACTTGTTTTAGCTTTTTTTAATTTAATTTCTTCTCTGGGCACAGGCATTCCAAGATAATAACCTTGAAAACCATTACATCCGCATTCGACCAGATAATCAAGCTGCTCTTTTGTTTCAACTCCCTCTGCAATAAGTTGCAGATTAAGGTGTCGGGCCATTGAAATAATAGTGTCTACAATAACAACTTCATCTTTGGTCGAAGCAATATCGCAGACAAAAGAACGATCAATTTTTAATTCATCAATAGGTAATTGTTTTAAGTAAGAGAGAGATGAATAGCCCGTTCCAAAATCATCAATTGAAAATCGAAATCCTGATTCTTTGAGTATTTGCATATTACTTATTGTTCGTTCAAGGTTTCTGATAATAATTCCTTCTGTTACTTCCAGCATTAACTGGCTTGGGTTGGCACCTGTTTTATGTATAAATGAATTAACCCAGTCAATAAAGTTTAAATTGGAAAATTGTCTTGGACTGATATTGATAGATATCTGGGGAATAACTTTACCCGTTTTTTCAGCCATAACAAGAAAATCACACACATCAGAAAAAATTTTGTCACCGATTTCTATTATCAGGTCACTTTCCTCTGCCATAGGTATAAAATCATCTGCTGGGATGAGTCCTCGTTCAGGGTGTATCCACCTGACCAGTGCTTCAAAACCTATTAGGTCTTTATATTGATTATATTGTGCTTGATAGTAAACAACCAGTTCATCATTTTTAAGCGCCTGCCTTAATTCTCTCTCTAATAGTAATCGCCTATCGGCCATTTCCTGCATCTCAGAGTGATAAAAGCTGAAAGTATTTTTTCCTTCATCCTTAGCTGAATACATTGCGGTATCAGCTTGTTTGAGTAATTTTTGCGGTGTATTGCCATCAGTTGGAAAAAGTACCACCCCCATACTGGTTGTAACGTGTAATTCATAGCCTTTAATTGAACATGGTTCTTGCAAGGATTGAAACATTTTTTCAACGACAGTTGTTGTAAGATTGACTGCTTCATCTATATTGTCTGATAAATCAGTTAGAAGGATAACATATTCATCACCACCTAATCGTGCAACAGTATCATTGCTTCGAGTGATAGTCTTTAACCTGTCGGCAACCTCCTTAAGTACCAGGTCGCCATGATTGTGCCCTAAGGAATCATTAATATTTTTAAAGTTATCCAGGTCCAGAAAAATCAGCGCTCCGATAGTTTTGTGTCTATATGCTTCAGACAATGCACTATTAATACGCTCTTCTAATAATTTACGATTGGCTAAATTTGTTAATTGATCAAAATGAGCTAATTTCCACAATTCATTCTCTTTTTCTTTAAGGTTGGACACATCTTTAAAGATTGAGACATAGTGGGTGTCTCCATTTTCATTTTTGATCGTATTGATCGTTTGCAGCGCTGGAAATTTATCTTTTCCTTTTCTACGCTCCCAGATTTCACCCTGCCAGTATCCGTTTTTATTAACTTTCTCCCAAATTTTCTGATAGAACTGTTCATCGTCTTTTGTTGAGTGTAAGAGTTCTGTATTATTCCCAATGATTTCTTTACTTGTATAACCGGTTATTTTACTGAAAGCAGGATTTACATAAGTTATAAATGTTTTATCATCGGCGATAAACATAGCATCAGTCGATTGTTCAAAAAATGTTCGGTGTAATAATAAATCTGATTCTATTTTTTTACGTTCTGAAATTTCTTTATTTAAACTATCTATATGTTTCTTTCGTTCCTGCTGGGCCTTACTAAGAGCTATACTCATTAGATTAAACGACAGGCATAACTCTCCAATTTCATTTTTCTGATTATTTTCCAGATTCAGGGTGACATAATCCCCTTTTGCTATACTTTTTGTCATGCTGGTGAGTTCTTTTAAGGGGTTAATTAACCAGCACTTTGCAAGTGTATAGCCTAAATAGAGTGAAATAAATATGCCCAGCATACTAATAAACAGGACAATAAAAAGATAAAATTGAGTTGATTCCAGGAATAAGGTCGATGGAATAATTTTTACAATATACCATTTTTTGATTTGCTTAAATTCGGTAATAACAGGAGAGAAAAAAACCTCATTATCTTGTATAAGACTGTGCTGAAAAGTATTGCTTAATAAATGATTCAATTGCTCATTAAAGCCAGGAAGGTCACTTTGTAAGGTATATTCATTTCCTCTTAATTTACTCCAGCTTTTATCTGTATCCGGGTGAAGAAGATAATATCCGTCTGAATCAATGACAAAGGTGGAACCACTTTTTTGCCTTAAATCCTGAGTGACATCCGATAAAATTTGTCCTGAAACACTAATAACAAGAATGCCCTGTAAATGCTCTTGCTTGTCATAAACCTGTGTTGCCAGGCGTATAATGGGATATAGACTATTATTATCAGTCTCCTGAGCATCGTAAAATTCAATATCAGAAATATAAACTTCACCTTTTAATAAGGCCATCGCATTATTAAAAAATGTTTGATCAGATTGATCCGTAAGCTGTTCATCTTCTACAAGTGATATTTCCCCTTGTTGTTGATTAATTTTAAGTCTTTCTATACCGTTAATATCCAGGTATGTGAGTTGTTGGTAAAGATGATTGCTTTTTATAAAATCAACAAAAACTTCTGTTGAGTTGATTTTAGAAAACTGATCCAACATTCTGCTTTCAATGTCTTTATTCTTACCAAGAAAATCAACACTGCTGAATATTCTTATTGCAGGAACCTGGCTAAGGAAAATCACATTATGCGCAGTGCTTTCAAATAAATTTGTAATAAACTGACTTTTGACTTCTAAGCTACGCTGGGCGGATAACCTTTGTTTTACAAGCAATGCCTTTTCTTCTAATGCAGCAGTATATGCCACCAGGACAATCGGCGTAAAAACAGCACAGAAAACCAGAACAATTCCGAGTTTAACCTTAATTGATAAACGACTCAGGTTTATTTTCAGATTAGAATAGAGCTGCTTGAAACGCATTCATTCCTCATTATTAATATTAATAGTGGTTACTTTATCAAGTATATTATGACCTGATGCCTTAAAAAGAAGTATAATTTTACAACATTAAAACTATAGTACTATTTGCCAGAGATAACCATGTCAATTTCATCTGCTAATTGTGAAAAAAAATCCTTTTCCTGGGGCAATTTCTGGCAATATTTCTTTTATTTTTTCTATTTTTCCGGCTTACATCAGATTATCATCTACACCAGTGGTATAGCGGGTATTATTGGTTTATTCCAGGCTATCTCCATGAGTTTTCTATGGCTGATCCCAATACTATTATTGCCCAGCTACAGCAAATTCATTTCAGCTGTAACTGGACTGATCCTCTGGTCAAGTTCTTTGATTACAATGGGTTATCTGGCCTTATATCGCCAGGATTTTTCCCAAAGTGTTCTATTTATCATGTTTGAATCCAACTGGTCTGAATCCAGTGAGTTTCTTGAATCCTATTTCAGCTGGTGGATGATACCTGCCTTAATTGTTTACACTATGATCCCTTTGCTGATCTGGAAGCATTTAACCCCCCTTTATTCTTCAAAAAAAATGCGCACCATTATTGTCGTTTCTATCTCTCTTATTGTGTGCTGGCCCCTATTCGATCGTCATATTATCAAACAGGCTTCTGTAGAAAATTCTGTCAGATATCAAATAAATGCAATGGAACCTGTCGCACCCTGGCATCTGGTTGTGGGTTATATAAAATACAGAAAAGCACTTTATGAGATTGAGCAGCATTTATTAGCAAACAAAAATATCGCACCGCTGGATACTCTACACGATAAGAATATCAGTACGTCAAACACTTTAGTTTTAGTCATTGGTGAATCAACAAACAGACAGCGGATGAGTCTTTATGGTTATCATCGTGAGACTACCCCCTTATTGTCAGCATTAAGCAATGAATTGTTAGTATTTGATAATGTTTATGCGCCACGTCCCTATACCATCGAAACACTGGAACAGGTATTATCATTTGCCGACGAAAAAAATCCCAATTTATACCTGGAAAAACCAACCTTAATCAATCTGATGAAACAGGCTGGCTATAAAACCTACTGGATCACTAATCAGCAAACCCAAACCTTACGCAATACTATGTTGACGACATTTTCCAGGCAAGCTGATGAACAAATTTACCTGAATAATAATCGCTCGCAAAATTCTGCGCAATATGATGAAGTTGTTATTAAACCCTTTGCAAAGATATTGAATAATAGTGCACAGAGAAAATTTATAGTCATTCATTTAATGGGCACCCATCGGGCCTATCATTATCGCTACCCTGAACACTATAATTTTTTTACCAGTAGAACAGGTCAACCTCCCTGGATAAGAAGCAGGAGACATGTCAGGGAATATAATGAATATGACAATGCCGTTCGTTACAACGATTACGTTGTTGCAACATTAATTCAAAAATTTAAAGACAGTGAAAACAATGGCTTTCTAACTTATTTTGCCGATCATGGTGAAGAAGTTTATGATAATCCTATGCACCTTTTTGCCGGACGAAACGAAGCCGCACCAACCAGCCCGATGTATGCCGTGCCATTCATAATCTGGCGTAGTGACTCCTGGCAGAAGAGTAATAAATTAACTGCAGCAAAAAAAATAACCCATCGTGCCTATACCCTGTCGGACTTTATTTATACCTGGTCTGATTTGGCTGGAATCAGTTTTAAGGAATTTGAACCCGGTCGAAGCATTGTTAGTCCACTGTTTTCACAACATCCCGTATGGATTGGGGATCCCGAAAACCCGGACAAACTCAGAGATTTATATAAGCAGCCATTTTCAGAGCCCCGGAAGATGAGTCACATCTTCCCTTAAACGAACAAATCCAGCTAAGGCCAGACCCCGCTCCTCAAGGCGATAACGCAATATTCGTGTTGAAAAACAACTGACTTTCGAGTTACACAGAGCCACAATCGGCTCCGCTCCAAGCTTATTGATAAAAAGATCGATTTGCTGGTTTGACATCAGCAGAATCGGAGCATGCAGGAACTTTTTGCCTTCCAGACCCTTTACCCTTTCATGTTTGTACATGGAAAGATCGACTAGCGTCTTAACGCTGACATTTTTGCTCTTAAGCCAGAGTCCCCGATGATTTTTATGATTTTGAGGCAGCAGGTGTATTAGCGAGCCTTCCCAGATCTTTTTATTATCCTGGTTTTTTTTAATTTGCTGATAGCCCTTTTTCAATACCAGATTAACACCGCCGGATTCCTGCTGGATCATCTGCGCAGCAAGCTGTGAACGCTCCCCTTCATGACAGTAAAAAACTCGCTCTTTCCCCTGCGTTTCCCTAATCAAATCCTGTCGGACTTTTTTCTCATGAAGAAGCTCTCCAAGACGATAATTCAGTGAGTTCCTGATTCTTCCCTGAGAAAACTCCTCTTTTTCCCGAACATCGATAACCACATACTGGTCTGCATTGGCCAGGATGGTTGATAATGGAATAACGCGAACCGGGACATCTTTTCTGCTCATCTGCACAAGTTCCGTTTTTCCTGCACGTTCACTTTTCACCAGTTCCCAGGTTGCCTTTAATTCGATGATATAAAATACGCCTGCAATACAGATAAGCAGCAGGAAAATTGACACAAATATCTTATAGGCTTGGTTCTTGATATCAGGGTTCTTAAAATCAGGGGTCATGTTATTCATATTCTTCTATGCTTGTCTGGATTCTAAGCGGTACATGGTGTTCCCTTGCGAGAATAGCCACATGAGCACTGAGAGCGCCGTATTTACAGATAATTCCTTTAATACTGGACATATATTTGCCTATTTCCGGATATAAATGCTCAGTAACAACAATGGCTCCCGCAGGGATTTCCTGTTCCCGTTTTGTTAGTAAATAATAGGGCCCTTTTTCAAGGTCACCAGCAACGACAACAATGCCCTGTTCGTCTCTTAGGGATATGCTTTTCCAGATGCATCGGTCCCTGTCGAACTCAATCGAACTTGCCAATATTTTTCTATAATGAAAATCTACTTGCACACTGCCTTCCGGCATTCTTCGCTCAAGCTCAATCCTGATCGTCTCCCTGAGTTCCATGGCCTCCTTCTTCTTGAGCAATTCATAAGCAAGAGACATAAGAATGCTCTTCTGCATAAGCTGGAGCATGGACAATTTGGTAAAGTCCTGTTTTTTTATATCATTGAGTATTCCTGACATCTGAAAACCCAGTCGTATTAATTCGAAAAAACCCGGAATGATCTGTTGTTCAAGTTGTCGATCCATAAAATACTGTTCTGATATTTTTATAAAAGGTCTGCGCGGGATATCAATTTTTCTTTTAAAATGGGTCATGTAGACATCCTGCAGCGCCTGCAGATAGTTATCAACAATAGCCTGGCTCGTATGGTCTCTTTCTGCCAGCATCCGGCAGACATCATTCTCCTTCCAGGAAGAACTATCCAGTTCCTGCAGCTGCATCTTAAGTTTGACAAAATCTTCATCATACTCAATCGCTCGGGTAATTGGACGAATCTGGACAAACTGTGGTGCTTCGGGATTGACAAATTCGACATCAGAGGGTCCAAACCGGGAAACTATTTTCAAAAGGGCTTGTTCAAGTTTTTTATATTTTGCTGCGCCAGTCGGCAGGATTGCAGTAAATGGATTGACCGTTCCAGAAGTTACCCCTTCAAATATTCCGCTATATTCAACCAGCATATCCTGTTCGGAAAAACAAAAAGCAACTCCCCACTGCTCTGCATTAATGTAGTTTTGAACAATCACTTCATCGACATCATCATTCTGGAATAGCTGCTCAATAGAGACCGATACCTTTTCCTTAGAGATTGGCCCAATTGTAGAGAATTGTCCCGCCTGCGAGAACTCATCCTGATCTTCCAGTTTTGAAGAACTTCGAACCATATATTGACCAGAGCTGTCAGGATCAAAGTGATAGTCATCCCTTCTCTCTATGACAATAAATTCCGGCACAGTTACGACACGACTAAGTGTCTGAAGGCGTGAAGCCTTAGTCTCAAGCATATTGAAAGAAAACCATCAATAGAATAAATAAAAGAAACAGGACAATACCCCAAATGACAAACTGCTTCTTATTCTCTTTAATTAATGAGAGCACAAAGAAAAAGAATGATCCGATTAACAGCGCCCCCTTGGCAATGAGAACAGCGACTACCGGTACAAGGGGCAGCAGTGAAGGAACAGCATATGCCGGCTTAATAACAGACAGGAATAAAAGCACGCAGGCTATATTTCGAAAGTTCATAGGAATATCATTTGTTGACTCATTATACGATACATAATACCAGGATATTAATGATTTTTTATTTTTTCCTTAACGACGGCAATACCTGAGCCTTCATCCCAATCCATTTCTGATAATTGTTTCAAAAAATGATAACGCTGAGTCACTTCATGTTGAGCTTGTTGTGCCAGTTCATCTGCATATTCAGGATGGGTTTTCCACAACATACTAAAACGATTTTCTGACTGCATATAGTCCTTGTAGGGTATTGATGGTTCTTTAGAATCAAGATGTACAGGGTTTTTACCCTCTTTAATAAGACGGGGATTAAATCTAAACAGTGGCCAATGACCACTATCAACCGCCATTTTTTGCTGTTGCAGACTATTTTTCAGATCAATACCATGAGCAATACAAGGTGCATAAGCAATGATGAGTGAGGGGCCATGATGTGCTTCAGCTTCTATAATAGCACGTAAGGTTTGTACATCCTTTGCACCCAGTGCAATATTGGCAACATAAACATTTTCATAAGATATGGCCAGCAGGGACAGATCTTTTTTTGCACCGGGCTTACCACTGGCAGAATATTTAGCAATAGCCCCCCTGGGAGTTGCCTTGGAGGTTTGTCCGCCTGTATTGGAATACACTTCAGAATCCAGAACCAGAATATTAACATCCCTGCCTGAGGCTAACACATGATCCAGTCCGCCATAACCAATATCATAAGCCCAACCGTCACCACCAATAAGCCAGACACTTTTTCGACAAAGATTTTCAGCCAGTCGGGATAAACGCAAAGAGTTCTGATCGGTACGTGTTTTAAGCAGGCTATGCAATTGCGCTATTCGCTGGCGCTGTTCATAAATACCAACTTCGTCAGACTGATCGGCATTAAGTATATTGTCCACCAGTTCAGCATCCAGCTCAGGCTTGAGTTCTTTGAGCAGCTCACTGGCATATTCATTTTGTTTGTCAATGGCAATACGCATACCAAAACCAAATTCAGAATTATCTTCAAATAATGAGTTACTCCATGCAGGACCACGGCCTTCAGGATTGGTAGTCCAGGGGGTAGTAGGCAGATTACCACCAAAAATCGAAGAGCAGCCTGTTGCATTGGCAATCAGCATACGATCACCGAATAATTGTGTAACCAGTTTGATATACGGTGTTTCACCACAACCCAGACAGGCACCAGAAAACTCAAACAGCGGCTGTAATACCATAGCACCTTTAATGGTATTCGTTTTTAATGCTTTGCGATCATATTCAGGTAAGCTGAGAAAGAATTCCCAGTTTTCCCGCTCCTGTTCCCGTAAAGGCGGTTGAGGAGCCATATCAAGTGCTTTGTGATCGGGATTAGCCTTGTCACGTATGGGACAGATATCAACACACAAGCCGCAGCCGGTACAGTCTTCGGGTGCCACCTGATAGGTGATGTGCATGCCTTCAGGGAATCCCTTTCCTTTCATTGGTGTGTGCTTGAATGTTTTCGGCGCATGAGTCAGTTCTTGTTCAGAAAATATTTTACTGCGAATGGCCGAGTGTGGACATACTAGAGGGCATTTACCACATTGAGAACATAATTCGATATCCAGCACCGGTATTTCAAGAGCCAGGTTACGTTTTTCATAAGTCGCTGTACCTACCGGGAAGGTACCATCCTCAGGCAATAAACTCACCGGTATTTCATCGCCTCTGCCGGCAATGATCTCAGCAGTTACATTTTTCACAAATGCCGGAGCTGAATCTACAGAAAAAGATGAAATTTCAAACTGACTGCTCACTTGCTCGGGTACTATAACTTCATGCAGACAGGCCAGGCTTTCATCAATTGCCTGAAAATTGGTTTTAAGCAGCTGAGCACCCTTTTTCGCATAGCTTTTCTCGACCGCAGCTTTGATTTCTTTGATGGCTTTATCTTTTGGCAGGATACTGGAAATGGCAAAAAAGCAGGTTTGCATAATTGTATTAATACGTTTGTCCAGGCCGGTTTTATCAGCAACGGCATAGGCATCAATACAATAAAAACGAATATGTTTAGCAATCATTTGCTGCTGCATAGAGATTGGCAGAGTATCCCAGACTTTGTCAGGAGAAACCTTGGAATTAAGTAAAAATACAGCATTATCAGCCGCCTTGTCGAGCAGCTTATAGCGTTCAAGGAAAATAGCCTGATGACAGGCAACAAAATTGGCACTATTATCTTCAATCAGGTAAGTTGAAAGGATGGGGTTGGGGCCAAAACGCAGATGGGAGACTGTCACAGCACCGGACTTTTTAGAATCAAAAACAAAATAACCCTGCACATGCATATTAGTTTGTTCGCCAATGATTTTAATGCTGTTTTTGTTGGCACTGACCGTACCATCACTACCCAGTCCATAAAATAATGCCTGAAACGTCTCATCATGAGCATCAGTGCGAAAACTGCTGTCCCATTCCAGACTGGTATGGGTGACATCATCATAGATCCCCACAGTAAAGTGGTTTTTGGGCCGGGCTTTATTGAGTTCGTCGTAAACGGCTTTGATCATGGCCGGAGTAAACTCTTTGGATGACAGACCATATCGGCCGCCAATGATCCCCGGCATTTTCTTAAATTTACCCCCGGGCTGGTTATAGAAATATTGTGCTAGCGCGGTCAAAACATCCTTATATAACGGCTCGCCATCTGCACCGGGTTCTTTGGTGCGATCCAGAACGGCAATTTTCCTGCAGCTGTCGGGCAAGGCAGCAATCAGCGCCTGATCATCCAGGGGACGATACAGGCGTACTTTGATCAGGCCCACTTTTTCTTTCAGCTTATGCAGATAGTTAACGGTCTCTTCAACCGCTTCTGCACCCGAACCCATGAGTATAATAACTCGCTCAGCCTTTTCACAACCCAGATACTCAAATAACTGATACGCTCGTCCGGTAAGTCGTGCAAAACGATCCATTGTCTGCTGGACAATGGCCGGCATTTTTTCATAATAGGAATTAACCGTTTCACGAGCCTGAAAGTAAATGTCAGGATTTTGAGAGCTGCCGCGCAATACCGGATGTTCAGGAGAAAGCGCACGGGTACGATGTTGTTCAACCCATTCATCCTTAATCATTTTGTGCAGAATGTCATCATCAATGGGTATTATTTTTCTGATTTCATGGGAGGTACGAAAGCCATCAAAAAAATGCAGCATGGGAATACGACTTTCAAGACTGGCGGCATGGGCAATCAAGGCAAAGTCCAGTACTTCCTGAGAGGAATTGGAACACAGCATGGCAAAACCAGTCATTCGCGCAGTCATAACATCACTATGATCACCAAAAATTGATAACGCCTGACAGGCCAGTGAACGCGAAGCAATATGAAATACAGTAGGTGAAAGTTCTCCGGCAATCTTGTACATGTCGGGGATCATCAATAGTAGACCTTGTGAGGCAGTAAAGGTCGTGGTCAAAGCGCCCGCCTGCAAAGCACCATGAATAGCGCCTGCCGCACCACCCTCACTTTGCATTTCTACAACATGTGGTACGGTTCCCCATAAATTAAGCTGCTTCTTTGATGACCATTCATCCGCCCACTCACCCATAGGTGAAGCCGGGGTAATAGGATAGATGGCAATAACTTCATTAAGTTTGTGGGCGATGGCTGCAGCGGCAAGATTTCCATCAATAATGAGTTTTGGGGATTTTGACATATTAAGCATCCATCGTTATTTTGAGTACATCATTTATCTTTTAAAAATAGCTGATAAATGACATAAAATCATGTCAATTGATAATTTAATAACAGGCCTTTATATAGCTAAGTATTGCTAAGGAAAGTGTTTTATAAGACAATTACGCCATTAATACAACTTTCTCTCAGGAGCTCAGCTATGGCAACGAATGGTATTTTAGGCCTAATCATATTATTGGCAGATATTTTTGCCATTATCAAAATTGCAGGTAGTTCTGAATCAACTGCGATAAAAGTGCTGTGGATTGCTATAGTGCTCATTCTACCCCTCATTGGTCTGATTGTCTGGTTTGTCGCCGGGCCAGGAAATAAGGCCCTCAAACTTTAAAATTATCGATACTAAGCACTTTTATTAAAAATTCACCCCTGTATTTTGAGCAAATTTTTCTTTTTAAGGTAACTTAACCGTGTTATTTAAAAAACCATTGCTGTTTCCCGTAATTTTCATGTTTATTTTTATGCTGACTGCCAGCCATATGGTTATGGCAGAAAAAACGGCTGATACCCTCTTAAAAGCGACCACCACAAATAATCCGGCGATTGCCCTGGATGAACTTGAAATCATACTGGTTCCCATGACCAAAGAGGAGCTGTTCGTAGAAGCAGACGGTTGGATGATTCTGCTCAAAGAAGCATCAAAACAGGTCTCAATTGCAAAACTGGAAATTAAAAAAGCCAATGAAAAAATAAGCAATGAAAAACAGATAAAGAAAGCCGAAGAAA
>Ga0209013_10003898_pt1 | contig 13147 bp, 12 predicted proteins | sample Cruoilmetagenom2_FD_187291 | JGI IMG/M metagenome (GOLD analysis project Ga0209013, IMG submission 187291) | Oil polluted marine microbial communities from Coal Oil Point, Santa Barbara, California, USA - Sample 2 (SPAdes) (version 2) | ecosystem: Environmental > Aquatic > Marine > Oil seeps ... | reverse complement strand
GGGGCTGAAATAGGTAATTGAACTTTTCTTTTTATCTACTTCTCTCAACTAAATCTACTATTTCTTTTCCATCTTCGGACCATTTGATCATTCGATAGAAAGCATCGTGATAAAAGCTGAACCAATAATTTTGTTGAAGTGCTTGTTTGACCCATTTTTCTTTTGCAAACACTGAAGTCATCGGAAAATCATCATATGCAAGCACCCACAGTGGGTTTTGGTGAGCATGGGTAGGCATTAGATCTGCCATATGTATGACAGTATCCTCCTGCTGCTTGAATACAACAATACTATGGCCGTCACTATGGCCTCCCGTGTGAATCATCTCTATTCCCTCTACTATTTTAAGAGAATTTGTAAATGGTATCACTTGGTCTTCTATTGGCTCCCAATTTTCTTTCCAATATGTGTTTTTGGAGCGAATGTTAGGATTTTTCATTTCATTCCATTCCACATCGGACACATAAATTTTAGCATTTGGAAAAGTGGAAACAATTCGGTTTTCATCCCATTTTGTTAAACCACAGGCGTGATCGAAGTGAAGATGAGTCATCATAACAATATGGATGTCTTCTGGCAATAATCCTAATTCTACAAGATTATCTTCCACTTGAGATTGATCGGTAACACCGTAGTTTCGCAATTGCTTCTCCGTCATTTTCCGGTAGCCAAGACCTGATTCCATTAAAATGTTTTGCCCCTTATATTGGATGAGTAATGGATCCGATGGCAGTTCAATTTGATTTTTCTCATTGACAGGATATTTCTTTTCCCATAATGGTTTTGGAACAACTCCAAACATGGCACCCCCGTCCATAAAAGTTGTTCCTCCCTTTAACCATGTAAATGACATTTCGTGAAATTGAAACTTGTCCATTCTCCCACGCCCCTTTTCAAATATTCCTCGGTGTATACATTTATCGAGCTAACTAGCATTTCCACTCACTAAAGTTACACGTATTTTGCTTCAACTCGGTATATTGGTTGACCTTTTGCAGAAAACTTTTCTTCATATTCCGTCATAATATTATCTTCCGGCATATTAACATGCAAATCGAGAGAGACCTCTTTGATAAGCATTCCATAAGCTGACATACTCGTTAATGAATACTCAAATAAACCTCGATTATCTGTTTTGAAATGGATTTCAGCATGATCTACTAGAATTGATTTGTATAGTTCTAAAAACTCTGCATGTGTTAAACGTCGTTTCGCATGCCTAGTTTTTGGCCATGGATCTGAGAAATTTAGGTATACACGGTCTACGTCATTTTTTTCAAAATACTTTGCAAGATCAGATCCGTTTACTTTCAATAATCGTAGATTAGGTAATGGCTGAGCGGCAATCGCATTTTCTAGCGCTGACACTATCACACTGTCATATAACTCTATGCCAATATAATTGATATCGGGATTTTGCTTTGCCATTCCTGTTACAAACTGCCCTTTTCCTGAACCTACTTCAATATGCAATGGATTGTCATTCTTAAATACTTCTTCCCATTTCCCTTTAACTTCTTCTGGATTTGGGATAACTATTTCCGGATGAGCATTGATAAAATCCTCTGCCCATGGTTTATGTCTTAACCTCATTATTCAAACTCCTCTTTCTTTAACGGTTTGCTAAATTCCATGCATGTGCTTCTATTGAACATGAATAAGCTATATCTTTTTCTGTTATACATGAAAACTCACCATCCACATGGCCATACACTTCATCATGAATAACCATATTAAAATCTGATGATTGATACTGTTTTACCTCTTTAAATTTAGTATGTTTTCCAAAGAATACTGTACCAAAAATAAATAACAATTTCCATCTTGATAATTTGTTTACTACTGTCATCTCAAGTAATTGATCATTAGGAATGGAATCAGGAGAGATTTTCATTCCACCTCCAAAAAAAGGCTGATTACAAATTACAAAAAACCAAACATCATCATATCGAGTGACTTCATCTTTATTATGTAAGGTAAAAGAAAACGTTTTAAACGTTAGTAACTCTTTTATAAGAAATAATATGTATGCAAGTTTACCTAGCCTAAAAAGGTTCAGCCTGCTTTTCCAAACAGAATAATTTGCAAGGTAAACAACTTTTGCATCAAAACCAAATCCGGCATTATTAACAAATTTGTATTCCGAATTTGGAGTGTTTACTGTTCCAATATCCATCTTGGTGTGGGAATTACTGTGTGCGACTTCCTTGAGGTCTTTCAATGTATGAAAAACATAAAAAGTTCGTCCAAAGTCGTTTCCACTCCCAGCCGAGATTATTCCAACTCGAACATGCTCAAAACCAACTATACCCAAAATAATTTCGTGAATAGTACCATCACCACCAACTCCAACTAAAAGCAAATCATCCATTGATTCGGCGCATTTTTTGGCTATTTCGGTGGCGTGATCTTCTCTTTCCGTCATATAAACTGTGTGAGGAAAATCGATTGTTTCTCTCCATTTCCTCCACACCTTCTTGCCTAAACCATTCCCTGCGTGCTCATTTACGATAAAGACAATATTATTCATTGGTTTCCTCATTACCTATATCCCAACTAGATCTAGAATATGAAGTGGTTTGTACTAGATCTAATATCGCCTGGGCTGCTTTAAATTGCATATGCTTCATCGGAGAATGTGAAGATTTCAATGAATGAAACCATTCAGGAAACTTTCTCGTATCGACAAATTCTGTATTGAACGAATTCCCCGGATAATCAATATAACCATTTCTTGAAAGAATTACTTTTTTTATCGGCAATTCTACGTCCTGCTGTTGGAAAATTTGTCCTAATATCGATTCCATTCGATTTAGATTAATCGTAGGATTTAATATTTTCTTTTCATCTTTCCCACTTTTCTTAAGCCAGAATCGTTCCCCACTCCCTATAAAAGCATCGGAATTTTTGCCCTCAAGTACTACAATACAAACAACTTCAGTAGGAAGTACAAGTATAATATCTAGCTCTATTGGAGCCTTTTTTAGCTTTAAGATTGGATAATAAAAGACAAAATAATTATCTGGTAGTTTCAGTGTAAAATCCCTCAGTAGTGTGTCACGCATATATTTTGGATCTACATATGACTTTTCACGTAAAGTGGAACTTGCCCATTTTAATTGAAAGTGAAACAGCTGATCTAGATACATACGTTTTAACTCTTCTTTTGTTTGAGGTTTATAAACTAGTTTAGGTTCAAAAAGCAACGTAGTAGATTCTTCTGATACTGGAATCTCTTCCGTCAACTCTTTATTTTCCCAGTCTAAGTCTTCTACTATTTCTTTCTTGCTTTTTGGAAACAGAATGGAGAAAAGTGATTTTTTCTTGTATTCTACAACTACTTCATCTTCCTTTTCAATCCACTCAGAAGTAAAAGAACCTCTTTCCCACTCTTCCTTTGTCCGATCCCACTGTTGTTTTTTTAAACGTACAAACTGCGTTGGGTATCTTTTTAAATCTACTTGATAACGGGAAACATAATCTTGTAATTTAACTAGTTGGGCCATTATTTTCACCCCTCCTCCACTTAACTGTGCATATTTCTTCATAACGCGGAGACCGATTCACATTAACGGTAAAAATGGAGAAACTTAATACGTCAAAGACTACATCAGATAAGTTGAACTCTGTTAAATTTAGCGACTCCAAAGAAGCCCATTTTTTTGCCATTGTAATATGAGCAGTGAAATCGTTTGTTTTCTGCACCTCTATAAAGTTACTTAACAGTTGTACAATTTTTTGCTGCAATAATTGTAAAGAATTGCTTTTTTCTAATGATGTATACACAACACGCGGGGTAGCTTCATTACCAAAATGAGCTACTCCACTTGTTTTCAATTCGAACGATTCCCACTCTAAACGATTTAGCGAATGAATTATCTGCTGTAATATACCATCTGCTACATGCCCTAAATAATAGAGCGTGATATGAAGATCTTCTGCAACTGGTAAGATTTTATGAGTCCTGTGTAAATTGGTTTTATCACGTTCCTGAATAATTGCAGCAGCTAACTCCTTAGGGATTTTTATAGCGATAAAATAATGCTTGTTCATGCTTCAACGGATGTAGGAATTCTTTTTTCAAAAGCTAATTGTAGCTTTTCAGCCCATTCGCCACGTTTTCCAGTACCAATTATTTTATCGTCAATCGAAATTATTGGCATTACTTCCGCATTCGTAGAAGACATAATCATTTCATCCATTTCTAATGCTTGCGCTTTTGTAAATGCTTCTTCCACTACCGGCAGTCCTACTTCTTCACAACAATTCAAAATAACTTGGCGTGTAATTCCGTTTAGTATTAAATTACTAACAGGATGTGTATACAAAACTCCATCTTTAATACCATACATATTAGAAGATGAACCTTCTGTAATTGTTTCTCCACGATGTAGTACAGCCTCATAGCAGTCTTTACTAACAGCTTCTTGTTTTGCTAGAACATTTCCTAACAAATTTAACGATTTGATATCACATCTAAGCCAACGAACGTCCTCTACAAAGCAAGCTTTTACTCCATTTTCTAACTGTGTATGTGGGCGTGTTGTTTCTTTTGTATAGGCTGTTAGAACAGATTCCACTGCTGGAACTGGAAAATTATGCTGACGCATGCTTGTTCCTCGGGTAACTTGAAGATACACTTGACCATCTTGAAGTTCATTCATTTCAATAAGTTCGTGTAACATTTTATGCATCACGTCTTTTGTATATGGAATAACTAGTTGAATCTTGTCTGCACTCGCATATAGTCGATCAATATGCTCTTTAGCTGTGAACATATCTCCGTTGTATATTTTGATCACTTCATAAATTCCATCTCCAAATTGATAACCACGATCTTCGAATCCAATTTTCACGTCTTCTTCTTGTACAAATTGATCATTCCATAATACTTTTACCATGTTCATTCTCCCTCCGAATTTGAGCTTCCAGCAAGTTCTACTATTGCATCTGCATAAATAGCAGTTGCTTTTATTAGATCTTCGATATCTACATATTCATCCACTTGATGTGCTACATCTTTTCTGCCAGGGAACACCATACCAAATGCTACCCCTTTTTCTAATACTCTTGCATACGTGCCGCCACCGATAGATAATAACTCTGCTTTTTCACCGGTATGTCTTTCATATACTTTTTGTAAAGATTTAATAAGTATATCTTCTTTATCGACATAATGAGGCTTAGAATTAGTACTTAAATCCAAAGTAATGCCTGAACCACTAAGTACTTCTCTGCAGGCACTTAATTGTTCGTCAAAAGGATAGCTTACAGAATAACGCAAACTTACTTGCGTACAAGATCCTTGTGCAGGGGCATAGTGAATAACACCAGGATTTAAGGTCGTGTCTCCTGAAAGCTCATCTGTGAAATTGAGTGCCAGGGTATGGCCTCTGCTATCTTCTCCAAATGCATTTACTAAAAAGTTAACGAACGCTTTGGAATGTGGAGTAAGATTAATGTTTTGTAAAAATTTAGCCAATAGTATACCTGCATTAATCCCATCATCTGGCTCCATTGCATGTGCAGATTTACCAAAAACAAGCACTTTAACCATAGGGCCTTCTTGTGTGACTTCTCCCTCAACATTAAATTCAGCTGCAAATGTTTGGAACTTTTCTTTAATCATATGGAGACCACCGTAGATAACTGCGAATGCTTCATCTGGCACCATATTTGTACGGTTACCTGCTTGGAAAAACTGAATCGTTTCTGTATCAGCAGAACCAGTTTGTGTAAAGATCAAACTCGCGATTCCTTTTTCTGCATTAATAATTGGGAAATCAGCATCCGGTGCAAATCCCATCTGAGGCATTGCTTCCTTTGCAAAATATCTATCCATACAACGGAATCCACTTTCTTCGTCTGTCCCAATAATAAGACGGACTTTTTTGGATAGCTTAATCCCTGCTTCTTTTACTAATTTCATGGCCATCCATGCAGCAATAGTTGGACCTTTATCATCTATAGCACCACGACCATACACTCTATCGTCAGCTACAACACCTTCAAACGGTGGATACGTCCAATTTTTACCTTCTGGCACGACGTCAACATGACAAAGGATTCCTAATATATCTTCGCCTTCACCCATTTCAATATGTCCAGCCATATTATCTACATTTTTTGTGATAAATCCTTCTTGCTCACCTTCGTTCAACATGTGGAGAAGAGCCTCCAACGGTTTAGGTCCAAAAGGCATTTCATCACTACCTGCTTTTTCATCCATCACACTTGGAATTTGTATTAATCTTTGCAATTCTGCTATGATATCTGCCTTTTTGGATTCTGCTAGTTCTAACCAATTCATATTAATATCCTCCTAAGTAATGCTTATATTCCATTTTACACTTTTTATAGTAAAAGACACAAAAAAAGAAGGCATTTTATAACCTTCAGACAGTGTTTTGCCAACAAAATAACATTCTTTTCTGACTTGGTATTCACTGGTAAGAATTGTGAATGTTTTGTAAATATGATTATATCTATAGAAATTTTAATAGAAATCTATTATAATGGAATTGTCAGAAAGTAAATACTTTGACTATTATTTTGTAAAGGGGCTGTAAATTGCAATTACTCAGTTGCTTTTCACCCAAGTCGTCCGCTAGTCTAGCCAAGGGATATCATGATGAAGGAGTGGTTACTTATGAAACCAACTACTGATCGGATGCTAACTCGAATAAAAGACATGTATATGTTCATCCGTGATCACGGGACAGTTACAACACAAGATTTAGTCGATGAATTTGGCATCACTCCTCGCACAATTCAACGAGATTTGAATGTGCTTGCTTTTAATGACTTAATCATTAGCCCAACAAGAGGTAAATGGACCACGACGAACAAACGCGTTAAAATGACATCTTAGATATGAACAATATGAAAAGAATGACCAAGCTAAAACTTAAGCCTGGTCATTCTTTTGCTGTATTTGTGTTAGCTCTTCTTCTGTTAGTTCTCGATATGTACCTTCTGCTAATGTAGCATCCAACTCAAGTAACCCCATCGAAAGCCTTTTTAAGTAAACTACGTTTTTTCCAACTGCTTCAAACATTCTTTTCACTTGATGAAATTTACCTTCTGTAATGGCCAATTCGATTTCAGAAATAGAATCACTTTTTAAAACTTTTAGTATGCCTGGCTTTGTATGATAGCCATCATCTAATATTACTCCATTGGAAAAGGCTGTAATATCCGATTCATCTACTACACCTTCTACTTTCGCGTAATACACTTTGGGTACGTCTTTGTTTGGTGATAGAAGTCGGTGTGTCAAAGCCCCGTCATTCGTTAATAGAAGAAGACCTACAGTATCCTTATCTAATCTTCCTACTGGATATGGTTCAAAATGACGTACGTCTTCATCTAATAGATCTATGACTGTTTGCTCCCTAGAGTCCTCTGTCGCAGAAATTACTCCAGGTGGTTTGTTCATCATTAAATAGATGAACTCTTTATATACTACTACGTCTCCGTAAACTGTCACTTTATCCTTCAGCTCGTTCACGTGCATGGAGCTGTCTTTTACAACAGCTTCATTTACTTGAATAGCTTTGGATTTGACCAATATTTTTACTTCTTTTCTTGTACCATATCCCATATGAGATAGAAATTTATCTAATCGCATTTTATTCTCCTAAAAACCAATTTTTTTGGTAAAGCGTGTAAGTCTCTCTCCGAAGAGTTTTTGAGCAAGACCCAAGCGTAATGTAACAAAAGCATAAAATACAGCTCCAATACCAGCACAAACGATAATCGCAAGTAATCCTTCTAGTTTAGTATCAATCGTCATGAATTGTCCAAATCCTAATTTGACTAGGAACACAAGCACTAACATGATTACATTGACGATAATAATAAGCATTACTCTTCGAACGACCATATTCGATTTATAATGTAATGTCTTGCGAATAGCAAATAAGTTTAACCCGATTGCCACTAGATAACCACATGCTGTAGCGATAATAGCACCATCAGTTTCAAAAGCTTTAATAAGTGGCGTATTTAGGATTAGCTTCGTTAGTATTCCAAGCAATAAGTTTAAAATTATTAACTTTTGACGATCAATTCCTTGTAATATCGCAGTCGTTACTGGATATAAAGCAAACAATATAGCAACTGGAGCGTAATGGGCAAGTACGGTTGCCCCTGTTTCACTAGCTTCATAAAACACTAAGTAAAATTCATCTGCTAACACAGAAATCCCCATTGCTGCAGGTACAGTTAAAAACAATAAAATTTGGAATGATTGGTCCAACGCTTTACGAACCTGTACAAAATCTTGTTTTGCATAATAACTAGTGATCAACGGGATTAGCGTCATACTAAAACCAGTTGCAAGCATGACAGGAATCATTACAAGCTTGTGGGTAGTGTAATTTAACATGCCTAATAATGTGTTAGATATATCCCCACCTATTCCAATGACAGACATCGCATTATTAAACGTAATCATATCGATAAATTGGAATAAAGGATTAATAACTCCTACAAGCGCAAAAGGAACAGTATAAATTAACATTTCTTTATAAATATTTGTTAATGATACATCTGAACTAATCTTCCCTGATGTAGTTAACAAATTGTTAAACTCCGGCTTCAATTTTTTCCAATACCATACGAGAACGACTAATCCTGCAATTGCACCTAAAAACGCGGCAAATACAGCAAAGGATACTGCCGTCTTTTCTGTACCATTGAATACATAAACAACAAAGAAACCACCAACTAACACAAATAGGATTCGAACAATTTGTTCCCATAATTGAGAAATTGCTGTAGGTGTCATATGTTGATATCCTTGGAAAAATCCTCTTACTAAGCTCATAACCGGAACTACAATAACTGCAAAACTGACAAATCTAATAACAGAAGCTACATCATTTACGGAAAATACTGCTTCATCATCTTTAATAATAAGATGAGCTATTGGATCTGCAAGGAAGTAAAGGATTAAAAACCCTAAAAATCCGGTCACTGCCATAAGCAACATGCTCGACTTCACGAGCTTTCTTCCAGTAGCATAATCTCCTTGGGAATTATATTTAGATACAAACTTCGATACAGCAATTGGTACTCCAGATACTGCAATTGCTAGCATGATGGAATATGGAGTATACGCGTATTGATAAAGTGCAATATACTCCTCCCCCACTATTTGATAAAAAGGTATTACATATAGAACACCTAGTATTCTCGATAATAAGAGACCAATTGTTAAAATCATTGTCCCTTTCAGTAAATTTGATGCCATCTAACCCTTCCATTCTTATCAAATTCGCCTCGGCGAATGTGCTCCTGCGTAATCTCGTCGCAGAAAACAGTGCGCCCAGATTTTTCTCAAGCTCGCCTGAGAAATTCATCTAAAAATCTGTGGCATCCGCCGGAGGCTTTAACTTTATTAAGCAGAGGTTTGTGGATACCATTTAGTTGAATACATATTTTGCATTCACCACATCACTTATAGAAGTGGGATACTTCTGCTCCTGAGCAAGCTCGTCGCAAAAAATATTTGCTTAATAAAGTTAAAATGTCTATCTTACAGTTTACAACTGTCTAAACAAAACCACAATCATGTATAATAAAGAAAAAACCGAAAGTGTGAATATATTATGTATGACGTTATTGTAATTGGTGGGGGTCCCTCAGGACTGATGGCTGCTGCGGCGGCTGGGGCAGAAAACAAAAAGGTACTACTAATCGAAAAAGGAAATAAGCTTGGGAAAAAGCTTGCTATATCTGGTGGTGGTCGTTGTAACGTTACAAATAGACTACCTCAAGAAGAGATTGTAAAAAATATCCCTGGAAATGGCCGCTTTTTATTTAGCCCTTTTTCTGTATTTAATAATGAGGATATCATCGAGTTTTTTGAAAATCTAGGAGTAGCTTTAAAAGAAGAAGATCACGGAAGAATGTTCCCAGTTTCTAACAAGGCCATGGATGTTGTAAATGCTCTATTAGATGAATTGAAAAGACTACAAGTAGAAATCAAGTTAAATTCAGTAGTTTCCAAGTTGTTAATGAATGATGAAAAAGTAATTGGTGTAAGACTAGCTTCAGGTGAAGAAATCACTTCCGGTGCTATTGTCGTAGCGGTTGGGGGCAAAGCAGTTCCTCAAACCGGATCTACTGGAGACGGATATCCTTGGGCAGAAAAAGCGGGTCATACTGTCACGGATTTATATCCGACAGAGGTACCTCTTTTATCCAATGAGACATTCATCAAATCGAAAGAACTTCAAGGCCTTGCACTTCGAGGCGCTGGTGTTTCTGTGTTAAATAAAAAAGGAAAACCAATAATTACGCATGAGATGGATATGTTGTTTACTCACTTCGGCTTAAGTGGACCAGCCATCTTAAGATGCAGTCAATTTGTTGTAAAAGAACAAAAGAAAAATGGCGGACAACCTGTCTCCGTACGAATTGATAGTCTTCCAGAACAAAATGAAGAACAAACTTTCCAAATGCTTCTATCTGCTTTAAAAGAGGATCCCAAAAAAGCAGTAAAAAATGTGTGGAAAGGTATTGTTCCTGAAAGATGGCTATTGTTTTTACTTCAACGTACTGCTATTCAAGAAAGTGAAGATGGCCAAAATCTTCCGCATGAAAAGATTCGTGCACTCGCACATGAGTTAAAACAATTCAATGTCTTTGTTTATGGGACACAACCATTAGAAAAAGCCTTTGTTACTGGTGGAGGTGTATCCATCAAGGAGATAGAACCAAAAACAATGGCGTCGAAGAAGAAGCCTGGACTCTATTTTTGTGGGGAAATATTAGATATCCACGGATACACAGGCGGCTACAATATCACCTCTGCTCTTGTTACAGGTAAAATTGCTGGAATGAGTGCCGCAAAATCGATTGAATTATAAGATAATTTATATTACAATATACGTTAATAAGCGATTAGGAAGAATAGTAACTTTATGAAATGCTCTAGAGAGCTGACGGTAGCTGCGAGTCAGTGCAAGCAATAAAGTGAATGGGCTTCTTAGCTCCAAAGCTGAACGTATATAATCAGTAGGTTTTGGCGTTCGTCTACGTTATAGGACTCGCAACTGTCAGGTTGCAATAAGTGGATTACAATAGTAATCAATAAAGGTGGCACCACGGCTCTCCGTCCTTTGCGATGGAGGGCCTTTTTGTGTTTAGTTGAGCTGAGATTAGTTAAGAATAGGAGAGCTGAGAAATGACAGTTGAGACAAAAAGTTATCAAATGAAAGAAATCCAAGGAGATATGATGACTCCTATATCCATTTACCATTCTTTGCACGGAAGGAAAAAAGTGTTATTTGAATCCTCCGCTAAGCATGAGGAAAGTGGAAGATACTCCTTTATTGCAGTTGACCCTATCGGGGAACTAACCGGAGACCAGCATGGATATTCACTATCCGTCGAAAATCGTGCAACCGAAAGTGAACACAGGTCAGTGATAGAAAAGCTTAAACAGATGATGCCAATTCATCAAGACTGCTATCCATTTTCTTTTTTTGGTGGTGCTATTGGCTATTTCGGATATGAAACTGCTTTTTATAATGAAAAAATAGGAGATTTATTAAACGACGAATTAGATATGCCAGATGTACATGTTATGTTTTACGATACGTTTATTATTTTTGATCATCTAAAACAGACGGTTTCCATAGCTGCGATCGATTTATTCCAAAATGGGCGTTCTTCAGATTCGATGACTGATGCTATAGAAAAGATATTGTCTGAACTAGAGCAGGGACCGATAAATCCTGAACGAACGGAACCCTCTCTCTCTTTTAAACCACAGATTCAGGAGAAAGATTTTACGAATATGGTGGAAACAGCAAAGGAACATATTTTAAAAGGCGACATATTCCAGGTTGTCCTATCTCAACGTTTTACCTCTCCATTTGACGGAGACCCTTTTTCGTTGTATCGACAGCTTCGTACTTCCAATCCATCTCCTTATATGTTCTATATGGACTTTGAAACTTACACTATCTTGGGGACATCTCCCGAAAGCTTAGTAAAAGTAAAAAATGGAATAGTAACAACGAACCCTATAGCAGGGACAAAGCCTCGCGGGAAAACTCCTGAGGAAGATGCTCGCATTGCTCATAATTTATTGCATGATGAAAAAGAAGTTGCAGAACATCGAATGCTCGTAGATCTTGGACGTAATGATATTGGTAAAATAGCTGAAATAGGAACTGTTCAAATTGAGAAATATATGAAAGTTGAATACTATAAATACGTCATGCATATTGTGTCTGAGGTGACTGGTCAACTAATTGAAAATGCACATATTTTAGATGTGTTAACTACCTGCTTACCTGCTGGAACTGTTTCAGGAGCACCGAAAATTAGAGCTATGCAGATTATAAATAATTTAGAACCAATGAAACGTGGGATCTACGCGGGGGCTGTCGGCTATGTATCTGTTACAGGTAATATGGATTTGGCACTTGCCATTCGTACAATGGTTGTAAAAGATCATTATGCCCATGTTCAAGCTGGAGCTGGTATTGTCCACGATTCTATTCCAAAGAGCGAGTATGAAGAAACGATTAATAAAGCTAAGGCTCTCTTGGAGGTGCAACGATGATTTTGTTAATCGATAACTATGATTCTTTTACGTATAATTTATATCAACAAGTCAGTATGTTAGGCAAAGAGGTTAAAGTCGTTCGAAATGATGCTATTACTATTGAAGAACTGGAAGAACTGAACCCTGAGGCTATTATTATCTCTCCTGGCCCTGGTACTCCTGTAGATGCAGGTGTTTCGATCGACATTATTCAGAAGCTATATAAAAAGTATCCCATTTTAGGTATCTGTCTTGGCCATCAATCGATTGGCGCAGCTTTTGGAGCAAAAATTGTGCAGGCAAAAACCATTAGACATGGTAAAATGTCCACCATATCTTATAGTCCTCAAGCTTTGTTCAAAACTTTCGAGGAGCCAATTTCAGTCATGCGATATCATTCGCTTGTGATAGACGGAGAGTCATTAATAGACGAACTAGAAATTCTAGCAAGGTCAGAAGACGACAATGAAATAATGGCCATCAAACATGTCGACTACCCTTTATATGGCCTTCAATTCCACCCGGAATCTATTGGGACAGAACAAGGAAGCCGAATAATGCAGTCATTCATCGAAAGCTTCG
>Ga0209013_10003897_pt1 | contig 13150 bp, 9 predicted proteins | sample Cruoilmetagenom2_FD_187291 | JGI IMG/M metagenome (GOLD analysis project Ga0209013, IMG submission 187291) | Oil polluted marine microbial communities from Coal Oil Point, Santa Barbara, California, USA - Sample 2 (SPAdes) (version 2) | ecosystem: Environmental > Aquatic > Marine > Oil seeps ... | reverse complement strand
CCTGGGCGATGGCGCCGGCTCCCCTGGAGAAAAGCGGCCCCGCTGGCCCTGATGAGCGCTGTCCTGGTGGTGCCGAGCGCCCTCCCCTATATCCTGCAGAGATTGGCCATGCCGGAGTTTGATCGCCCGTTCAGCGAAACCATCCGATGCTCGGCCGACCTCCTCGATTACCTTCGCGTGAACTCCGATAACATCCTGGCCCCGCTCAACCCGCCGCTGGGTCACTGGTGGTGGGGTTTCTTCCCCGGGCTCATGGCGACAGGACTGGCCGCAGTGGCGATTGCTGCGGTGTGCCGAGCTCAGGCGAAGCCATCCCCTTCCGAACCGCGGAGTGGTCGGGCAACCCTGCTCGAACGAGCCCGCGGTGCGATTCGAAGGTGGGGGGAGATGGGATACCTCCCAGTCCTGGGTGTTTCCGGGTTGGTTCTCTCATTGGGGCCGATTCTCCAGGTGGCCGGACATCGTCTCTGGATCCCCCTGCCGTACGCTCTGTGCTACTACGTCATTCCCGGTTTTTCCAGCATGCGGACACCAGGCCGGTTCGCCGTCCTTGTCGCGTTGGCCACTGCGGTGCTGGCGGGGTTGGGGTTCGACACCCTCCGGTGCCGGTATCCACGGCTCGGTTCCGCCTTCCTGGTGGGCGTGCTGCTTGCGGCGGGAGCTTTAGCTTGGTGCCCGACCCTGCCATTTGTACCTTATCCGGATCGTGCCTCGATGCCCCCCGTCTACGGCTGGCTGGCGGCGCAGCCGGACTCCAGCCCTGTTCTCGAGCTGCCGGTCCCGGTGAAAGCATGGGAAGATCTGATACACGTGCGCCGCCAGATGTACGTCCTCTACCACGGGAAGCCCCGCCTCGACGGTGCGAGCGGATTCACGTCGAATCGATACAAGGCCTTCCGTCTGGATATGCAGGCGTTTCCGGCGCAGGAGGCGATCCGGTGCGCCTACGACATGGGAGCCCGCAGGTTGATCGTTCATTATGGGGACTACGTGCCGGCGCTCCGAGAGGGAATGCGGCGCCAGGTGGAGAGTGCGAAAGATCTCCGTGAGATCGCGGCCTTTGGCCAGGACGTGGTGTACGAGATCGAGGAACCGGGAACGCTTCTGGAATCTTCTTAGAAAAAATGGGACTTTTAGAACTCAAAATTAAATTGCGGTTTTCGGCTCCTCGGTCTGATTAATAGTTGTTAGTTTCAGGATGGTGATTGAGTTTCAACGATGTTTTGAAATAGCCTAAGGACATCAGGTTGATCTCTGCTAGTCCCCTCGCTGGTTTGGACTTGCGGAATCAGAATGCGGGGATTGAGCCTCCAGAAGGCTCAGGCCGGATTTTCTAAAATCCTCTCCCACATTCATTAGAGATATCTTTTTTAATCAATAATGTCCATAAGAATGGGACCAAGATTCAGATACCAGATATCTTCTTTTGTGGAATTCGCCTCACCCATGAGCACTACGCCCAACTTCTTTCTGGGTTTGATCAGAATGTACGCCCTTGGTTTGCCGTTCGACCCCGCGTGACCCATCATAAAATCATCAGTACCCCAATCACTGCCTCCCCAGCCCAGCGTATTTCCCCCGTAATCTTTTGCTAAAATATGGTAAAAATCTTGTTCGCTCATGTATGCAAGATTGATCACCCCCCGGGCAAATCGTGCGAAATCTTCCGGTGTTGAATGCACTCTCGCTCCAGGCGCTCTGAACGCATCCTCTGCCCAGAATGAGCTCGCCTGAACCGGTTTCCCTATGTATTCTGCGACCAGCTCGGAATACGTTTTTCCTGTAATCTCCTCCATAATTTCTCCCAGGACTGCAAATCCATTTGTTGTATATTCCGTTTTATTCCCTGGAGAAAACTGGAGATTCAGCTTGCCGTCCTTCCACAAAGGTTTATTGATATGGGGAATTCCACTTTGATGCGTTAAAAGATGTTTAAAAGTGAGATGATCACCGGCATACTTTGCCGGCATGATTTTTCTGCTATATTTGTTTGAGTATTCAAAAATATTGTCATTCAGATGCTTGATCAGACCTTGTTTCAGCAGTTGCACAAAGATGATGCTGGTTACCGGCTTGGAAACGGAGGCATAAACCGCGTCTTTTTCGAGCATATTTTTTTTACCGAATGCGCGCAGATAAGCGATCTCACCCTTCTGAATAAGACCCACGGCTATCCATTGGTAGTACTGCAAAAAGTCGAGTACTTTGTCATCAACCCTGATGCGGGTCGCATGATCCAGGTCGATGACCTTCGCCGGCTCCATAAAATCCATCTTTGCATAATCCTGCGGCTTTCGTCCGTAAACATCCAGGGAATTGCTATCGGCTCCCCATTCTGAGAGTCGATCGATGAAATACGGATTCTGGTATAAATAAGCCACATGTAATGGTGTCATCTTGCGCATATCCTTTTGAGATATGGCCTGTGGATTTATTTCAACCCAATAATCCAGGTATTCCGTCTTATTCCGCTTAACGAGATAATGCATTGGGAAATAGAGCAATTCAGCCATTGCATAATACCTGTTCCGTACCGCATGGCTTACCGGTGACTCCTTGCCTTGGTTTTCTGTCAGGATATCGCTATGTGAGCCGTGAAAAAACAGCATCTCCGTCGACTGAATATCATGATTGAAAACTGCAAGATGGAGCGGTGTATTCATGTCAGCGGTCCTGGCATGGACATCTGCATGGTGGTTTATCAGGCATAGAATCATAGAAGTATCCCGGCTCTGCACGGCATCATGCAGGGGCGTAAAACCGCTGTTATCCTTTTGATCCACAGCGAATCCTCTTTTCAACAAATAGCTGACCAGGGATGTGTCACCCTCTCTTGCAGCATGATGCAGGCGGGTTTTACCCCGGGAATCCGTTTTAAAGAGGGCAGAATCCGATAATTGTTCAAGCCGCGAGATACTGGAGACCGGTTCCTGTTTCTCCTCTTGATCCCTACAGGAGGAAGAAACAAGCAGCAAAAAACCGATCATTACAAAAATGAGCAAGTTTCTTTTCATGGTTGGCTTCAATTCAAGAATCTATCCGCCTGTTTCATCAAATCATCCGGAACGTTAACCAGGGCCCGGAAAACCTCGGATTCCTGGAGAGAGAAATTATCCTCCAAAAGAAATCATATTTCAAGCGTACCGGCTATGTCGATCAACGCTATGACGGTTTGTCTATTTTGTCGGTTTGATTTACAGGGTTTACAGATTCACCGTTCTAATTGCTGGAATGCTGAAATTACACTTGACAACCTACCCGTCGCGTGATTAAACAAATACGGGTTTTTTGATTTTCCTATTATTAAGTTGATATAAGGAGGAAAACAAGCAATGAGGAAAAGAAAAATCAATTTGATCCTGTTTTTGGCTTTCCTGTTCTTAATGTCCAATACACTTGTCTTTGCTCAGGACTCTCCGGGCCTGCCGGCACCGCACGATGATGTTAAAACAGCCTTCAAAGCCCAAAAGCATTATTCACCCTATGCTGGACGCAATTTTCCAACTGCGGTGTACTGGGGAGATACCCATCTGCATACCGGTATGTCCATGGATGCCGGTGCTTTCGGTGCCAGGCTGATGCCGGAGGACGCGTACCGGTTTGCCCGGGGTGAAGAACTGACTTCATCAACCGGCCTGCAAGTCAAATTATCCCGGCCGTTGGATTTCCTGGTAGTTGCAGACCACTCGGACAACATGGGTTTTTTCCCGCGGCTCTATGCAGGTGATCCCGAATTTCTGGCCGATCCCACCGGCAAGAGATGGTATAGCATGATCCAGGAAGGGGGGCAGCAAGGCGTAGACGTTGCGATTGAAGTGATTCTTGGTTTTTCTCAGGGGACATTTCCGGAGGCACTGGAATCCAGGCCCGGTACTGCTGCATACCGCTCAGCCTGGGAGGAGGCCATCGAAGCAGCGGAGAAGTACAATGATCCCGGACGGTTCACCGCTTTCATCGGTTATGAGTGGACATCGAACACCGGTGGTAATAATCTGCACCGGGTGCTTATCTACCGTGACGGCGGTCATAAAGCCAGTATGATGGAACCGTATACAACGCTAAAACCGGAAGGCAGTGACAATCCCAGCGATCTCTGGAAGTGGATGCACACCTACGAGAATAAATCCGGCGGAAGAATTCTTGCTATCCCCCATAATGGCAACCTCAGCAACGGTATCATGTTTCCCCTTATAGATTCATTTACCGGTCGCGATTTCGATAAGGCCTACGCCCGGACCCGCGCCAGATGGGAGCCGCTTTATGAAGCGACCCAGATCAAAGGGGATGGCGAGGCGCACCCGTTTCTCTCCCCGAATGATGAATTTGCTGATTATGAAACCTGGGACAAGGGAAACCTCGATCTCAGTGCTCCCAAAAAAAATGACATGCTGCAATATGAGTATGCCCGGACAGCTCTGCAGACTGGTCTGCAGCTAGAGCAGAAACTTGGTGTGAATCCCTATAAATTTGGGATGATCGGCTCCACCGACAGCCACACCGGCTTGGCCACTGCGGAAGAAGAAAACTTTTTCGGTAAACATTCGGGGACTGAGCCCAGTGCGGAGCGCTATAAGCATCCCATGGCGGAAACCCCGGACGGGCGCCTTGAAAGCTGGGAAATGGTCAGTTCCGGGCTGGCGGCGGTATGGGCCAGAGAAAACACGAGGGAAGCAATCTTCGACGCCATGATGCGTAAAGAAACCTATGCGACCACTGGTCCGCGCATGCTGGTGCGCTTCTTTGGAGGCTGGGAATTTACCGAAAAAGATGCTCGTAACCGCTTACCCGCTAATATGGGCTATTCGAAAGGTGTCCCGATGGGAAGCGATCTGCCGCCCGCACCCGATAAAAAAGCGGCACCTACTTTCCTGGTCGGTGCCCTTAAAGATCCGCTCTCCGGTAATCTGGACCGCATCCAGATCATCAAGGGATGGGTTGATGGCGAGGGTAAGCGCCATGAGAAAATATATGATGTAGTATGGGGCGATGCCGATAATCGTCAGCCCGGAAAAGATGGGAAGTTACCAGCGGTCGGTAATACGGTGAACGTAAAAGAGGCCTCCTGGTCCAATACCATCGGCGATCCGGAACTAATCACAGTTTGGAAAGACCCGGATTTTGATCCTTCAGTAGCGGCCGTCTACTATGTCCGGGTGTTGGAAATTCCAACCCCGCGGTGGACAGCGTATGATGCTGCACGCTATGGGATTACCATGCCGGCGGAAGCAGAAATGGTTACCCAGGAGCGCGCTTATACTTCGCCAATCTGGTATACGCCTTAGAAAGATGGCGGGATGAACTTTCTTTTCAGATATAGATCCAATTTTTGATGGTTAATTATCCAACCTCGCCATTTTGTTGGGGGGGCAAGAGGGGACGTCCCCTCAACCTGACAGGGTCGTGGTAACACCCGAGTAGCATGGCATGGCTGTCCCCAATTTCCGCAAAGATGGGATATCGGCGCCGGGGGTTGCTGGAACCGCCGGCACGTCAGGACAATCATGCTTAAAGTTTGCAGCATTTTCTTTTTCTCCGGGTTTGCCGCCCTGGTGTACGAGTTGCTGTGGTTCCGGCAGCTCGGATTCATTTTCGGAAATACGGTCTACGCGGCAACCACTGTCCTGACCGCGTACATGGGCGGGCTGGCGCTGGGTGCCCACCTGTTCGGGAGGCGCATTCATCGCTCTCGGAACCCGATTCGCTGGTTCGCTGCTCTGGAAGCCGGGATCGGCCTCTATGCGCTGGCCGTGCCGTTCCTCTTCCGGCTGGTGCAGCTCACCTACCGCTGGCTGTTTCAAAATGTGTCGGATTCCCAGCTGGTACTGACACCGTTCCGTTTCGGCCTTTCCCTGCTCGTCCTGATCCTGCCTACGATGATGATGGGAGCCACGCTTCCAGTTCTCGCGCAGGGATTGACACGACGGGACAAACGTTTCGCTTCCCGCATCAGCCTGCTCTACGGCGTGAACACCATGGGCGCGGTGGCCGGACTCACGACCGCCGGATTCCTGTTGATTCCGACCCTGGGTCTCTGGAAAACCAACCTCGTGGGCGTGACCTCCAACCTGCTGGTCGGCGGACTCGGCTGGCTCATCGCCAGGGGGATTACCCTGCCTCCGCCCGAGAAAGCTGAGGCCGTGGAAGCTGCGGCTGACTCGTCGCGCCGCCTGGCGCGCACGCTCCTGCTGGCTTCAGGTATCTCGGGCTTTCTCGCGCTGGCGTTTGAAGTCGTGTGGTTCCGCGGCCTCATCCTGATCTTCGGCTCCACCACCTATTCGTTCTGCGTCATGCTGGCGGTCTTCCTGGCAGGTATTGCCCTGGGGTCCCTGGTGCTGGGCTGGTTGTCCGATATTCTTGAACGGCGTCTCGACCTCGTTATGGCGCTCTCGTTCCTTGTGATCGGGGCCTGGACCCTTTTCGCCATGTACCGGTTCAACAGCAAAGCGGAGTGGCTGTTGCAGTATCTCCTGGATCATTCGTTTACGTGGGAGAGCATGATCCGTGCGAAGATCCTCATCACGCTCTCTTTCCTGCTCGTGCCCACCCTCTGCTTCGGGTTTGCCTTTGCCGTAGTCGCTAAAGCGGTGCGCCGAGCGGGCTCAACCTCCGGGCGGGCCGTGGCCGAGGTCTACACGGTCAACACGGTAGGCGCGCTGTTGGGATCGCTTGCCGGTGGTTTCCTGCTCCTGCCGCGGCTCGGCATTGAGAGGTCGCTGATTACCCTGGCTATGGTGTCTCTGGTTGTGGCCGTGATCCTGGCGGGACGAAGCAAACAGCCCGCTCCGATGCGGTTCGGTCCGGTGGTGGCGGCCGTTGCGATCCTTCTCGTCGCCTTCGTGCAGCCGCCGGTCATCAGCCGGCGCATGCTGGCGGCCGGCCCCTACTTCAGTCCGTGGCAGTTTGTCTCGAAGGGAAAGATCGCTTTCTGGGATAGAGTGGAGGCGGGGCACCTGCTTCTCTACGAAGAAGGACTGACCTCCACGGTGTCAGTCACTACGTCGCGGGACGGCCTCTATTCCTTCTCTTCTAACGGAAAGGTTCAGGCCGATTCGGGGGACCCCAGCATGATGCTGCAACGGCTGCAGGGGCATCTGCCCATGCTCTTCCACCCGGATCCGAAAGAGGTCGTGAACATCGGCCTCGGGGCCGGGGTCACCTTCGGTTCGCTGAGTTGTTACCCGGTCGACCATCTCGAGGTCGTCGAGATTGAGCCCGGCGTGAAGAAGGTGGCCGGCATCTGGGCGGACCTGAACCACCACATCATGCAGAACCCGAAGGCGAAAATCTCGATTGGCGACGGGCGCAACCACCTGTTCTGTACACCGCGTCGGTACGACGTAATCACTGCAGACCCGTTTGAACCCGTGGTCAGCGGTGCGGGTCACCTCTATACCGTGGACCATTTCCGCCAGGCGCGCGAATGTCTTGCCGACGACGGCATCATGGGCCAGTTCCTGCCGATGTATGAGATGTCACGTGAAGATTTTCTCACGATCATGCGCTCCTTTGCAGAAGCATTTCCCACCAGCGCCCTCTTCTTTACGGGCACCGACACGGTGATGCTCGGGTTCAAGAACGAGATCGTTTTCAACGCCGGGACGATGCGTGCCAGGTTCCAGATCCCCGAGGTATCCGCCTCTCTGGCCGAGATCGGCATTTCGCGGCCAGAGCTTATTTTCGGCATGTTCGTAGCGGATCTGTCCGAGTTATTGAAAGCGGAAGCGGACGGTGCGCTGAATACGGACGACTTGCCTGTCATCGAGTACCGCACACCGAAAAGCGCGCTGCAATACAAGACTGACAGTAATGCGCAGGTGCTCCTGGATCACTTCACGCCCATTCCGGATGCCTATCTGGAGGGCTTCACCGAAGAGGAGAAGGCCGGCATAGGTCATTCGCAGGAGGCACTGAGGCTGACGCTCGAAGCGCTGGTCCTGCGGGCCAGGCAGCGTACGGGCGAGGCGTTCGCCAGGCTGGTGCAGGCGGAATCCCTCGCCCCGGATCACCCGATTATCCGCAACGAAACAGTGGCGACCCTGTTGACCGCCGCAAATGCAAGCCTCTCGGCCGGGCATCACGAGCAGGCGGCCCTGCAATTCCAGAGAGTCCTGGAGCGCAAGCCCGGCGAGTTCAGAGCCATCAATCAGCTTTTTCAACTCCACATGATGGCGGGACGCCAGGGACCGGGGATGCAGCTGCTCGACTATGCGCAGAAGGTCCACCCGGACTCCGCCACGTTTCATGCATTACGCGGAAAGGTTGCCATGACGATGGCGCATTGGGCCGAGGCTCGCATCCATACGGAGCGTGCCCTGGAATCGGAGCCGTGGCGGAACGATGTGCGGAAACAATACGCGGATATCCTGCGGAAGCTGGGAGACTTCGCCGCGGCCGATGCCGAAGAAACGCGTATTGCAGCCTCGAAGCCCGGCGCATCTTCGCGACGCAGGTTCTAGGTTTCCGTAAATAAATAACTCTGTGATTATTATATTTCATCATTATGCAAAGTTATTTACTTATTTACGGACGTCCCCCGCTTTCTCAGCAAGTAGACTTTAACGACTGCCTCTAGAAATTTCTTGACATTACGTACGGAATAAAGTACGCTTTTAGTAGAGGTGACAGGAATGACAACAATCAAAGCGACCGAAGCCAGAGCAAAACTTTATAAATTATTGGACCAGGCAGCAGAATCCCACGAGCCGATCCAGATCACGGGTAAAAGGTCGAACGCTATCTTGATTTGCGAGGAAGACTGGCTTGCCATTCAGGAGACTTTATACCTTCTGTCTATACCGGGTATGAGAGAATCTATTCGAAAAGGCCTTAAAACGCCTGCAGAAAAGTGCCGTGAGAAGCCTGGATGGTAAAGTGGCGTGTTGTTTTTACCAGACAGGCACAGAAAGACGCACGAAAAATTGCATCAGCAGGCCTACGGCCACAGGCTGAAAAACTTCTAGAAATCCTGTCTCAGAATCCTTTTCAAAGCCCTCCGACTTTTGAAAAACTGGTGGGAGATCTTTCCGGGACTTTTTCCCGCCGGATCAACATTCAACACCGCCTCGTCTACCAAGTCCTGGAGGAAACCAGGACCGTCAAGGTCATTCGAATGTGGGCGCATTACGAATAGAAAGAAAAAAGTGGGACGCCTGCCATGATCGAAACGGGTGTCAGGCCCCCTTTTCTTTTCTACGTAGAAAAAAGCCATTCCGAAGGATGGCATTCTCTTTAAAGTGATGGCTGGGTGTCGTGGACACGTTTCGAACTTTTTTTCTGGTGCCAAGGTCTGAAATGTAAGCGATTTTCAATATAGTTCATCAACTTTCTTAAAACCCTCAATTGACAACTTAATTTTTTACCATAAGCCGGTGCCCGCCTTCCGATAATATACCAATGAGCATGTATCCATTCTGGCCACCATGACGGGCATTGCAGTCATGGTATTGAGCCTCTTGCTTCTCCGGTAATCCCCCCACCCCGATTTGACATTTTTTAGATCCTCCCATAATATCTCGTCAGGTTTATACAGAATCGGTCCCAAGAAAAAAACCGGATAACCGGTTAAAGCGAAGAGGAGACGTTAAGAAAGAGTTTCAAACCCCATGGGTAATCTGGATCAGGCACAAGTAGACTTCTTAAGACCCATTCTGAATCATCTACCTGATACAAAAGATTTTTCCAACAAGGTGGAAAGGAGATGGGATATCGGTTCCTGAAATTCTTGATTCCTTTCGTGCCCTATACTGTAGATCTCTGCGATCATTTCAATTTGATAAAAATCAGGGCATGGACCACAAAACGCTACCCATGCCATAACATTTATGCTATGGGCGGGCTATAATAGAGGGCAGGATTGGGGGAGCTGAAGATACGGCTTTCGTAGCTTGCTTTCTCTTTAGGAGTGCAATGAAGATTTTATTTTACCTGCTGGGTGGTCTCGCAGTGATTGCCTTGATTTTTTCAATCTGGTACTTCCAGGAGCCCACGACCGAGCTCGTTGATGCCACCGGTAATGAGCTTACGGTCGGGAGTGCCCTTCAAGGGAACGGAGAAGTTTTTGGCGGCACCCTCTTTGAGCACACCAGGGAGTTAATCGCGGCCAGGGAGTTCGCCGCGGCAAAGGAGAAGCTTGTCGAGATCCTGGAAGCGTCCGAGCGAGATGGGGAAGCCTGCATCCTCTTAAGCGATGTCACCCGGGAACTGAAAGAGGTGGACGCTGCGGTGGACTACGGCCGCAAGGCCGTGGAGCTTTTGCCGGACAGCCCGGAAGCGCACCTCACTTATGCCAGGGCCCTCGGGGCGGAACTCACCAGGCATATGGGGAGCGCGGCGGGCATGTTCCGCGCCATGAAAGGAGTCGGTATCTTCAAGGAGGAGCTCAAACGGGTCATCGAACTGGATCCTGGCGACACGGAAGCTCGCATGATGTTGATGTTCACCAATATGGCTCCGCGGCCTATCGGCAATATCGATCGGGCCCTCGAGCTGGCCCAAGAGATCGAGGCGCGCGATCCGGTCAAAGGGAAGCAGTTTCTCGCCATCTGCTATAAACAGAAGAAGGAAACCGAACGGGCCATCGAGCTCTGCCTGGCCGGTATAACGGATTATCCCGAAGCGATGGGTTTCCACACCACACTGGCGAGCATCTATGTCGAGCAGGAACGGTTCGAGGAAGCGGATGTCCACTTCGACGCGGCTCGTCAGGGCGAGAAGGATGAGGTCTATTACCGTTCCCTCTACTTCCAGGGACTCATGCGCGTGAACCACAAGTTCGACCAAGCCCGCGCCGTGAAGCTCTTCGATGAATACATCGCCGGCGAACCCTACTGGGATGGGATGCCATCCGTGGCTCACGCTTGCTTACGCAAAGGCAATGCCCTCGAACAGCTCAACCGTATCGAGGAGGCGCGGGAGGCCTACGAAAATAGCCTCCGTCTGAAACCCGGATTCGAACTCGCCGAGGAGGCCCTCGAAGATCTACAGCAGTGAATGCTGCAGGTTTGACCGATCTGTCTTTTAAGCACTGGTAGGGACGTCCGTAAACAAGTAAATAACTTGACTGGATGACGGTTTATAGGGGAGAAGGAGGATATGTGCGTCTAAAGGCCGAAACCATCAACGCTCCTCAGGAGGCATTTCAAGCATCGGAACCCGGCTCCGCTTTGCTGCTGTCCTGAGGTGGCTGTCCAGCGTGGCGATGGGAAGACCTTTCCTCATGGCGAGCTCGAGATATGAGGCATCATATGTTGAAAGCCGATGTTTCCTTGCGAGGGAGAGAATTTCTCTCATGATTCGTTCGAACGGTTCCGATTCTATCGTAATCGGTAGTCCGGTTATTAATTCGAGAAATCTAGTGCTGTCTGCTTCGCCGAGACGTTTTTTCCGTTCCGCGACGATCAGAACGTTGCATACTTCAAGAGGCCAAATGGATGGTGCGAAAGCGGTTGAAGCGGCAAGCAAGTCCAGGACGGCATCTGCATATTGATCAGCTTCATCCTTAAAGCACCAAGCCATCACGACAGAAGTATCAATGACAAAACCACGCATTTAGCGCCTTCCTTCTTGAATCATTTCGCGAATGGAAAGTCCATCAAGGGTATGTTTTTCTCGGAATTTTCGCAGTTCGCGAATAATTTCATGGGGATCGATTCTCTTTCCCGCTTCCGGCGGCTGTAATACGGCGACGTCTATACCGTTTTTTGTTATCATGAAGCATTCTCCCCTTCTAACACGATCAAGGAGCTTCGAGAGATGCGTTTTCGCTTCGTACGCACCGACTTTTTCCATGATTTTCCCTCCTAGACTAGTCTTAGACTAGTCTAGCAAAAATCCATCCCTGCGTCAACCGGCAATCGCTCCTTTCGGATAATCTCCCTCTGGTTTATTTTGACGGCCCGGAATTCGTTTTTTTGCCTGTCAAAACGCATCTTCGATTGGGATGCCAACTTTTTTGGCATGCTCTATTCATGGCGTGCTCATTTGAAGGCGGAACGTCAAAGATCAACCGCGCTGGAAGCTTCATCTGCATCGCTTTGCTAGTTGCATTGCATATCCTAGTAACCAGAGAGACACAAAAATTTGATACAAAAGGAAAAGGGAGACATCCCCTCTCCTCTTTTCCCCCAAAGTAAAAAAGGCAGATTCTTTTGAAACAAGAGTTCTGCCTTCTTATTTTCATGGCTGGGTGTCGTGGACACGTTTCGAACTTTTTTCTGGCACCCACGCCGGAAATGAAGGCAATGTCAAATAAAATCCATCAGCCCACCCGGTTTTGCTGTATCCAATAAACAGAGATTTTCATCTCTCTTGTCGTCGGAACAGAAAAAAGGCTGAAAAGTCTTAAGGCTCCATGAGGTCATTATTCCAAAAATAACCTGAAAAACTGACAATACGCTTGACACCCTTTCCTTCTCGAAATTAAATCAAAACTGGGATTTTTGATTTTCCTAATATAAAATATTGCATACACCCAAAAAGGAGGTAAAGATGAAAAAACTCTTAACGGTAATATTGAGCATTCTAACTTTGTTGCTCATCGTTTCTTGTTCAACTGAAGAACAAAAAGAAACAAATATAAGCGATTCAAAAAAAATTGACTGGGAATACCAAATGGCTTATCAACGCGGTATTGAAGCGGTTACCTGGGCCATACCAGCGGTAAGCATGATCAGGTTGCGCGAGGCCTATTTGGGCCTTGGCGGAGGACTCAACACGGTCTATTACCTGTCGGAACCACCTACGCCCAAAACGGAAGCCTTGACGGCCAACAACCAGACACCTTACGCCACAATGGTCATGAGTACCAAGGATAGCCCCGTTGTCTTGGACATCCCGCCCGCATCCGATCGCACCGCGATCTTTGGCAGTGCCATAGATATCTGGCAGGTTCCGGTAGCCGATATTGGTCCCGCTGGCACAGATCAGGGCAAAGGCGGTAAGTACCTTTTCCTGCCGCCCGGTTACGATGGCAAGGTGCCTGAGGGCTATTTCCCGGTCCCCATGGATACCTATAACATCTTCGTGGCATTGAGGTTGATTCCGCTGGCGGGGGCAAGCTTTGAAGAGGCTGCTGAATACGCCATGAAAATAGAAGCCTACCCATTTTCCCAGGCCGAGAACCCACCTGAGGGCAACTACATTGATAAGTTTG
>Ga0209013_10003896_pt1 | contig 13152 bp, 11 predicted proteins | sample Cruoilmetagenom2_FD_187291 | JGI IMG/M metagenome (GOLD analysis project Ga0209013, IMG submission 187291) | Oil polluted marine microbial communities from Coal Oil Point, Santa Barbara, California, USA - Sample 2 (SPAdes) (version 2) | ecosystem: Environmental > Aquatic > Marine > Oil seeps ... | reverse complement strand
ACAGTGCCATCCCTTCTATACCGGCAAGCAGAAGATGCTTGATACCGGTGGCCGCGTCGACAAATTCCGCAAGCGTTACGGGAACTGATTACGCCAGAAATGTTTGTTGCAGTATCCAGCAAAGGGGCGGCCGCGATGGTCGCCCCTTTTGCATTCTGGCTGCTGGTCGGGCACTCCCAGCCGCTGCTGGCAGCGGCCTGTGCAGCGACAAACAGCACTGAACATACACAAGTCGTCTATGTCTATGACGGTGATACCGTGAAGCTGAACGATGGCCGGCGCCTGCGTTTCATCGGCATCAACACACCGGAAGTCAGTCATAAAGGCAAACCGGTACAACCACTGGCGGAAGCCGCGCGCGCGGCCCTGCAAGACCTGCTCGACAACCATAACGGTACCCTGCTGTTACAGTACGGACAGCAGGACCATGATCACTATGGTCGTCTGCTGGCACATGCCTTTCTGGAAGATGGCAGGAATGTCGCCGTCTCCCTGCTGCAACAGGGACTGGCCACTACGCTGGTGGTACCACCCAACGCCTGGGGGATACGCTGTTATCAGGCTATCGAGAACGAAGCCCGCCATGACCGCAAGGGCATCTGGGCGCTGCCCGGATACCAGCCACAACAGGCGCATACACTGCCGCTGGATACCCGCGGATTTCGTATCGTGCAGGGGCACGTCAGCGGACTACGCAATTCAAGGTATACGGTCTGGGTTGATATTGATGGTCCCCTGGTACTTCAAATAGCCAAAAAGGACCTGGACTATTTTGACTCACTGGAGGCGCTGATCGGTCAGCAGATAGAGGCCCGTGGCTGGATCAGGCAGGACCGTGACGACGGCTTGCGCATGAAAATACGGCATCCCGCCGCACTGGTTGCCATTACCCAACACCATTGACCATGAATCCTGCCCTGCATACCCGCATCACCCTGTTTGCACTGGCAAGTATCGCCTCGCTGCTGTCGGCTTGTGCCACCAACCCGGTCACCGGTAGCAGTGACTTTGTATTGATGTCTGAAGACCAGGAAATCAGCCTGGGACAACAATACCATTCAGAAATACTCGAAGAAATGCCGGCCTACCCTGACCCCGTGCTGGAAGAACTGGTGCAACGTATCGGCAAGAATCTGGCCAGTCACAGCCACCGCCCGGGACTCAACTATCACTTCACCATCGTCGACAGCGCCCAGGTTAACGCCTTCGCGCTGCCCGGCGGTTATATCTATATCACCCGGGGCATGCTGGCCTACCTCAATTCCGAGGCCGAACTGGCCGCTGTTCTGGGTCACGAGATCGGCCACGTCACGGCGCGACACAGCGTCCGGCAGCAGAGCACCTCTGCGGTCACAGGGATTCTCGGTGCGGTACTGGCCGCATCAACCGGAATCCAGGGCGCCGATTCACTGACTAATTTGGCTGGTACCGCCATTGTCCGCGGCTATGGGCGGGAACATGAACTGGAAGCGGACAGACTGGGCGCAGAGTACCTTGCCAGGAGCGGTTATGATCCGGAAGCCATGCTGCAGGTGGTGAGTATATTGAAGGACCAGGAAGCCTTTGAAACGGCGGTCGCCAAAAAGGAAGGACGCCAGGCGAATGTATATCACGGCCTGTTTTCAACGCATCCAGACAATGACGCACGATTTCGCGAAGTCATCACAGCCGCAAAAAAATACAAGACGGACAGCACCTCACGCATTGGACGCGACAGTTACCTGCTGCGTCTCGATGGCCTGACCTTCGGTGACAGCGAACGCGAGGGCGTGGTGCGGAGCAACCATTTTTATCACAAGGACCTGGACTTCTCATTGACCTTCCCGCCCGGCTGGAAGATCAATAACCAGACCTCGAGAGTCATTGCCACACCGAAGGCCAAAGACGGCTTGATACAAATGACCATGGACAGTCCGGACAAAAAGTTCACTCCAAAGCAGTTCATGCAACAGCATCTGCAGCTAAACAACCTGCGACAGGGCAAGACCTTTAACGCAAACGGGCTGCAAGGCTACACCGCAGTGACCACTGGTAATACACCGTTTGGGCAACGGCGTATCCGTTATGCTGTCGTTAACCGGGATAACAATGTCTATATCTTCGCCGGTACTGCACGCAGCACAGAACATGCGAGCAAGTACGATGCTGACATACTGGCAACCGCGAAAAGCCTTCATCCGCTGACCCAATCGGAAAGAAAACTGGCTACCGGGAAGAAACTGGACATCATCCGCGCGCCGAAGGGTGCGACCTGGGCCAGCCTGGCGCAAGATTCGTCCATTACAAACTACCCCGAGGAACAACTGCGGCTGCTGAATGACCAGTACCCGGACGGTGAGCCACGGAAAGGTGAGATCATCAAGATCGTGAAATAAAAAAACGCCTTTTTTGAATGCATCCGCCATCTATGGGATTATGAGCACCAATCTTCTGCAATAAAGAGAAACGCATGAACAAGATCAGCATCGTTGGCGCCGGCCGTGTCGGTGAAACTGCCGCACAGACTCTGGCCCAGCAGGAAATGAGCCGCGAAATCATACTGCTGGATATCAGGGAAGGAGCGGCTGCGGGTGCCGCACTGGATATCATGCACTCTGCTTCCTATTTCGGCTTTGACACCCGGGTGAGTGGCGGCACAGACCCTGCCCTGCTCAAGGATTCCGAGCTGGTCGTCGTCACTGCCGGCTCACCGCGCAAGCCAGGCATGTCGCGTAGCGATGTACTGGATATAAACCGGGCCGTCATCGACGACATCTGTGACCACGTTGTTGAATACGCACCCGATGCCCTGTTGCTACTCGTCAGCAATCCGGTCGACGTGCTCACCTGGCATGCCTGGAAACGTACTGGCTGGGAAAGACACCGGGTATTTGGTATGGCGGGTGTGCTCGATGCCTCACGCATGGCCTGCTTCATTGCTGAAGAGACCGGACTGTCGATCAAGGACATCCATGCCATGGTTATCGGTGGCCACGGGGATTACATGGTGCCACTGACGCGATTCACCACCGTCAATGGTGCGCCGGCAAGCACCTTCCTGGACGAAGAAAGTATTGCCCGTATAAACAAGCGCACCCGCCATGCGGGTGCCGAAGTACTGGCACTTCGTCAGCAGAGCAGCGCCTATAATGCCCCGGCCGCCGCCATTGCCACCATGGTGGATGCCATCAGCCATAACCGCCGCCGTGTCCTGCCGTGCGTCTGCAATCTGGATGGGGAATATGGCCAGAGCGATATTACTGCCGGTGTTCCAGCCATCATTGGCCGAAACGGCATCGAAAAGGTGGTTGAACTGCCACTGGATGATGCTGAACAGGCAGGATTTCAGGCTTCAATCGACAGCATTCGCACCGACCTGAAAAACCTGTAAACAATCTTTCAGCCAGAGTACTATCGCCAATTCTGGCTACCTGTTCTTAAAATAATTGTTCCGTTGCGCCATCAGCCGCACCGGCTGTACCACCGGCCCCCAGCGCATCACTGCTTTGCAGTGGCACGTATTCCTCACGAAAGGTCTCAAACACGGCATCGCCCTGGCCACTACCTGCCAGCAACCCGGTTGCCGGATCAATACGCACAGTCACCATACCATCTGGCTGTTCACGTTTTTTCGCCTTCACACCTTCCAGAGCAACGGCCATATAGTCAATCCACATGGGTAATGCAGAACGGCCACCGGTTTCACCACGCCCCAGGGGTTCAAGCTTGTCAAAACCTACCCACGCAGTGGCCACCAGTGATTGATTAAATCCTGAAAACCAGCCATCCTTTTGGTCATTGGTCGTACCCGTCTTGCCGGCCAGATCTGTCCTGCCAAGTACGAGTGCCTTGCGCCCGGTACCCCGCTTGATCACATCCTGCATCATGGACGTCATCAGCCAGACGTTCTGCGGCGTCAGCATCTGTGGTGCCAGATTAATCGTTTGCATGCCGGACTCATTGATCGCTTCGATTGATTCCGGACATCGTGGACAGGCAATTGCCGGATTGGCACGATACAGCGCCTCGCCCGAGGCATCGTATATCCTGCTGATCAAGTAGGGTTCAATCAGGTAGCCACCATTTGCAAGCACCGCATAGGCCCTTGCCATCTGCAAGGGTGTGACTGATGCGCTACCCAGTGCCAGGGTCAGATCCTTTGGCAACTGGTCGTCTGTAAAACCGAATCGCTGCGCATAATCGACAACATAACTGGCACCAATGGCACGCAGAATGCGAATGGAAACCAGATTGCGAGAGCGGTACAGAGCCTCACGCAGCCGTGTGGGACCATAGAACTGACCGCTGTAATTTTCCGGACGCCAGGTCGATTCCAGATTGGGATCATCAAAGACGACCGGCGCATCATTTATCATGGTGGCCGGTGTAAATCCTTTCTCGAGCGCCGCCGAATAAACCACCGGCTTGAAACTGGAACCCGGTTGACGCCTGGCCTGCGTGGCACGATTAAATTTACTTTTCTTGAAGTCAAAGCCACCCACCAGCGCCACAATCGCCCCGTCTTCAGGACGCAATGACACCAGCGCACCTTCGATCTTCGGGACCTGCGTCAAATTCCAGGCGCCATCATCCTGCTGCTGTACACGAACGATATCACCAACGCTCAATATTCTACTGGCCTGTTTCGGTGACTTGCCCATGCGATTTGCACTCTTGTAGGGGCGAGCCCAGGACAATCCCTCCCAGTTAATCGTAACAAGATCACCGTTTTGCAATAACACCTCGACACTCTGCTCTTCCACGCCAGTCACCAGCCCGGCAACCAGACCACCCACTACGGGATAGCCATCCAGCAGCCCGGACCAGTCCTCCTCGGGAATTTCTTCAAGCGAAAAGTGTGCCTCGGCACCACGGAATCCATGTCGCTTCGAATAGGCGATCAGGTCTTTGCGCAGTGCCTGGTTGGCTGCCTGCTGGCGTTTTACATCCAGTGTTGTAATGACATCGTATCCGGAGGTATAAACAGCCTTTCCATAGCGTTTTACCATTTCCTGGCGCACCATTTCCGCCACGTAGGCGGCACCGGCTTCCGCCTGTACCTTGTACAGGGCCGCTTCATCCGGCTCGGCGATGGCCTCGTCATAGATTGCCTGATCAATATAGCCGAGTTTCAGCATGCGGCCGAGGATGTAATTACGCCGGGCAAGCGTCTCTGCCGGACTATTGATCGGGTTGACACGGGACGGGGCCTTTGGCAGTGCGGCAATCGTTGCCGATTGAGCGGTCGTGAGGTCATTAACACTCTTGCCGTAATACACTTGCGCTGCCGCCCCGACACCGTAGGCATGGTGCCCCAGGTAAATCTTGTTGAGATACAGTTCCAGGATCTCATCCTTGCTGAGCGACTCTTCAATCTTGAAGGCCAGCAGGATCTCTGTGAGCTTGCGCCAATAGGTCTTTTCCGTGGACAGAAAGAAGTTCCGTGCCACCTGCATGGTAATAGTACTGGCCCCGCGACGCTTCTTGCCGGTCACTACCAGTTCAACAGCGGCACTCATCAAACCCGGGACGTCAATCCCGGAGTGCTCGAAGAAATGGTCATCTTCTGCCGCCAGGAAGGCATTGACCAGCACCGGGGAGACTTCTTCAATATTGACGGGGGTGCGCCGCTTGTCACCGAATTCAGCCAGAATCCGCCGGTCGCGAGAGTAGACCCGCAAGGGTTCCTGTAACTGCACCACACGCAGCACCTCAATGGAAGGGAGTTGCGGCTCAACCCTCAGGTAAATGACAACGGCCAGTACTGCCATGGCAACGCTACCCAGCAAGACCAGATAGAGAAAAAAACGTCCAATGCGGCGTAATATCATGTCAGCGTCAGAAACCTGTGATCAGATTCAAAGAAATAGGTTGAACCAAGTTATATAAATTAAAACAGCACGACGAACAACAGCACGAATGTAACTTTTTCTCTCAACAAATTTAGCCACGGTCCGATAAGCAATACCAGAACATTTGTTTTACATTCACATTTGTTGACAAATAGTTGGCTTTGCACTTTAATGCGGCGAACTACCTTTGTTGTACAACACTGGGTAACTAAAAGGAAATATTGTGCCAATAGCGCAACTCTTCAAACGGGCAAAACCACCGTTAATTGGTCTGGACATCAGTTCCACTGCAGTTAAATTGCTGGAACTCAGTCGCAGCGGCTCACGCTACCGGGTCGAAAGCTATGCTGTCGAACCCCTGCCTCCCAACTCAGTTGTTGAAAAGAATATTACTGATGTTGATGCCGTAGGTGAAGCAGTCCGGCGCGCTGTAAAACGTTCAGGCACCCGCAACCGACATGCCGCCGTTGCCGTTGCCGGTTCATCCACCATATCAAAGATCATTTCCATGCCAGGTGGGCTAAGCGAAGATGACATGGAGGCCCAGATCGACCTGGAAGCCGATCAATACGTCCCCTACCCACTGGAAGAAGTCAACCTGGACTTCGAAATCCTTGGACCTTCAGAGAAAGACCCCGACACTGTCGATGTACTGCTGGCTGCATGCCGCAGCGAACACGTGGACCTGCGCAGTGCCGCTGTCGAGACCGGCGGACTGGGTACACAGATAATGGATGTTGAATCATTTGCCAGTGAAAATGCCTTCGCATTGCTGGCTGATCAGCTACCGAACCAGGGTGCTGATAAAACCGTCGCCGTCATCGATGTAGGCGCAACCATGACAACTCTGAATGTCATGCATAACCTCAAGAGTATCTACACCCGCGACACCGTTTTTGGTGGCAAGCAGCTAACAGAAGAAATCATGCGTCGTTATGGCCTGTCCTATGAAGAGGCCGGCATGGCCAAGCGCCAGGGCGGTCTACCGGAAAATTACCTGGCAGATGTACTGGAGCCCTTCAAGGAAGCCCTGGTCCAGCAGGCGAGTCGCTCACTGCAATTCTTCTACTCATCCAGCCCACACAGCAAGGTCGATAATATCGTACTGGCTGGTGGCAGCGCTTCCATCCCCGGTATGGACGAAATGATCCAGGAAAAACTCGGCGTGGAAACTACTATCGCCAACCCGTTCGCATCCATGTCACTGTCCGCTCGTGTAAAACCGCAAACACTGAGTAATGATGCGCCCGCCCTGCTAATTGCCTGCGGGCTGGCCCTGAGGAGCTTCGACTGATATGGCACGCATTAACCTGCTCCCCTGGCGCGAGGAACTGCGCAAACAGAAACAACAGGAATTTGGTGTTACGGCCATCAGCTCTGTTGTTATCGCCGGCCTGATTGTGCTGCTGGTGCATCTTCATGTCGACGGCCTGATCAATGACCAGAATCAGCGTAACGCCTATCTGGAAAGCGAAATCGAAATTCTGGACAAACGCATCGGCCGTATTCGCAAACTCGAGAAGATGAAAGACAACCTGCTGGCACGTATGAATGTTATTCAGGAACTGCAGGGCAGTCGCCCGGAAAGCGTCCACCTTATGGATGAGCTGGTCAGAACCTTGCCGGAAGGTGTGCACCTGAATACCTTCCAGCAAAAGAACAAGGCACTGGCAATGACTGGCATAGCCGAGTCAAATGCACGCGTCTCGGATTACATGCGTGAGATTGACTCCTCTGACTGGATTACCGGTCCACGACTTGATGTCATCAAAACAAGGGAAGCCAAACGTCGACGTATAGCCAATTTTACCTTGCGCGGCAGCCAAAAAACTCGCAAGCCCACCGATGACTCTGTCAAGGCAGCGCCATGAATATGAATCTGAACGAACTGGACCTGGCTGATGTTGCCCGATGGCCAACCACCGCACGCGCAGTCGTGATCCTGTTCCTTATGGGCGGCGTCATTTTCCTGGGCTACTGGTTTCATACCAAGGACCAGCTGGTTGATCTGGAAGGTGCCGGGGATAAGGAGGATGGCCTCAAGGTCATCTTTGAAACCAAGGCGAAACAGGCTGCAAACCTGGAAGCCTACGAAAAGCAACTTGAAGAAATGCGTGAGTCCTTCGGCGCCATGTTGCGCCAGCTTCCCAACCAGACAGAAGTTGCCGACTTGCTGGTCGATGTTTCCCAGACCGGGCTGGCCAGTGGCCTGGAATTTGAATTATTTCAGCCGCGCTCCGAAGTTCCCAGAGAATTTTATGCTGAACTGCCGATCAGCATCCGCGTCATCGGCGGTTATCACGAATTCGGTGAGTTTATTAGCGGCGTCGCTGCACTACCACGAATTGTGACAGTCCATGATGTCAACATCAGCCGTACTGGTGATGGCAAGCTGGGCATGAACCTGACTGCCAAGACCTATCGCTATATCGAAGAAGAAGATGCGTTAACCGAAGGAGGGGACAGCTGATGATCGTAAACTACCGTCAAATAGCACACTGTCTGACTATTGTCTCCCTGTGTGGTGGTTTGCTGGCCTGCTCGAATAACCCGTCTGCCGACCTGGAAGAGTATGTCCGGACAACTAAAAGTCAGCAGAAATCCAGCATCGAGCCATTGCCCGAGTTCCAGCCGTATGAGTCTTTCACCTACCAGGCGGCCGATCTGCGTGACCCGTTCACCGAGCCCACATTTTCACATGTAAGGGCAGTTAACAACACCCCGAGTAACAACGGAATAAAACCTGATTTTGACCGACCTTCAGAAGCACTCGAGGAGTTTCCGCTCGACAGTCTGCGCATGGTGGGCACGCTGGAGCAACGTGAAGATCAGTGGGCACTGATAAATGATACTGACGGGACGATTCATCGGGTACAACCCGGGAACTATGCAGGTCAGAACCACGGCAAAATCACGCACATTACAGACTTTGAAATTGAACTTACAGAAATTGTTCCTGATGGCATCGGTGGCTGGATGGAACGCCAGTCATCAATAGCAATCAGTGAATAGTCCCACAGGGTGAAATCAATGATCGGAAACATTACAGAGCGCTTGCCTACAGGTGAAACTACAATGATGCAAACCATCAAACTTCACACCCACAAGCTGTTGAGTGGCCTGCTTGCCGCAGGCTGTTTGTTTGCAGCCAGTATTGTGCCGGTCAACGCAGCCGATAATACGAGCGGGAACACACTGCAATCCGTAGCTTTTGCAGAACTGCCTGGCAACAAGACTCAAATCACCCTGACACTGAGCAAGCCTGCGCCGGCCCCATTGAGTTTCACCATTGAAAATCCGGCGCGAATTGCCCTGGACTTCCCGAACACCAGCAACGGTCTGGAGCAACGTTCGCAAAACATCGGCATCGGCATGACTGAAAGCCTGACCGCCGTTGAAGCACAGGGCCGTACCCGTGTCGTCGTCAACCTGGTCGACATGGTTCCCTACGAGGCACGAACAGAAGGCAACCAGGTCATTCTTGTTGTGCAGAATGCCGGCAGTGAACAGTCAGAAGCGGCTATCGTTGCATCACGCGCAACCGGCGGTTCCACTGACACCATCACTAACATCGATTTCCGTCGCGGTGAAGATGGCCAGGGCCGGGTGATTATCAGCCTGTCAGATCCATCGATACCGGTTGATATGCAGCAACAGGGTGGCAAGGTGATCGTCGACTTCTACCGTGCACAACTGCCGGAAGAACTCGAGCGCCGTCTGGATGTGCTCGACTTCGCCACACCGGTTAAAACCATCGATACCTACACCCGGGGTAACAATGTCCACATGGTGATCACACCCATGGGTGATTATGATTATCTGGCCTACCAGTCCAATAACCAGTTCACCATAGAGGTGAAGGCACTGACCAAGGCCGAAGTAGAGGCCAGCAAGAAGGATGAACTCGGCTACTCCGGTGAACGGCTGTCACTGAACTTCCAGGACATTGAAGTCCGCTCGGTATTACAGCTCATCGCCGACTTCACAGGCATCAACGTGGTCGTCAGTGACACCGTCAGCGGCAACCTGACACTGCGTTTAAAGAATGTTCCCTGGGATCAGGCACTGGATATCATCCTGAAGACCAAGGGGCTGGCCATGCGGCAGACCGGCAATGTCATGCTGGTTGCACCCAGCGAAGAGATCGCCGCACGTGAAAAGCTGGAACTGGAGTCCCTGAAACAGATCGAGGAACTGGAACCGCTGTATTCGGAATTCATTCAGGTCAACTATGCCAAGGCATCAGACCTGGCCGGACTATTAAAGAGCTCTGAAACCACACTGATGTCTGATCGCGGCATGGCAACCACCGATGCACGCACAAATACGTTGCTGGTACAGGATACGGCCGCAAAACTGGTCGAGGTCAGACAGTTGATCGCTACCCTTGATATTCCGGTCAGGCAGGTGCTGATCGAGTCCCGTATCGTAAATGCCAGTAACGACTTTTCCCGGGACCTGGGTGTCAAGTTCGGCTTTAGCAAGCAAACCACATTCAATGATGATCATATTGTCGCGGGCGGTGGCACCCTGGACAGCATCAGGGACAATAACATCATTAACCCGGGCTTTTCACCCGATGGACTGCTGGTTGACCTGCCAGTCATCGGGGCAACCAGCTCGATCGGCCTCGCCATCGGCAAGATCGGCAGCCACATGCTGAACCTGGAACTTACCGCCATGGAAGCCGAAGGTCAGGGCGAGGTTATTTCAAGTCCGCGGGTACTGACGTCCAACCAGAAAACAGCATTTATTCAGCAGGGCGTTGAAATTCCCTACCAGGAAGCGACCTCGAGTGGCGCAACCTCGGTTTCATTCAAGGATGCGGTACTGGAACTGAAAGTCACCCCGCAGATCACACCGGATGATCGCATCATCATGGATCTGGATGTCAAGAAGGACAGTGTCGGCGAAATCTATCTCGGCGTGCCCAGTATCGACACCAACGAGGTTTCAACCCAGGTGCTTGTCGATAACGGCGAAACGCTGGTGCTTGGTGGCATCTACCAACAGGAAGTGGGTAAGGAGATTGACCGGGTACCGTTCTTCGGCGAACTGCCACTGGTTAGCTGGATGTTCAAGAACACATCCATTGTCAATGACAAGACAGAATTACTGATCTTCATAACACCCAAGATCATCAAGGAAGACCTCAATATCTAGTCACACAATGCTGGCAGCACTTGCCAGCAAGCACATAATCTGTCATACCTGCCCGGCATGAATAAGCCGGGCAGTTTATTTCTGACGGGCCCAATGGGTGCCGGAAAATCCACCATAGGCCGACAGCTGGCAAAACAGCTGGGCATGCCCTTCCACGACAGCGATCACACAATTGAATCACGCACCGGAGTGGATATCCCGCTGATTTTTGAACTGGAAGGTGAAGCCGGTTTCCGCAAACGCGAGGCCAGCGTCATTGATGAACTGACCCGCTTGCCGAATATCGTACTTGCCACCGGTGGTGGTGCTATTCTGGACCCGGCCAACCGGGAACACCTGAAGACGCGTGGACGCGTCATCTACCTGCATACCTCCGTCAATCACCAGCTCAAGCGCACGCGGAAGGACCGCAACCGGCCATTACTGCAAACCGGCAACCCTCGAAAAAAACTTGAAGAACTGATGTCCCTTCGTGACCCCCTCTATCGCGAGATAGCCGGCATTATCATTGATACAGATGGCATGCGTGTCCGGGATGTGGTCAAAATAATCATGCAACGACTGACATAACAGGCACCGTTTTTTTTGCTCTCTGCCGCCTTTTTTGGATATGCTCGAATAATCAGCCCATTAAAACAGTGACACATGAAAACCCTGACAGTTGAACTCGGCAGTCGCAGCTATCCCATCCACATCGGGCAGAAATTGCTTGGTAACGGGGGACTGCTGACCAGACACATACATGGCCGACAGGTAATGGTGGTCAGTAATGACACCATTGCGCCTCTCTACCTGGAGAGTGTTATGCAACAGCTATCAGACTTTGACACTGCCTCCGTTATTCTTCCCGATGGTGAGCAATACAAGACGCTCGACACACTGAATGCCATATTCACCGCCTTGCTGAAGCAACGTTTTAACCGTGATTGCACCCTGATTGCACTGGGCGGTGGTGTAGTAGGCGACATTACCGGTTTTGCCGCCGCCAGTTATCAGCGCGGCGTTGCATTCCTGCAGATACCGACAACCCTGCTGGCACAGGTGGACTCCTCGGTTGGTGGTAAAACCGGGGTTAATCATCCGCTGGGCAAGAACATGATAGGCGCTTTCCACCAGCCCGGCTGTGTGGTTATTGATACCGACACACTGGACACTCTTGATGACCGGCAGCTTGCATCCGGTCTCGCAGAGGTGATCAAGTACGGATTGATCCGTGATGCCGGTTTTTTTGACTGGCTGGAAACCAACATGGCCGCACTGAAGGCGCGTGACAAACAGGCACTGGCTTATGCCATTGAACGTTCCTGTTCCATCAAGGCGGAAATAGTGGCTGCCGACGAACACGAGAGCGGACAGCGTGCCCTGCTCAATCTGGGACACACCTTCGGCCATGCCATAGAAACCGGCACCGGCTATGGCAACTGGCTGCACGGCGAGGCTGTCGCAACCGGCATGCTGATGGCCGCTGATTTATCTGCACGCCATGGCTGGGTGTCTGCTGAAACTGTACAACGCACAGAACAGTTACTGCGGCTGGCTGGACTGCCGACCTCACCGCCGGATGAAATGGACGAAACCCGGTTCATGGATTTAATGGCGATTGATAAAAAGGTAATTGATGGTGAACTGCGTCTGGTATTGCTCAAGTCAATCGGTGAAGCAGTGGTAACCGGTGACTTCAAGGCAGTATTACTCAGCGAAACCCTGACAGCAGCTGCCTGAACCCATGAGCGTCGCACCGGAAACTGTCCCTGGCAATACACTGACCTGCTATGCGGCCAACCCGGAACATTCACGTGGCCGCCAGCATACCGAGCCAACTCCGGCCTATCGCAGTGAATACCAGCGTGACCGTGACCGCGTCATTCACTCGGCAGCCTTCCGTCGCCTGGAATACAAGACCCAGGTATTCGTCAACCATGAAGGCGACCTGTTTCGCACCCGATTGACACACTCTATAGAGGTCGCGCAAATAGCTCGTTCAATTGCACGGGCCTTGCGGGTGAATGAGGACCTGACCGAGGGTATCGCACTGGCACACGACCTTGGTCATACCCCGTTCGGACACGCCGGCCAGGATGCCCTGAATGCCTGCATGAAGAATTACGGCGGCTTCGAACACAACCTGCAGTCGCTGCGCGTCATTGATGAACTGGAA
>Ga0209013_10003895_pt1 | contig 13152 bp, 9 predicted proteins | sample Cruoilmetagenom2_FD_187291 | JGI IMG/M metagenome (GOLD analysis project Ga0209013, IMG submission 187291) | Oil polluted marine microbial communities from Coal Oil Point, Santa Barbara, California, USA - Sample 2 (SPAdes) (version 2) | ecosystem: Environmental > Aquatic > Marine > Oil seeps ... | reverse complement strand
GGATATCGCCGCCTTGGAGCAGCTGGAACTCGGCGATGTACGCATTGTCGACGGGACGATTGGATACACGGATGAGGGCAGCGGCACCCGCGAGCGGGCTGAAAAAATCAACGCAACGCTCACGCTAAAATCAATCTCCAGTCCTTTCTCAGTTAAGGGCGATCTCAACTACAAGGGCGAGAAAATCGCGTTCAACAGCACGCTGCGGTCAGTGAAAGCGATACTCGGACAACAGCCTGCAGATCTGAATGCAACCGTGCAATCCGCTCTCATCACAGGCACCTACAAGGGCATGATCGATGTGTCCAAGGAACTGCGCTTGGATGGAAGCGTGACGACCCATAGTTCGTCTGTGCGGGGGTTGGCGCGGTGGCTTGGAACCGAGTTGCCGCCCGCAACAGGCTTCGGGCCCTTCTCACTTCAAGGGCGCCTGAAGGCCAATGGGCCAGTCTACAACCTGGCCAATGCGAAGCTGGCTCTGGATGGCGCCACGGGTGACGGCAATCTGACTGTCAGAACCGATGGTGCTCGCCCAAAAGTCAGCGGCGATCTGAGCTTGTCCGCACTGGATTTGAATAAGTACATGGCGCCCGCCGGCAGTGCCAACGGCGCTGGCAAGGAGCCAGGTAAAGCTCAGGCCGGGCAGGCCAAGCCGACATCCATCGAGGACCTCATTAATCGGCCGGGCCCGCGTGTAAAAGGCTACACAAAGGACACCGGCTGGAGCAAAGAACGGATCGATCTGTCGGCCCTTGGCATCGTCGATGCAAACTTGAACCTTGCGCTCGGCAAACTGCTCTACGAGAAGATCAAGGTCGGGCGCTCGCGCATGAACGTTGCGCTCGCCAATAGCGCACTGACGGCCAAGCTCGACGAGATGGAGCTCTATGAAGGCACCGGACGTGGTGTGTTGACCGTCAACGCGGGCAAATCGGCACCGGAACTGGGCGCCAATTTCAACTTGAGCGGAATTAGCGCTCAGCCGTTGTTGAACGATGCCGCCGAGATCAACTGGCTGGCGGGGAAGGGTCGTCTGCTCTTAGCCCTCAAGAGTTCGGGTCGCAACCAACGGCAAATCATCAAAGGGCTAAATGGCACCGCGGACCTTGCCTTCGAGGATGGTGCGGTCGTCGGCGTCAATGTGCCCAAGACAATACGGGCCGTCCAGCAGGGCCGATTGTCCGACATCAGCGGTGCGCCAAACGAGCAAACCGACTTCTCCAGGCTGACGGCCACCTTCACGATCCAGAATGGCGTTGCCATCAACCAAGACTTGCTGATGCTGAGCCCGCTTATGCGGGTTACTGGAGAGGGCAAGGTGATGTTGCCTACCCAGCGTGTTGATTACACCGTCAAGCCGAAAGTGGTGGCGAGTCTTTCGGGCCAAGGGGGGGACCAGAGCGCGTCTGGAATCGAAGTCCCGGTCCGGATACACGGCCCATTCGAGGACCTGAACTACACACCTGACCTGCAGGGCTTGCTGAGTGATCCCGGCAAAGCCGCCGATACCGTACGCCGGCTCGGACGCCAGTACGGGGGCGAAAAGACCGGCAAGGTTCTGGACGACCTGCTTGGCGGCAACAATAAGGATGGCAAGAGCATCGACGCCAAGAAACTCCTTGATGGATTCCTCGGCGGGCGTTGACGCCCGTCGGTTTCAACTTTGTCCGCCGGCGTTCCCTACAGCGGCTCCGAACGGCCTGCCGCTCAGGCGGCCTGTTCGGTCCGGCCCTGCACCAAACGGACGATATCGGCCATGATGTCGTTGAGCTGGAAGTCCTTTGGTGTGTAGACGGCGGCAACGCCCATTGCCTTGAGCTGGGCCTCATCCTCTGGCGGGATAATGCCGCCAACGATGAGCGGAATGTCCTCGAGGCCCTCCGCGCGCATGGCTTCGAGCACTTCCCTGACTAGCGGGACGTGGCTTCCCGAAAGGATCGAGAGACCAATTACGTGGACACTTTCGTCGACGGCGGCTCGCACGATCTGTGCCGGGGTTAGCCGGATGCCCTCGTAGACCACCTCCATGCCGCAGTCACGGGCGCGAACAGCAATCTGCTCAGCACCGTTGGAGTGCCCGTCGAGGCCAGGTTTGCCGACCAGGAACTTGAGGCGCCGGCCAAGCCCTTCGGACACCTCCTCCACCGCGGCCCGCACCTCTTCAATGCGGCCCCCGTCGGTAACCCGGCCTGATTGCGAAACGCCGGTCGGTGCCCGGTAGTCACCAAAGATACGGCGTAGAAGCCCGCCCCACTCTCCGGTGGTGACGTTGGCCTTGGCGCACGCGATCGATGGCTCCATGATGTTACGGCCTTCTCTGGCAGCCGCCTCAAGCTCATTGAGCGCCTTCTCTGCCGCCTTCGCGTCGCGTGTCTCGCGCCAGGCATTCAACCTTGCAACCTGCTCGGCCTCGACGGCTGGATCAACGACCTGAATCGAACCTTCCCCCCCCGACAACGGCGAATTTTCGGTTTCGGTCCACCTGTTAACGCCGACGACCACATGCTCGCCCGACTCAATGGCGCGGAGGCGTTCGGAATTGCTCTCAACGAGCTTGCGTTTCATATAGTCGATGGCTGAAACGGCGCCGCCCATCTTGTCGATGGTTGCGAGTTCCGCGCGTGCCTCCGCCTTTAACGACCCGACCTTGGCTTCGATCTCCTTGGAGCCATCGAAAAGATCGCCGTAACCTAACAGGTCGGTCTCATAGGCCAGGATCTGCTGCATGCGCAGCGACCACTGCTGGTCCCAAGGACGCGGCAGTCCGAGCGCTTCATTCCAGGCGGGAAGCTGGACGGCACGGGCGCGGGCGTTCTTGGACAACGTCACGGCCAGCATCGAAATGAGGATGCGGTAGACGTTGTTTTCGGGCTGCTGTTCTGTCAGCCCAAGGGAGTTCACCTGCACGCCATAGCGGAAGCGCCTGAACTTCTCCTCGGTGACACCATATCGCTCGGCGGTAATCTCATACCAGAGCTCGGTGAAGGCGCGCATTTTGCAGACTTCGGTGACGAACTGGAGCCCGGCGTTAACAAAAAAGGAAAGCCGCCCAACGACTCGCCCGATGTCTTGCTCTGCGACCGATCCGGATGCCTTCACCGTGTCGAGCACGGCGATGCCCGTCGCAAGCGCGAATGCGAGTTCCTGAACGGGCGTCGCACCAGCCTCCTGCAAATGATAGGAGCACACGTTGGTCGGGTTCCACTTGGGAACCTCCTTGTAACCGAAAACGATCGTGTCCTTAATCAACCGCAACGACGGCTCGGGCGGGAAAACGTAGGTGCCGCGTGAGAGATACTCTTTGATGATATCGTTTTGGATGGTGCCGGTCAGCGCATCGCGCGATACGCCCTGCTCGTCGGCGAAGGCGATGTAAAGCGACCACAACCACGCCGCCGTGGCGTTGATCGTCATCGAGGTGTTCATCTGATCGAGTGGTATTCCGTCCAGGAGCGAGCGCATATCGCCCAAGTGGCTGACTGGAACGCCAACCTTGCCGACCTCGCCGCGGGCCAGTTCGTGATCGCTATCGTAGCCGGTCTGGGTTGGCAGGTCGAAGGCGATGGACAGCCCGGTCTGCCCCTTCGAGAGGTTCTTGCGGTAGAGTTCGTTGGATTTCGACGCCGTAGAGTGGCCCGCGTACGTGCGAAAGATCCAGGGCTTGTCACGCCCTCTGGCGGCTTGTTGGCCGCCCGATCCGGTCGCCAAAGTCGGTTTTTCGTTATTGTCGCTCATTACGTCCGCTCTCGGCTGTTTGCTTGCTGATCAAGCGCAAATTCTATAGCGCCGATGCTGCGTTGCGCAAACCGAACGTATGAGCAAAGTGTGTGATGCCTCAGGATGGGCGTTCGAAGGTGTCGACGACGTAGATGATCGCGCGCTTGAAGATTAATAGAGTAATCAAGGTGATGCCGATGCCGCAAATACCCGACGTGACAGTGTTAACGGGTTCGTCGGAGGATACAAAGACCTGCATCCTGGAGAACATATGAACGGATAGAAGACCGCCCAAAATGAAGAACGGGAAGAAGAAAATGGCCGTCAAAGAAGCGCCATCGAGAGCTTCACGGAACGCGAACGCCGCCAACATTGATAGGATGACGATGAGCGTCATCGTCATTTGATCGACAAGGACGATCTGATAAACGGTGTTCACAAAACTCGTACCCATGGCCAGGACTCCGGTACTGAAAACTCTGATGCTGGTCTAAAACAAGACCGAGGGCGGCATTCATGCTAGCCGCCAATGATGAAGCCCTCGTTAATTGGTGCGAGGCTGGACGAACGCCGAAAGTCCGGACTTGCCATGTGATCGCAGCCGCGCTCTATTTGCCGCAATGCAATACGCACTGAAAATGAAACCGGAGAACACCAGAAAATGTCGAGTCAAGGCGCCCCAGCAGAAACGAAAACCGCAAACGAAAACGGAGCGCCAGCGGTGATTTCCGCAAACAAGGATCTATACGAAGTCGGTGAGATACCACCGCTCGGGCATGTTCCTAAGAATATGTATGCCTGGGCCATCCGCCAGGATCGGGAAGGCCCGCCTGAGACGGCCATGCAGGTCGAAGTGGTGCCGACATGGGAGCTCGACAGCCAGGAAGTGCTGGTTCTCGTAATGGCCGCCGGCGTTAACTACAATGGCATTTGGGCCAGTCTCGGCACGCCGGTGTCGATGTTCGACGTTCACAAGAATCCGATTCACGTCGCGGGCTCGGATGCTTCCGGGATCGTCTGGGCCGTCGGCTCGAAGGTCAAGCGTTGGAAAGTGGGTGACGAGGTCGTCATTCACTGCAACCAGGACGACGGCGATGACGAGGAGTGCAACGGCGGCGACCCGATGTTTTCTCCTTCGCAGCGGATCTGGGGCTATGAGACGCCGGACGGTTCGTTTTCGCAGTTCTGCCGTGTTCAGGACCGCCAGCTTTTGCCCCGACCCAAGCATCTCACCTGGGAAGAAAGCGCCTGCTACACGCTGGTGCTGGCAACCGCCTACCGGATGCTGTTCGGCCACCGGCCGCACATCCTTCGTCCGGGCCACAATGTGCTGATCTGGGGAGCCTCGGGCGGCCTCGGTTCAATGGCCGTTCAGTTGTGCGCCACGGCGGGCGCTCATGCGATCGGCGTCGTGTCCGAAGATGACAAGCGCGACTTTGTTATGCAGCTCGGCGCCAAGGGTGTGCTCAACCGCAAGGACTACGACGGTTGCTGGGGCCAACTGCCCACCGTCAACACTCCCGAATTCAGCGACTGGATGAAGGCGGCACGCAAGTTCGGCAAGGGGATCTGGAGCGTTACGGGTAAGGGCAACAACGTTGACTTCGTCTTCGAGCACCCTGGTGAAGCGACGTTCCCGCTGTCGACGTTCATCGTCAAGCGCGGCGGTATGGTGGTTATCTGCGCCGGCACTACGGGATACAATCTGACGATGGATGCCCGCTATCTGTGGATGCACCAGAAGCGCGTGCAGGGCTCGCACTTTGCCAACCTGCTGCAGGCATCGCAGGCCAACAAGTTGGTCATCGAGCGGCGCGTTGATCCGTGCATGTCCGAGGTGTTCCCGTGGCTGCAGATCCCGAAAGCACATATGCGGATGTGGAAGAACGAGCACAAGCCCGGCAACATGGCGGTGCTCGTATCGGCACCAACAACCGGCCTCAGGACGCTCGAGGATACAGAGGAAGCCAGCCGCGCACGGTTTGGCTGAACAGGACCGGCTGACTCGCCCAAACGGAAAGTGTCAGTATAGCGAAAGACGTCACGGCCCACCCGAGTCACCGCGGGTGGGACTTGTCTCGGCCTCGTTTCATTGAACACACCCGTTATGCTTCTGCGCGTTGCGCCTTTTTTGTTCGTCCTGCTCTGGTCGACCGGATTTATAGCGTCGAAAATTGGCGCCGAGTACGCTGAACCGTTCACCTTCCTGACCGTGCGTTTCGCCCTTGTCCTGGCGTTGCTGATCCCGTGGGCGGTCGTGACCGGCATCGAGTGGCCAACGACATCCGCCGCATGGCAGGCGGCGATTACCGGCTTCCTGATCCACACGGTCTACCTTGCCGGTGTTTTGTGGGCGCTTCGAGCCGACATGCCTGCTGGGATCGTTGCAATCATTGTTTCAACCCAGCCGATCCTGACAGCAGTGCTCGCCGGTCCGTTGCTCGGCGAATGGCCGAGCCGGCGACATTGGCTGGGACTGGGTTTGGGTCTGTGCGGCGTGCTCTTGGTATTAGGCCCCAAGCTGTCATTGCAAACTGCAACAGGCACGTTTGGCACGGTCGCGCTGGTCAGTGTGTTTGCCGCGCTTCTCGGCATGACGCTGGGCACGCTTAACCAGAAGCGACACGGAATGAGTGGCGACCTGTTGGCGGTGACGATCTGCCACTACATCGCCGCGTTCCTCACCGCCGCCGTAGCCGCCTTCGCAACCGAAACGATGAGCGTCTCGTGGACAGCGGAATTCCTACTGGCGACGGCGTGGCTCGTCATCGTGTTATCAATCGGAGCCATATTACTTTTGATGGTGATGATCAGGTCCAGCGCCGTATCGCGTGTGACGAGCTTATTTTACCTGGTCCCGGCAACGACAGCAGTCATGGCTGCTGCGATGTTCGACGAACAGCTCTCTTATCTCCAGATCGCAGGGATCACCCTGGTGATGGCCGCGGTTTTCGTTATTCGCCCAATGGCCGGCCGCAATTGAATCCAGGCGTCGCATCGGTAACTCAGACCGAATGACGCGGTATCATCGCGTCTTTCACCTGCTGGCGCCGGGAATCGTTCCGAAACTTCTTCAACTCGATCAATCCGCGATTGAGTTCCGCGCCCAGGATGATGATGACGGCGGTGACCTGGAAGAATATCAAGGCAACCATCATCTGTGACAAACCGGCGTAGAAGCGCGAATAATCACTGAACTCAAGATAGTACGAGTACAGGACCGCGACAGCCACCCAGAGGAACGTCGAGAGAGCCACGCCGGGCAGTACGTCGCTTAAACTGCGCCGTCCCGCCGCCAACCACAGGTGGAGCGCAACGAGTTGTATCGCAATGACCACACCAGCTATCAAATAGCGAAACCAAAACGCCAGCCAGGTCGAATCCAATACGGATTTCAGCCAAGACGGCTCGAATTTCGCCGCGATGCCCGGGCCGACAATCACTGCCCAGGTCAAGACCAGCATGGACAGCGCGCTGATTAGAACGAACATCATGCTGCGCAGGAGGACGAGCGGATACATAAGCGTCTCGTACTCGCGGTAAGCGCCGTTGAGGGCGGCACGCAGCGTCTCAATGGCGCTGGTCGCAAAGAAAAGGGCGATGCCGCCACCGAAGGTGAGCAGGTCGATGCGCGTGTTGCTCATAATCGAGACAACCTGCGGCGCCAGCACGCTGGCTACGTCGGTCGGCAGCACATCGAACAGATGGGTAACCGCCTGTTGGGCCAGCTCCGGCGTGCCGATGAGACCTGCCAAGCCGGCCAAGAATATGCAAAAGGGGAACAGCGAAATGACGAACGAGAACGCCACTGCGCCCGCCAGCGAAAAGCCCGAGTGCTCATAGAGCCTATAAATCGCTGCGAGTATTTCGCTTTTTTCTTGCGACATTCTGGCCATTCCGTTCGGTTTGGAGCGTTACAACCTCAAATGGTGCTTTGAAGAAATGTGACCGCGCCTGGAGGGCTTCAAGCGTTAGCAAACCGCGGCAACTCGAACAATGCACGCCAAGCACTTGGCTTTGCATGTGTGATTGCTTGATCGCACCAAAATTAGGTAATTGTTTGAGGCCATAAGCTTTGGTGGCTCGGCTGATACGGAGCCGGCGCTGTGTGGGAGCAATAATGAATGACTGCTGGTGGACCTAGGGACGTTGGCTCGGAAGGGAGGCGAGGCAACGCGCGAACGCCTGCTGATGCCCTCTCTGACACGCCTGCTGCACTTCCCACACAACCGAAAGTGAAGATCCACGAAACGCCGCCCGGGTCCCATCGCAACTTGCCAGCCCTGGATCCGAACATGCCCGATGATCTCACCAAGATCAGGCGAATCGACCGGCAACTCGCTGAAAAACTGCGCCGGATCGGCATTACGCACTATGAACAGGTCGCCGGCTGGACAGCGACCGATGTCCGCAGCCTCAGTGCGGCACTGGGACTGGGCAGAACGGTTTATCAGCAAAACTGGATTGAGCAGGCCGAGCAATTGGCCCGGCGCCGAGCTACGCCGACGGCATCAGAGGCCCCAACTGCAGGAGAGCGAACGCAGCTGCCGGCCGGTGCGAGAGAGGCGGCGGCGCCGGTCACGCCATCAGCCCCGGTAGCGGCCGCTGCAGCGGCTGAAACACTTGCCGTGGTTAGCCCGCCTGAGCCTGAGCCTGAGCCTGAGCCTGAGCCTGAGCCTGAGCCAGATATCCACGCGCTCGTGTCCGTGGCGTCAACGGCAAAACGCAACCGGGATCTGCAGCACCTACAATCGGCGGCGGTCACACCGCCTCCGCAGGCGGTGCGTGATACGGACCGTCCGTTCCGCGAGCCGCTTGTGGCCGAGCGCTTTGGCGACTTGCAGCTGCGCCGGCGCGTGTCGACTGGGCTGTCACGTATCGCAGAGGGCGCGATTATCCCAGTGGTCGGTTTTTCGCGGCAACAACCACCCCCACCACAAAGCGGGGTCGAGGAAGTCGTCGCTGCCGTCCAGACCGCAGCTGAAGGGCCGATCGCGGATGCCGCGACCGAACCCCTTCCGCAGGTGGTGAAACCGGCCGATGAGCTGACATTGATCGCCGGCATGCCCCGGTTCGTTGCGGATCGGCTCAACGATCTTGGCATTACGCGTTTTACTGAAATCGCTGCCTTCGACGCTGACGATGTGGCGGCCCTCAGTATCGACTGCGACCTTGGCAACCGGGTAACTCAGGAGGGCTGGCTTGAACAAGCCGCCGCATTGGCGTCCGGCCGGATGACGAAAGCGGCCTGCCGGGAGCGACGCGGAGAAAGTACTTGCCTGGTCCCCTACCCGGCTCAACCACTCAGGCGCGACAGACAGCTGTTGGATAACCTCGCGCCGCCGGCCCCACCTGTCGAGGTAATGCCTTCCGCGCCCGCCAATAAGCGCATTCCGTCAAGCCCGCCACAAGCCGCGGCGTCTCCGCCGGCAGTGGCTGCTCCGGTATTTGATCTTGTAGGCCCGGTTGACGTCGGGCCAGTTTGCGACGATCCAATGATCCGTGCCCTTGACGTTGACGAGAACATCGGGGATGCCACGACGACATGGACGGCTGATCCAGCGAAGACAGCAGCCGTCCAGGAAGCGGATGTTGACTATACCGGTAAAGATCCATTTCCAGACGGATACGTAGCAGAGGAAGCTGAGGTCACGATCAAGCCGAGATCGCGAGCGGACCTCGGAGATGTAGGCGATCCGAGGGCGGAAGAGGAGTTTGGCTTAATGGGACGCGACGCGGCGGTTTCCATTCCAGGAACGTTGAAGTCGAAGCTTGTTAAATCGACTGACCGGCAGGACGTGACCGCCGAGGATTACGCTGCCTACTACCATGATATCGAGGAGGCCTCGGTTGAGATTTTTGACCACCAAGCCATTGATAGTATTGATGATAACGGAACCTCTGACCCGCTCCCGGGTTCCGGGGCACGTCCATCCGTAGGCCGCTTTCTGAAAGCGCTGCGTGGACGCTGACAACAAGCTTGACGGCCTGTGGATGCGTGGCGAAAAGGCCCATTTGCCACGTTGTTTCGAACCGTAATCTTGCGCCACCTGGTTGAATACGACGCCGTGCCGCTTGGCTGCCTGATGAGCTTTGCGCATCGACTGGAACAAGGAAAGACGAGCATATGAGCACCGCAGAAGCGACCGCAGACATCCCTGGCCTGGCTAACGCCGACCAACTGCTGACAAGAGCAGTCGCGGCGGTCGAAGCTGCCGAACGTATCGTGCAGCTGGCAAAGGACGGTGTGCGTAGCAAGATCGACGCAGCCGACGGCAATCACGACGCGCTCCAGCATGAAGTGCACGGTCTCGCCTGGCTTGCGACGACCGTGGAGGGCCTCCGGCAGATGCACGCCTGGTCGGCGTCCTTGAAGTCGGAAGGCCGCTTCGGCGAGATGGAGGAACTGATCACCCGTGTCGCCTTCGCGGAATATCTGAGCCAGATCGCGGGCGGCATCCCGATGAGCCAGGGCGAAATCATCCGTCCAACGGCCCTTGGAGTTGAGCGCGAGGAGATCCGCAGCTTCGAGGACGCAGCAGCCGATCTCGTTGCAACGGGCGGCACGGCCGACGTCAAGGCACGCCTTTCCAAACAGATCGCGGACGCTCAAGGCGCCACCACCTATGGCGATTCCGGCCTTGATGAGATGCACACCGAGATCCACGAGCAGATGCGTAAGTTCTCGGAAGCCGAGGTCGTGCCGCTCGCGCACGAATGGCATCTTGCCAACGACTACATCCCGATGGAAATCATCGAAAAGGTCGCCGAACTCGGTGTTTTCGGCCTCACGATTCCTGAGGAACTGGGCGGACTGGGACTCGGCAAGGAAGCCATGTGCGTTGTTTCCGAGGAGTTATCGCGCGGTTACATCGGCGTCGGTTCATTGGGTACGCGCTCGGAGATCGCCGGCGAACTGATCTTGCACAACGGTACGGAAGAGCAAAAGCAGAAGTATTTGCCCAAGATATCCACGGGTGAAATCCTGCCAACGGCCGTGTTCACCGAACCGAACACAGGCTCTGACCTTGCCTCTCTCAAGACGCGCGGCGTCAAAGAGGGCGACGTCTACACGGTCACTGGCCAAAAGACCTGGATCACGCATCCAGTGCGGGCCGACTTGATGACGCTGCTGGTGCGCACCAACCCGGACGAAAAGGGATATCGGGGACTGTCGATGCTGCTCGTCGATAAGCCGCGCGGCAGTGACGAAAATCCGTTCCCCGCAGATGGCATGACCGGCGGCGAGATCGAGGTGCTCGGTTATCGTGGCATGAAGGAATACGAAATTTCCTTCGACGATTTCACGGTGCCGAAAAGCCAGCTGCTGGGTGGTGTCGAAGGCCAAGGCTTCAAGCAGCTGATGAATACGTTCGAAGGAGCTCGCATCCAGACAGCAGCGCGAGCGGTCGGCGTTGCTCAATGCGCCATGGACCTGGGTCTGCGCTACGCGTTGGAGCGGAACCAGTTTGGTAAGCCGATTTACGAATTCCCGCGTGTCGCCAACAAGGTCGTTATGATGGCTGTTGAGACCATGATCGCGCGGCAGCTCACCTACTTTGCGGCGCGCGAGAAGGATCTAGGTCATCGCTGCGACCTTGAGGCCGGCATGGCCAAGCTGCTTGGTGCCCGTGTCGCCTGGGCGGCGGCCGACAACGCATTGCAGATCCACGGCGGCAACGGCTTCGCGCTCGAATATCCGGTGTCCCGCGTCTTGTGTGACGCGCGCATCCTCAACATCTTCGAGGGTGCCGCCGAGATTCAGGCGCAGGTCATCGCGCGGCGACTGTTGGAGCCACCGAAAGCGTGAAACACATGGGCTGGAGTTGTGAGTTGGCAGACGGGCGCGAGGTGAAGGTCCAGAAATGACAACTGATCCAATCGCTCCCCGTCGCGCTTCAGTCCCTGTCGATATCGGCGGCGTCACCGTCGGCGGCAGCGCTCCTGTTGTCGTGCAATCGATGACCAACACCGACACGGCCGACATCGCCGGCACCGTCGCGCAGGTGGCCGCACTTGCGCGGACCGGCTCGGAGCTGGTGCGCATCACGGTCGACCGGGATGAAGCCGCCAAGGCAGTGCCGCACATCCGCGAGAAGCTTGACGCCATGGGTTGCGATGTCCCCTTGGTCGGCGACTTCCATTACATCGGCCACACACTGCTGGCGGAAAATCCAGCCTGTGCGGAGGCACTCGCCAAGTACCGCATCAATCCCGGCAACGTTGGCTTCAAGGACAAGAAGGATCGCCAGTTCTCGGAAATCATCGAGCTCGCATTAGGGCACGCCAAGCCCGTGCGCATCGGCGTCAACTGGGGATCGCTCGACCAGGAGCTACTGACCCTGCTGATGGATAAAAACGCACGCGACCCGGAGCCCAAGGATGCCCGCGCCGTGATGCACGAAGCGATGGTGCAGTCCGGCCTGCACTCGGCACACCGGGCGGAAGAACTGGGTCTTGGCGCGGACAAGATCATTATTTCCGCGAAGGTTTCTTCGATCCAGGACCTGGTCGCTGTCTACGTCTCACTGGCTCAGCGCTGCGATTATGCACTGCACCTCGGACTCACCGAGGCCGGCATGGGTTCGAAGGGTATTGTTGCCTCGTCGGCGGCGATGGGAATCCTGCTGCAGCACGGCATCGGCGACACGATCCGTTTTTCATTGACGCCGGAACCCGGCGGAGACCGAACCGTGGAAGTGCGGACGGCGCAAGAACTCCTGCAGACCATGGGGCTGCGCGCGTTCGTTCCGGTTGTCGCCGCGTGCCCCGGCTGTGGACGCACGACATCAACGGTCTTTCAGGAACTTGCCCGTGACGTCCAAGACATGATCCAGGAGCGTATGCCGGAGTGGACGGCTCGCTATCCAGGTGTAGAGACGCTCAACCTTGCAGTCATGGGCTGCATTGTGAACGGGCCTGGTGAATCAAAGCACGCCGACGTCGGCATTTCCCTGCCGGGGACCGGTGAGACGCCCGCGGCACCTGTGTTTATCGATGGCAAGAAAGCGATGACGCTACGCGGACCGACGATCGCCGCGGACTTTAAGCGGGTTGTCGAAGAATATATTGAGCGGCGCTACGGCTGAATATCTGTCCGAGGGCAATCGGCAAAATGAAAAGGGCGTGTCGATTGCTCCACACGCCCTTACTCAAATATCCGTCTATCTTACGTCTTAACGGGCGCGTGCACGCGTCGCCGCACGGGCAGGAGCGCGGCGCGTTGAAAACAAGGGTTTCCATTCACGGCGCGTGCGCGTGACGACAGGACGAGGCTCGCGCGGGGCCAGCCTGAACAACGATTCAGAACGCACACGCCTCAACTTCGGCCATGTGAACGCACGGCGCTCGGTGCGCTCATAGGCACGCACGGCAGGGCGTGGCTGGCGTGGGGCTAATTTGAACAGCGATTCAGAACGCACACGCCGTAACTTC
>Ga0209013_10003894_pt1 | contig 13155 bp, 11 predicted proteins | sample Cruoilmetagenom2_FD_187291 | JGI IMG/M metagenome (GOLD analysis project Ga0209013, IMG submission 187291) | Oil polluted marine microbial communities from Coal Oil Point, Santa Barbara, California, USA - Sample 2 (SPAdes) (version 2) | ecosystem: Environmental > Aquatic > Marine > Oil seeps ... | reverse complement strand
TACGATCAGAACCGGAAGCACCACCTCCAATCTGTCACCAAAAGCTTCAGCTCGATGCTGATTGGGATCGCTATTCATGAGGGCTTATTGGGCGGGATCCAGCAGAAGATGGTGGACCTTTTCCCAAACCACACCATAGCCAACCTGGATACCCGAAAAGCGGACATAACCCTGGAAAATATGCTCACCATGTCCGATGGCATGGATTGGCACGAGCTTGACTACCCTTACTCGGATCCCAGGAATTCCCTGGGGCAGATGTGGGTCAGCCAGGATGCAGTACAGCACATCCTGGATACACCCATGGCGCGCAATCCTGGTGAGTCCTGGGCGTACAACTCCGGTATGTCGATCTTGCTGGGGGGTATCCTCGAGCAGGCTGCCGGACAGGATGTGCTCGACTTCGCCCGTCAATATCTCTTTGATCCCATTGGAATTGGGGACGTCCGTTGGGATAAGACCGCCAGCGACCACTATCACACTGACGGTGGGCTGTACATGACACCACGCGATATGGCACGCTTTGGTTACCTGATGCTGCAAGATGGCAATTGGGATGATGAAGAGATCGTTTCCCCAGAGTGGGTCGAGGACTCTACCCGGACGCATTACCAGACGTCATCGGGCAATGGGTACGGCTACCAGTGGTGGACGTTGGGCCAGGGTGTCTTTGCAGCCACGGGGCATTACGAACAGAATATCTATGTGGTCCCGGAAGCTGATTTGGTTATCGTTTTTACGGGGAATATACCCGATGAAATCCTTCATCCTACGGAGGGCCTGATGTACCGCTACATCCTGACTGCCTGCACGGATCTGCCCTACGAGGCAACCCACCAGACATACGAGGATAATGGCTTGACGTTCGAATATCCAACCGGGTTCAACTTTACGGAAATCCCACTACCAGAGACGGGTACATTAGATTCAGGTTCCGGATTGCTTCAACTCAGGTTTGACTCGTACCCGTTTGAACTTATCCAGGTGATGTGGCGCGAAGCGGAGCCCGGACTTGAACCAGATACATACCGAGAGAAATTATTTGGATCGCTGTCATTACAAACTGGGATTGAATTAAAATCGGGTGATACCTGGGAATCGAAAAAGGATCAGCACGCGATCTTCAACCAGTATTTCGACTACGCAGAGCAGGGGATCCAATTGAGAGGCGTGACGGGAGTCTGGTACTGTGATGAGACCGGCCGGGTGATTGCCTTCAACTATGTTACCAACCCTGAAGTTTCTGATCAGGCTCTAGAATCGAAATATCAGGAACACCTCGATTCATTGTCCTGTCATGATGGTGGTTAGGTGACATGAATTTGAGGATTACCGGATCCCGGATATCGCTACTGGAGGTGTTATCAACTATGAAAGATCGACTATATATACTGCTGTTTGCATTAGTTTCCATGTTAGTGTTGGCCGCATGCCAGAGTGGAAGTCAGGCGACGCAGACAATCATAGAGGCCGAATTGGTTCCGACGCCTACACAAACGCCAACCACCATCCCGGTTGATCGCTCCCAGTATGAGGAGACCTTTGATATGATCTGGGATACAGTGAACGAAATGTATTTCGATCCAACTTTTAACGGTGTGGATTGGGAGTCGGTCCGTGACCGTTATCGGTCGAAAGTTCTCGCTGCCGAGGATGATGAGACTTTTTACATCACCCTGAACGAGATGTGTTTTGAGTTGGGTGTCTCCCACATCGCAGTTATACCTGCGGATTCCCCCGAACAGTTGGAACCAGTTTTGTCTGCGCCAGGCAGTGTGGGTATCGATGTTCGTTTGATCGATGACCAGGTGGTGATCGCTTGGGTTGAACCGGGATCCCCGGCAGAACAGGCAGGGTTGCGGACAGGGTTTATCATCCTGGAGATCAACGGACAACCAGTTGAAGACAGTGAAGATTTGATCACATTCAAGCTGCCGCCCTTCAATGAACGTCGATATCGTGGGCAGTTCATCAGTGCAATCCAATCACAGCTCAACGGGGAAGTAGGCGAGGAAGTAGCGCTTATCTATATGGATGATAAAGACCAGATGCACGAAGCAGCTTTGACCCGCCAGGAGCGAGAAGTGCAGCCCTTTATCGCCGAAAATTTGCCACCATTTTATGTCGAATCTGAATCCAGGCGCCTGGAAAACGGCATTGGGTACATTCGTTTCACCGGGTTCTTACCACCGATCCTTGAAGATGTTTTGGCGGCTGTTGAGGACATGCAGGACGCTCCCGGGATCATCATTGATATCCGCGGCAACCCGGGTGGATTTTACCCGGTGCGCAAAGCGATTGCCAGCCAGTTCTTCCAGGAGCGCACGCTGCTGTGGCGATACATCACACGGTCGGGTCTGGAACTGCCGGGTTTCGAACGAGATGCGTATACAGACCCCCCTTCTGAGGCTTATACAGGACCTGTCGTGATTCTGGTGGATGTCATGAGCGGGTCATCCAGCGAGGAGTTTTCCGGCGCCTTGCAGGCAAATCAAAGAGCCATCATTATCGGGGAACAAACCGCTGGCTCAGACCTGGTCGCCGATATCATTTCTCTACCCAATGGAGCAACATTTTTGTACCCTATTGCCCAAACCCAGACGGCGGACGGTACTGTGCTTGAGGGGCGCGGCGTCATCCCGGACATCGAGGTGGCGCTGGATCGCCAGTTGCTTCTTCAGGGAATTGACTCACAGATTGAGGAAGCCATCGACTATATTCAGAATCTGGTGGAGGAATGAGAATGACAAGAATGCGAATTTTTTGGACAGTCCTGCTGATATGTCTGGCGACCAGCTGTGTCCAGCCGGCTGACACACCGATAATACCGCCAGCAGTTACCACTGCCACGCCAGTCGTTGTGCCTACAGAAACCACCCTCGCAGCATCTTCAGATTTTGACGAACAGTTGCAGAGAGTGGAATATGGTCTGATCCCCTTCAGCGAAGATGGTCAGGTCAGCTGGGATGAGAGTTCTAGCATCGCTGAGCGCATGAAGTACTACAACGTGCAAGGTGTCAGTATCGCAGTAATTAACGACAATCAGATCGAATGGGCCAAGGGGTATGGGGTGCTGGAAATCGGCAAAGATCGTCCGGTCACCCCGGACACCCTCTTTCATGCCTGCTCGGTAGCCAAACCCGTCTCGGCTGCTGGTGTGCTGACTCTGGTGGAGCGCGGCCGGCTGGAACTGGATGAGAACGTGAACGAAAAGCTGGTTTCGTGGCAGGTGCCGGAGAATTCGTTCACTGCACAGGAGAAAGTTACATTGCGCCGTTTGTTGAGCCACACTTCGGGTCTGAACGACGGCTTTGAAAGTGGGGGCCTGGAGTGTTGCTACGCCGCCGAGGGAGAAACGCCCGGTGTGGAGGTCGTGCAAATGCTTGAGGCAGACCCGCTAACGGGTATCGAGGAGCCTACCAATCCGGTAGAAGTACCTGGTGGAGCCTACAGATACAATAACCTCGCCTACAGCATTGTGCAGCCGCTGGTCGAGGATGTCACCGATGAGCCATTCGCTGATTTCATGCAGAATGCGGTCCTGGATCCAATGGGTATGACCTCCAGCACTTATAAACAGCCGCTGCCTGTTGAGCTTAGGAGCAAGGCAGCAACTGAGCACGGCGAAACTGGCGAGCCCACAGCCGGGAACCGACGCCATTACGCTATCCTGGCCGCCGGCGGATTGTGGACGACGCCCTCCGACCTGGCGCGCTTCACGATCGAGCTTATGTCTGCATACAAAGGTGAATCGGCCACCCTGCTTTCCCAATATTTGGCGAGGGAGATGCTCTCCCCCCAGGTCGACATCCAGGACGGATCGTTAGAAGAAGCCTATGGATTGGGGATGGCGCTGGGCGATGACGAAGGTATGTTGAGGATACAGCACACCGGTGGATGCCCCTGGGGGAGTAATTCCTGGCTGATTGCTTATCCAGAAACAGGGCAGGGTGCTGTAGTGATGACTAATTCTGTGAGCGGTTCCGCAATCCGAGCGGAGATCCTGCTCAGTATTGCTATCGAATATGGCTGGCCATTGATACCGGATTCATAGTAGGAATTAAAGTAAACATTCAATGCTACACTTTCCTTTATTTATCATGGAGGTGAACAAATGGAGAACAAAAAGCAAATTTTTGATTTTGCGGCAGAGGTGGGTCTCACAAAAAACCTGGGGGGAGTTGGAGCCACAGAAGAGCTGATCGAGTTATGCCAAATAGGGGATGGTAAATATATGCTGGATGTTGGCTGCGGCGCTGGGGTGACACCCTGCTTCATCGCCAAGAGATATCGCTGTCGCGTCGTCGGAGTAGATATCTCTGATGCGATGATCGAGAGATCCAAAGAAAGGGCGCAGAGAGAGGGGCTAGCGGATCGGGTTGAATTCAGGGTGGCGGATGCGCAGGATTTACCGTTTGAGGATGAACTGTTCTATGCGGTTATTACCGAATCTGTGACTGCCTTTCCTGAGGACAAACATAGAGCGGTGGACGAATATGCGCGAGTCACAAAGTCAGGGGGATATGTTGGGTTGAATGAGTCAACCTGGCTGAAACTGCCGCCTCCGCCAGAAATGCTTGCCTGGGCGTCCCAGGATTTGGGTGCTAGCGTGAAACCCCTGACATCTGATGAATGGGAGGGATTGTTGAAGGGAGCAGGCTTGAAAGAAATTGTTGTTAAAATATCCGGTATAAACATTGGAGACGAGGCCGGAGGAATACTGCGGCGGTATGGTTGGGGAGGTATGTTGCGGGTTGTTTGGAGAATGCTGTCCCTCTACGCCAGAAATCCGGCTTTCCGGAAATTCGTAAAGGAAGTACGCCAGGATGGCGTCACGCCTGAAAATCTCGACGAGTATTTTGGATACGGGATCTATGTTGGGAGAAAGTGAATATTTCTTCGTGATCTATGATGTCTCGGTTAAGATGGGTCGAGATAGGATCGCTTGTTCTGATAGCAAAACGATAAGATCACCCGCGTAAGGGGTGATCTCAAATCAACTGCTGTAATTTTATTGGAATGATTATTCAGGGGCTCCTGCCGCCAGCCCTTTGCTGCGTTCAATCGACTGCAGGGCCAGATAGCGCTCACCGAACTTGTCGATGCTGTCCACTTCCATATCGTACTGGTCATAATGCCTTTCTTCGTCAACAACAAGACCCTCGAAGACGGTCTTGGAAGCGGAATCAGCATTGGCCGAGCACTCGTTGGCCCAGATATTGTAATCTTTGGCGCTGTCCTCTTCCATCTTGCGGGCTTTGACCAACATCTCCCTGACATCGTGGATCTTCTCCACCTCCATCGAGGCGACCATTTCCACCTCACCTTTCAGGAACAGTATTCGCTCCGCGCAGCGCTCGATATGCCCCATCTCTTCGATGGCGGTCTTGAAGAACAGACCCGCCAGCAGTTCGTATCCCTGGTCTTCACAGTGGAAATGGAAATACATGTATTGGTGCACGGCCGCCAGTTCGTCGGCGACGGCCTTATTTAATAGTTCGATACTTTTTTCGTGCATTGGTTGGCCTCCTGTTGTTTGAGTGAAAATGTGGATTGTGTAGAATTGCTTTTCACTACACAATCAAAATATGTATCGTATGGGCTAATTATAATCCGTTTCAGTTGAGGATTTTCTCTGGTGATACAAATTACTATCAATCACCTTCGCCATCTCATCAACTTTTACAGATTTGTCTAAAAACTTGCTGATTTGAGCCAGCGGTTCTGTTGGATCCTGCAGCAGTCGATTGTAGTTTACGTAAAGCACCCTGAAATTATTTTGTTTCTCCAGCCAGGCGCCGACTTTTTGCAGGTGATCCTCGTACAGTTGAGCCATCTGCTCATCGCTTACTTTGTCCGTTCGTTCGCCCCGGTCGACCAGCATTTTGTTTTGCGAGGCTAAAATCTCGTCCATGTATCGCTGCATAAAGAGCACACGATATGAAAATTCATCAGGGAGATATTCCAGCAAAGCGGAGATGATCTTAACCGATTTGCCTTGCGCCAAATTCAGCCAGCCAGTATCGTCATCTTTCAGCTTTTTGACGCGCTCGTACTCGTAGTAGCCTTTGGGGTTGTTTTCGTCGGCTGCGCGAATTTCGTCCGTCAATGGCTTGATCCCGCCGGCTTCCAGCATGCGCTGCATCAAAGATGTACCAGAACGCGGTAGACCGGACACAACCGTAACATATTCCCTGCTTTTTTTTCGACGCCTAAAGATATCCAAGCCCTTTTAACCTTTCTTCAATGGTTTCCTGATCTTCCTCGCTGCTTTGTGATGGTCCGTTTGTTGGCGCATCCGGATGTTCGATGGTCTTGCCGATTGCCAGTGGGGGGATATCGCGGAACGACGGCTGCGGGTAATTTTTTAAGTCGGAGTTGGAAAATATCACGCCGGGGACGGCGTTCGGATCGATGCAGTGATCGGCGTGCCAATGGTCAACGTTTGCTTCCAAATTGCTGGTTTCCCATTTGCCCAGACCGGTCTCGGCCGAAGCCCGGTATCCGGGCGAATAGCCAACCACCAGATCGGGTGCGTTGGGTAGGTTGGAGCCGTGGAACACCTCTTCCCGCGTGTATATCTCCTGGGTCACCGGTCGGTCGTCTGGGCCTTTCCACGCCAGTAAATCCTGGCGCAGCTTGTCCCGCAGAGATTCTGTTTCTCCTGCTGGAACGCTGCCCTGTCCCTCCCGTCCCTGGATATTGAGATAGAGGCTGTTCAGACCGAGCGCATATGCCTGGCTCCTGGACCAGTCCGCGCTACTCAAGCTCTTATCCTGGGCACTGTCCCTCATTGTCAGATAGCTATTTTCAACCAGCCAGTTGTTGAGGTGAACTTTATAATCGAAGCGCGTAAAACCGTGGTCGGACAATATTAGCAATCTCGGTTTACTCTTGCCACGCTTACTTAGTCTCTCTTCCACCCTCCCCACCAAGTCGTCCAGCCGCGAGTACCATGACTCGACGATATCCGGCCTGTCGTGCAGGAACATATGCTGAACCCGGTCCAACGTGTCGAAGACATTGGCCAGCACGCCCTCCTGAAACTTGTCCAGGTAATGCATAAATATCCTTTCACGAGTGTCAATGATCGATTCGCACAAGGCAATGAACTGGTCGTCCGAAATCCAGCCCTCTTCCAGGGCGGTGGTATCCTGCGGCCAACCCAGCGTCAGGAAGGGTCCGTACCCTTTCCAGGCTTCTCGCACGAAACCGGGTTGCGTTCCATAGCGCCAGGTCGAGTGCAGGGGGTGGATTTGCAGTGGCAAGAAATACAACCTTGGCTCAGGCTCTATCTGGGTGAGGATGGCGCGCGTGACCCCCCGCACAGATGACAGGAACCCGGCTTTGAAGCTGACTTCAAATATCGGGCTCCATTGCCCCACGACTAATTCGAGAGACTGCTTTGTAAAAGTGAGTTTGGCGCGGCTTTGATCCATGATCTCGAGCTGAAACTCGAGATCCATTTCTTTCAGGCCGTCGCCTGTTTCACGCGACGGACCCTTTAAATAGCCGCGATAGCTGTCTTTGCTTTGTTTTTCAAGTGATTCTACGGCCGTCTTGAACGGTGAATCGCCGAGTTCCCGATCCGGAGAATAGACTGCACCAACTCCCAGGCGGCCCTGGATATCTGGGGTACCAAGACCGGGCAAGGTCTGCACGGGTATCTCTGGCCGGGCCGGGAAGGTCGCCGGCCACCACAGGACCGTCGCCGGGTAACCGTCCGATGTGGCCTGCTCAAACAGCGTACGCGCCGTATGCGGGGGAACGAACTGCGTGCCGAGTACGTTGGTTTTGGTCACCAGTAAAGAAGGGATGATTGAATATGATGAAGGATCACGGTGCACAAAATCGAACATACCATGCACACCCGGGTCTGCCCCCGTGGCGATGCTCGTCCAGGATACTTCACTTTGCGGCGGGTTGGATACGGCAAAATGAGAATAATTACCGGCTGCGACATACTTTCCAAGGTTTGGCATCCGGCCATCTTCATGCAGCTTTTCAAAGATGCCCGGGTCGAAGGCATCCAGACCTAAGATGATAGTTTTCATGTGGGTGTAGTTAGTGGTCGAAAATCAGCTATTTAATTTACTACCCCGTTATCTTCGTTGATCGTCTCTTCATCGATATCGACAATATCGGGATCACTTGAACTTCCGCGCTTCAGGCGAGCGAAGAACATTCTGATCTTGCTCGAAAAAACGAGTATAAAACCAGAAATCACCACGAAAGACGCGGCCAAAATCTGAAACAGCATTCCTCCGGTATTTGGGTCTACGTACATGTTGTTAATCTCCAATAAATATAATGTGAGGCCGAATTTAAAGGCCTCACATTATATCACTAGGTTTTCTTCGCAAAACACCTGTGTCAAACTGATCGAGAAACAGGGTTGTTTTGCAACAATGGACTCAATTCTTTACAGTTTGCCCACTAAAAATTCGATCACAGCTTCCAAAAGGACAGGATTTACGCCCAGGTTGGCGCCGCGGAACCCGCCGCGTTCGGCGATGGCCGTCGCGCGAGCATCAGGATCAAATTCACCACCGCCAGGAACTCCCCCATCCGGACCTTGTCCAAAGCCACGTCCGCCGCCGGGGAATCCACCACCGGGTGACTCGCCGCTCTCACGAGCTGCCTGAACGGTTGCTTGCATCTCGGGGGTCATGTTTCCAAAACTGCCGCCGCCGCCAAATTCCAGACCAAGTTCTTCAAAGATGGCGCCCGTATCCTCATTGGTCAACTGCATACCTTCGATGGCTGCGATTTGTTCGGCCGACATCGTGTCCTGGATTTGGTTGATGATTGCCTCAATCTCCTCAGAAGCGACAGTTTCACTCTCGCTCAGGCTGCGCAGAGCTTTCCACAGGGGTAACAGATCGGCTGCCTGTTTGGCGTCGATTGGGTATGTTGTCTCTTCGAGCTTGAAAGTGCCCAATGTAAGTTTCATTGACAGAGACATTTCACCTTCGGCGAGTCTCTGTCGAACACCTTCAGCCTCAGCTGCCAGGTGGCCATCTGATGGCGTTTCAGCTTCTTCAGCATCACTAATATCAGCAGAATCGTCACTTTCTCCTGCCGCTATGGCGACGTTTTCTGTGTCCGCAGAGGCTTCACTCCCGGCAGCACTGCAAGCCGAGATGAATATCGCTGCCAATAACAAAACACTGATCAATAATGTTGTTTTTTTCATAGTCTCTCTCCTAAAGGTAATTCTGATAATGTGTGTATTTTTTCATAGAACTGCTCGTGGTGGATTTGTAATCCAGCACCCTCTCGGAATACATCGATAACAAATCGCCTGCGAGCTGGTTCTTATTCATGCCTTAATGCTTCAATCGGGTCGAGCTGCGCGGCTTTGTTAGCCGGATAAAAGCCGAAGAAAATGCCCACCGCAGCTGCCGAGCTGAATGCCAGCAGGATAGACGTGGGCACGACCAGCGTGCGCATGCCGCCAAGTTCGCCAAACAACCACGATCCACCGATGCCCACCCCCACACCGATCAACCCGCCAATCAGGCTCAGCAGCAGTGCTTCGGTCAGGAACTGCCAGCGAACATCGCTTGGGCTGGCGCCCACCGACTGCCGGATGCCGATCTCGCGTGTGCGTTCGGTGACGCTGACCATCATGATGTTCATGATGCCGATGCCGCCCACCAGCAGCGAAACCGCCGCCACCCAGGCCAATAGGTTGCGGAAAGCTTCCGTTGTTGCTTCCTGGGTCTGGATGATATCCTGCTGGGTGGTGACCACGAAGTCCGGTTCTTCCAGGCTGACATCGTGACGCTTGGCGAGCAGCAGTTCGGTTTGCAGGATGACGTCGTCAAGGGATTCTGCATCCTCGGCGACTTCAACATAAATCATGCGCACCCGGTCACCCATGATCCTGGCGAACTGCGACGGCGTGAATTTCTGGAATACCACAGTGATGGGCATATAGAGGCGCATGTCGTAATCCACTTCGCCGACCAGTCCTTTTTCTTCGAACACACCAATCACGGTCAGCTTGGTATTGCCCACAGTCACCACCTGTCCGACCGGCACATCATCACCAAACAGCTCCTCTGCCAGGCTGGAACCCAGCACGGTCAACTTCTGATTGCGGTCGATTTCGGCCTGGTTGAAATAGCGCCCGTTGTCGATTTCCATATCCCGTACGGAGGGGAAATCGGATGTAGATCCCAGGATAGAGACGTCATCAATAGTTACATTACCGGCTTTGACGGTCTCTGAACTATTCTGTTCAACCACCACACCTGCTACGCCGTTTACTTCTTCAGCGATGGCGAATGCGTCATCGTAAACAAGTCCACCAGATTGCCCCTGTCCACCTCCGCCAGAACCAAATCCGCCGCGGCTGAAATTCGCCTGTACGAATATCAGGTTGCTGCCCAGCCCGGTGATCTGTTCCTCAATGGCCGCTTCTGTACCGGCGCTGATCGAGATCATGATGATCACCGCTGAAACGCCGATGATCACACCCAACATGGTTAGCAGGGATCGCAGCTTGTTGCGCACCAATCCTTTCCAGGCAATTTGTGTTACTTTTGACGGTCTCATGATGCGCCTCCTTCAATCTGGAGCAGCTTTTCATGGTTCAAATGTTCTGTATTTGAACCCTCGCCATTCAACACATCGGTTTCAATTCGTCCATCCAGGAAGCGAATCACTCGCTGGGCATATACCGCGATCTCGTCCTCATGGGTCACCATGACGATTGTGCTTCCTCTACTGTGTAATTTTTGTAATAACTGCATTATCTCTTCCCCAGATTTTGTATCCAGGTTGCCGGTCGGCTCATCGGCCAGGATGATGACCGGGTCGTTGATCAACGCCCTGGCGATGGCCACACGCTGCGCCTGCCCGCCTGACAACTCCTGCGGTTGGTGATACACCCGGTCTGCCAGACCGACCGCATCCAGCACCTGCAGCGCTTTTTCCTTTTGCTCGCTTTCACCAATATGCCCATTGCGGCTGTACAGCAAAGGCAGCATCACGTTCTCCAACGCGCTGGTGCGAGCCAGCAGGTTGTAGGACTGGAAGACGAAACCGATGCGTTTGTTGCGGATGATCGCCAGCTCGGTCTTGTTCAGATCACTGATATCTTCTCCTGCCAGGATATAGCGACCGTTGGTGGGCCGGTCCAGGCAGCCCAGGATGTTCATCATTGTGCTCTTGCCGGACCCGGAGGGTCCCATGATGGCTACAAATTCATTTTCATCGATCTGCAGGCTGACACCGTCCAGGGCATTGACCTGCGCATCGCCCATGCCGTAGACTTTGGTGATGTCGATGGTTTGGATGATTGAGTCTGTCATAATAATTCCTTTGTGTATCAGTACTCAGTCTTCAGTTTTGAGTTGTCAGTTGCCAGAGTTGAACGGCAATTGTTTTTATTTACTGAAAACTGAGTACTGGTTGCTGGCAACTGACAACTACCTACTCCGTCTCCACTATCCCGGTGGTCACAACTTCACCGGCTGCTAGACCGGAAATAATCTCGGCTGAGGTAAAGTCAATCAGCCCGACTACCACAATGCGCAGTTTCGGTTCACCGTCCTCGACGACGAATACCGCGTATTCACCAGGACCCAGTTCGCGTATGGCTTCCACCGGGACCAGCACGGCATTTTCAGTGCGCCCGCCGATCACGTCCACGGATGCGTTCAGGCCAACCGGCAGAGTCTGCGGCTTGATGAAGGAGTCTTCATCAAGCACTGCCAACGCCCGCACCGCCTGTACGTTGGATACTGTTGTCAGGCTGGGGTCAATCTCTATGATCTGCCCGGTAAAGGTCACATCCGGGTAAGCGTCGAATATTGCCTCAATCTCGTATCCCACAGCCACCTTATCCAGGTCGGTTTCATCCAGGTAAATTTCGAGCACGGGCTGCTCCAGGTCCGCCAGCTTAATGATAGCGCCTGTACTCACCTGCTCGCCCACGCTGGCACCAATTGATAAAATCGTGCCGCTCATTGGTGCGACCAGGTCGATGAAGACCTGTTCTTCTTCAGCCAGTGCTAATTGTGCCTGGGCGTTGGTGAGTTGAGCTTCTGCGATTACGATCTCTTCTTGGTCCGGACCGTCTTTGATCCGTTCCCAATTCACCTGCGCAGACGCCAGTTGCGCTTCTGCTAAGGCAATTCCGCCGGGGGTGGCTCCGTTTTGCACGCGCTCCAGATCGCGTTGGGCCTGGACAAGCTGAGCCTGTGCTTCAGCCAGGTCCGCCTCTGCGATGGCTTTTTCGGTTTCACTGGCCGTGCCGATGGCGGCGTTGTAATTCGCCACCGCGTTATCGTATGAATACTGCGCCGCAGAAAGGGAGCTCTGTGCCTGGGCGCGTTGGATGTTGTCTTCTGCCTTGTTGGCGACTTTATCGAAACGTTCCTGAGCCTTTTCCAGGTTGTTCCTGGCGATGATCATGTCTGCGTAGGCGTCATCGATGTTGGCCTGGCTGGCGGTGAGGCTGGTACGGTTATAGGCCACCTCGGTATCTTCCAGAGCCTGCTGCGCTGCAGCCACGGCTTGTTGGGCCTGTGCCTGTGTCAGCGCCGGGTTCAATGTATCTTCTAAGTCCTGTTCGGCTTCCTCTACCGCCAATAATGCCTGGGCTGCGTCCAACTGCCACGAGTCAAAAATGGAGTCTAATGCCTGCTGGGCGTTTAATGCGGAGAGCTGCGCTGAAGCAAGCGATGCGGCGATCGACTCTTCGGTGTTGTTGGTCTGCAGGTGCGCCAGTACCTGTCCTTCTTCGACCGACTCACCCAGATTGACCAGCACTTCGTTGAGGGTGCCGTTCTCCTGGAAGCCGATGCCAATTTCAGTGGCTGGTACGACCGATCCTGCCGCGCTGGCGAAGATGATCATGTCGCCGTTGCGGGCGACCGCAGTTTGCATTGATGGTTCATCTGCTGCCGTTTCGGTGTCGGACTGGCCCAGGGCGTTATAAGCGAAGAAAGCGCTGGCGCCCAAGGCGATAATGACAATCGCGATGATTCCCAGGGTTTTCGGGGTAAGTATTTTTTTCATTTTCTCTCCTCCAACGAGGTGTTTATTCTCGCGTTGACAAATTCGTATTGCTTACAGAATAGAGTATAGGAAAAAGTTGTTTAGAAATTGTGAAGATCCTGTGTATAAAGTGTTAGAAATATT
>Ga0209013_10003893_pt1 | contig 13158 bp, 8 predicted proteins | sample Cruoilmetagenom2_FD_187291 | JGI IMG/M metagenome (GOLD analysis project Ga0209013, IMG submission 187291) | Oil polluted marine microbial communities from Coal Oil Point, Santa Barbara, California, USA - Sample 2 (SPAdes) (version 2) | ecosystem: Environmental > Aquatic > Marine > Oil seeps ... | reverse complement strand
ACAAGTATGCCCGGATTGCGATTCTCAGAGCCGACGGTTTCCAGGTACATAAGACCGGTGGTGCCATTGGTATAATCACAGCAGGCACTGTGGACGTACCAGTCGCCGAAGAAGCAAGGATCATTGCACTTGAGATGGGTGTGGCAGTACATACCATCTACGATGTAGGGGCTGCAGGTATCCACAGGTTGTTCTCACCCCTGGAGGATATAATAGGGAAAGACATTGATGCAATTATAGTGGCAGCCGGCAGGGAGGGGACACTTCCCACCATAGTATCCGGTATCGTGGATGTACCTGTGATAGGGCTGCCGGTATCATCCGGATACGGTGCTGGAGGTAGCGGAACAGCCGCACTGCACACTATGCTGCAATCATGTTCAGTGTTGAGTGTGGTCAATATCGATGCAGGATTCGTGGCCGGAGCATTTGCCGCCAGGATTGCAAATGTAGTGGCAGAAGCACGACGCAAAGAGTGAGGATAAAATCTGAAATATATCGTGTACTCAGTCTTGATGCTGTCAGTGACTTTCTGTAGTATGTCGTCAATGTGATTGTGTATCTGTAGAATTCTCAAACATTATGCAAAAAAGAAGATTAAAACCTCTAATTACTCAAACCCTTAAATTTTCAATCTTTTCGACGCTGGAAAAGGAACATCATGGCTGTCCCAAAACATAAAGCATGTGCACAGATTAAATGATATCTATCCCATTTAGGCCAATAACATTAAATTGTAATTGATAATTTCCCAATTGACATAAAATATGGCCGAATTGTATAATGTAAATTAGTTTTGGGACAACTTAAAATGATGGATTGTAGGAAAATATGAAAAGTAGAGAGGAATATATAAAGTTAAAACATTTGTGACACACACATTAATTTTTTCACCCAAAGCCTTATAGTACTCTTTTAACAAAACAGTAGTAAAGGGTGGTAAAAGTTGTCTGCAAAAATAAAAGTTGCTAATCCTAACAGGTGCATAGGTTGTTATAGCTGTATGCTGGCTTGCAGCCGGGTGAATGCAAAAACGGCATCGCTCATAGATAGCGCTATCGACATCAAGACATCAGGCGGTATCGAGAGCGGGCTTGAAATAATCGTTTGCCGCTCATGTATCGACCCACCATGCGCACGGGCATGCCCTACAGGTGCACTCACACCACGAACTGGTGGCGGCGTAATACTGGATAAAGACCTATGTGATTCGTGCATGACATGTGCCAATGCCTGCCTGCCCCGTGCTATCCATTTTGACAAGGCCGATATGCCAGTTATCTGTACCCATTGCGGTGTATGTGCCAGATTTTGCAGTCATGACGTACTTGAACTTAGAAAGACCGAGGTGCTATAATATGTGGTCCAACGTACTCTACATTGATCTTGATACAGGCGAGCACCAGGTAAAGGATCGTGCCGACCTGTTCGATAAATATCTGGGAGGTACTGGCGTGGCTACCCAACTGTTACTGGAAGAATGCCCCGCCGGAATCGACCCGTTCTCACCCGAAGCCCCGATAATATTCAGCATAGGGCCACTTAATACAATCTTCCCGTGCGTATCAAAAACAGTGTCCATGTTCAAATCACCAATGACAGGGGAACTGGGTGAATCCCATGCAGGCGGGCGGTTGTCAATGGCCATGCGCTTTGCCGGGTATGATAGTATTGTAATAAAAGGCAGGGCAGAAAAACCGTGTTACCTGTCCATCCATGATGATGAAGTCGAAATCAAGGATGCCACCAGTATCTGGAACGTATCCTCGGTCGAGGTCATAGGCAAGATACTCAGGAACGTAGAACCTGGCAAGGGTAGGCGCAGCATTATGCGTATTGGCGGGGCTGGTGTGAACATGGTGCGCTATGCCAACGTGAACGTAGACACATACCGGCACTTCGGCAGGCTGGGCCTGGGTGCGGTGTTCGGCAGCAAGAACCTGAAAGCGATAGTGATCTCGGGCACTGAAGATGTAGAGATACCAGATATAGCACCATACAGTAAAATGTACAATAAACTATATGATGCCGTTGTGGACACCGAGGTTATGGAAAAGTACCACGACCTGGGCACCGCCGCCAACATCAATGTCCTGAACCAGTTAAAAGGCCTGCCTACCCGTAATCTTAAGCAGTCACGTTTCGAAAATGCCGAGAACATATCCGGCGAATACTTTGCAGACAACCTGCTGCTTCGCAAGATCGCATGCAGCAACTGCCCCATCGGTTGCATACACATCGCTATGCTAAAAACAACCTTCCAGAAGGGGCATGAGTTCGAAGTGAACCACATAAGTTATGATTATGAACTTATTTACTCACTAGGTACTAATCTTGGGATCAACCTTGCCGAGGATGTACTGCGCCTCATTGACAGGTGCGAGCGCTATGGCCTTGATATCATGAGCACGGGAGGCGTACTGGCATGGGCCACCGAAAGCTATGAGAGGGACCTGATCACTCCACCGGATACCCTGGGTATAGCACTTCGCTGGGGAGATACGAACAGTTACCTGAAGATGATCGATAAGATAGTAGAGATGCCAAACAAATTCTACGAGACACTGGCCAAAGGTACTGTGGCTGCGGCTGCTGAATACGGTGGTGAGGACTTTGCTGTGAACCTGGGCGGACTGGAAATAGCCGGTTATCATACCGGTCCTGCTTCTATAGTAGGGCAGATGGTGGGTGTGCGGCATTCCCACCTTGACAACGGTGGATATAGCATTGACCAGAAAGCTTCCAGCCAGCAGTTAACTGAAGAACAGATGGTGGACAAGCTAATCTATGAGGATTACTGGCGCATGATCAACAACTCCCTGGTGGCATGTCTCTTTGCAAGAGGAGTGTATGGCGAACAAACTATCATCGATGCCCTGGCCAGCGTGGGTATTAAAAAGACCAGGGATGAACTTGAAACATTGGGCCGTGAGATATTCCTTGCTAAATATGAGTTCAAGAAGCAGCATGGTTTTGACGTGGACAAAATAAAAGTTCCAGGGCGTTTCTATGAAACCATATCCCAACTGGGAATGGTAAAGGAAGAGACCATCCAGGAAATGCTGGAATTGTATAAGAAGAAAACCGGGATATAATTTTATACATTGTTATAAGATTTATCTTAAGTTTTCATTGCATTGATTTTAAAGTATGTATAAAATTTGAAAATCATATCATAAATATAATGTGGGGTTTTGTATATGAAACAATCATTGAATACCATATTTATTGGAAGTTACGTCCCAAGAAAATGTGGAATCGCTACATTTACGAATGATCTATATAATACCATTGTCTCTGAGTACAAATCTGATGGTCATCGGGTTATTGCAATGAACAATATCCCGGAGGGTTATAACTATCCGGAAGAGGTCGCGTTTGAGATACAGCGAAACCACCTTCCTGATTATCAACGTGCTGCTGATTTCATAAACCTTTCCAATACAGACATTGTCAGTCTGCAGCATGAATTCGGACTTTTTGGGGGACTTGCTGGCGACTATCTATATTCTCTTATGAGTCGCGTAAAAAAACCCATCATCACTACCCTTCATACGATCATAAGGGAACCAAACCCTGATTATCGAAGATCCATGGAAGAACTGATCCATTATTCCTATAAGCTGGTAGTAATGACTGAAATGAGCAAAGAAATATTGAAAGATATCTATGGAGTTCCTGAAGAAAAGATAGAGTTGATCTATCATGGTGTACCGGATGTTCCTTTCATTGCTGACAATCAAAATAAGAAGCTACGGTATCTAGATGGGAGAATAGTCATCCTCACTTTTGGTTTATTAAATCCTGGCAAAGGTATTGAATTTCTACTTGATGCCCTTGTGCCTGTTGTGAAAAATAATCCAAATATTACATATATCGTATTGGGTGCAACCCATCCTGAAGTGATAAAATCGCAGGGTGAGAAATACAGGCTAACCCTTGAACGCAAAGTTCATGATCTGGGGCTGGGGAATAACGTCATTTTCCACAATAGATATGTGACCCTCGATGAGCTTTGTGAATACATTATAGACAGTGATATTTATGTTTCCCCCTATCTTTCCAGAGAACAGATTGTCAGTGGGGCCTTAACATATGCCATCGGCATGGGCAAGGCGATTATTTCAACCCCATATTGGCATGCCCAGGAAATGTTGTCAGATGGACGGGGGATATTGGTTGATTTTGGGGATGTCGAGACCTTAAGCCAGTCATTACTCTCATTTATGAGTGATCCTGATACATGCCAACTGATGCGTAAAAAAGCATATGAGTTTGGTAGGCAGATGATCTGGAAAGAAGTAGGACGACATTATCTGAAACTGTTCGAAGATGTATTTGAGCCCTGGGAAATTGATAATGCTGAAACGAGACTGGAAAGTCCTATTTTTTTCCATACCACATTACCTGAAATCAAACTAAACCACTTGTATTTACTATCTGATGATGTAGGGATTTTTCAACATGCAAAATTCGGGATTCCAGATCGTGATCATGGTTATTCTACAGATGACGTGGGTCGAGCACTGGCTGTATTGACCAATGACCAAATACCAAATCAAAATGTCCTTCCGTTAATGACCATTTACCTCAGTTTTTTACATCATGCCCAGACCGAGAACGGTCATTTTCATAATTTTATGAATTATGACCGGAAATTTATAGATGAACAGGGAAGTGACGATACATTAGGCCGTGCAATATTTGGACTGGGCCATGTAGTTCGTTGGGGGCCTACAGATGGAATGCGAGCCCTGGCTCATAGCATGATTGAAAAATCTGAACCCATGTTAGAAAACCTCAATGCTCCCAGGGGAAAAGCATATGCCATTTGTGGATTGTGTGTGGCCCTGAAGCGATATGAAGAGAGGCAATATAATGATACCGACAAAATTAAAAGCATATTGGTCAAGTTATCTGATGAGTTGGTAGCATTATATGATGAAACCCGGACTGAAGACTGGAATTGGTTTGAGACAATTGTGACGTATGGTAATGCAAAAATATGTGAAGCATTATTGAGTGCATTTCAGGCCACTCATGATTTGAGATATAAAGAAGTTGGACTAACTACTTTGGAATTTCTCAGTGATATCCAGTGGTATGGCACGTTTTTTGACCTGGTGGGAAATGAAGGATGGTACAACATGAACAAGGAGAAGGCAATGTTTGGTCAGCAACCCATTGATGCAGGCTATCTTACCAATGCTTATATTACCGCATATGATATCACCGGTAATAAGCGATACTTGCATCAGGCCTACCATGCATTTGAATGGTTCCTGGGCCGAAATCGTTTAGTAATCTCTTTGTATGATTTTGGTACAGGGGCTGTAGCGGACGGTTTAGACTCCCAGGGAGTTAGTGCGAATCAGGGTGCAGAATCGTCAATATGTTTCCTTATGGCTTTGCTTTCTTTGTACAGATATAAAAGTGAGAGTATCGAAAAACTTCCGAAAATTTCAAAAAGCATTCCAAATATTAGAATAGAAAATGTAGATACTCTTAAGTAATTAGAATCACCAAATGATTCAATTCTAGGCATCAAGATATATATATGCATATATGTATGAATATATAAATATCAGCACATATATCTGCACAAATTTATTACATTTGAAGGTTTTGATATGAGTAAAAAAAATCCTATTGTCATGATATCCAGTTATCCTCCCAGATTGTGTGGTATCGCAACATTCTGTGAAGAGGCCAGGGAATTCATCCAGGAAGCAAATCCTGACAGGGATGTCCTGGTCATCAGCCATACTGATGGTGAGGGAGAAGGGGTATTTCCCATTATTGACATGTCAAAACATGACTGGTGGAAGCCTGTTTATAAAATGGTGAAAGAACTAGACCCTTATGCAGTGCATCTGGAACATGAATACGGGCTATATGATTATTGTGATTCCAGGGGAAGAGGAGACGATAACCAAGGGTTTTTAGATCTGCTGGACGCTATTGGCAAATATCCTATCGTGGTTGAACCCCATACGGTCCATGGTAGGCTAAATGATTTTGAAGCCAATTTTATTTATAAAATGTGCGAACGCTCAGATGTTGTGCTGTTTAAATGCAACTATCAAAAATGGAGACTGGACTGGACATATTCAGGATGCGGCTGGGAAACTCCCACAAACATAATGATAGTTCCCCACGGCGCCAGGCCGGATAAGCAATGGATGAATGAGAAGATACCAGAGTTACGTGAAGAGATCGGTCTCAATAAATACCCTTCCATAGGTAAACATATTGTGGGTTTGGTAGGCTGGATACAATCAAACAAACGTTGGGACATTTTGACCAACATGTGGGAAGAGATAGTCCAGGAAATATATGACCGTACGGGCCAGGAATGGGACCTGCTGGCTGCAGGGGCCATGAGGGATGAAAACCATAAACACGATTATGAGAGATATAAGCAGAAAATAGAAATACTTGAGAAAAAGGGACTTGCCCATTATTATGAATTCATTCCCAGAGGAGAACGATATTATAAAATTATGGCCATTTGCGATTTTATTGTACTGCCATCCCTTGATGAGACACAATCCGGTACACTGGCCAGGGTCATATCATTGAATAAACCATATATTACTACAGCTCCTTTGGAGGGTTTGACATCCCAGACGCTGGTAAGTGATGGGGGACTTCTATTCACAAACCGGGAAATGCTCAGGAAAAATGTAATCCGCCTGGCCTGTGATGAGGATCTTCGACATAATATGAGCAGCAACCTGGACCGCTATTTAAACAATGTAGTTTCCTGGCATGTAGTAGCCAGTCAGTACAATGATGCATATGAGCTTGCGAATAAGGCAAAAGCCACCGGAGAAAAGGTGAATATTCCCCCCGAATTTTGAGTATATAAGGAGATATGTATTCGAAATGCTGAATAAGAATGAAATATTTCATCGCTCTGAAAAAAATCCCATCCTTACTGCTGATGATTGGCCATATTCCTGCAATTCTGTTTTCAATCCCGGAGCAATAAAATTCGAAGATCATACTCTGCTGCTGGCGCGAGTGGAGGATCATCGTGGTTTTTCTCATTTAACTGCTGCTCGAAGCCGCAATGGGGTAGATGGCTGGAAGATCGATACAAATCCTACATTAATGCCTGACACTGCCAACTATCCGGAAGAGATATGGGGTATCGAAGATCCGCGCATCACCTACATTGAAGAAATAAATCAATGGGCTGTGGTCTATACTGCATATTCAGAGGCGGGGCCTTTAGTTTCAATAGCCACTACCAGGGACTTTCATACGTTTGAGCGTATAGGGGCCGTAATGCCGCCGGAAGATAAGGATGCGGCATTGTTTCCAGTGAAATTCGATGGACGATGGGCCATGATCCATCGACCGGTCTCTTCATTTGGTGGGGTTGATGCACATACCTGGATATCATTTTCTTATGACTTCAAACACTGGGGTGACCACAGGATCTTGATTCATGCCCGTAAAGGTGGATGGTGGGATGCTAACAAGATTGGCATTTCTCCACCTCCCCTGCGCACACCTGAAGGGTGGTTGATATTATATCATGGGGTTAGGACAACTGTTGCAGGAGGTATCTACCGCCTGGGTCTGGCACTGTTGGATATTGAAGACCCATCAAAGGTATTGCACCGTTCTGATAACTGGATATTCGGTCCCAAAGAGTGGTATGAACGACAGGGCGATGTGAGTGATGTTGTCTTCCCATGTGGATGGATTGAAGAGAATGGCGAGGTACGTATGTATTACGGTTGTGCAGATACATCTATAGCGCTTGCAACAGCAAAATTATCAGATATCCTTGAATATTTAACGCAATGTCCGGCAGGGGAGTAATGTGATCAGGGTCAGGTTATCATTGTCCGGCTTCCCGTAAGTATAGTGCAGGAATAATGGTCATGTTTTTTAATAGTTTCCCTGGAAAGTCGTGTGGCCCTGACAACTAACTAAACAAACTTTATATACCTCAAACTCAATTGAAGAGTGACATCCCATACACCAATCGAGAGACGTTTTATATTCATATCTGGCAATATACCAGGCAGTCTCATCAATAAAGGAAATCTTCATCGGGTAGGAGGTATGGTAGTAAATGGCTAATCATAAAGAATTATTTCAGCGCTATGAAAAGAATCCAATCTTTTCAGCCAGGGACTGGCCTTATCCTGTTAATTCAGTTTTCAATCCCGGTGCAGTAAAAATTGGAGATTACACAATATTACTGGTTCGAGTGGAAGACCATAGAGGGATTTCCCATTTGACTGTTGCCCGTAGCCTTAATGGGGTGGATAATTGGGAGATCGACGAGAAACCCACTCTTGAACCGGATCCTGATAATTATCCTGAAGAGATCTGGGGGATTGAAGATCCCCGGATCACCTATATTGAAGAACAACAACAATGGTTTGTGGTCTATACTGCATATTCACAAAATGGCCCTCAGGTCAATATAGCCACCACAAAAGACTTTCGTTCATTTAAAAGATTGGGGACCGGAATGCCTCCAAATGATAAAGATGCGGCCCTATTTCCCAGGAGATTCAATGGACAATGGGTCATGCTCCACCGTGGCATTTCGAAATATGTTCGCAATGAAATAATCGGGGAGCTCATATTAGAAGCTATGGAACAGGCAAGTACTGATAAAATTAAAAAGATTAAGGACGCCAGATCTGATGAAGCATCTCATAGAATAATAGACGGAATTGAAGACGGTGAACATATTTGGATATCTTTTTCTCCTGATATGAAACACTGGAGTGATCACCAGATATTAATTCATGCCCGCAAAGGTGGTTGGTGGGACGCACATAAGGTCGGGCTTTCAACTCCACCCCTTTTAACGCCGGCAGGCTGGTTGATACTGTATCATGGGGTCAAAGAAACCGCATCCGGAGATATATACCGACTGGGTCTGGCGCTGTTAGATACTGAAGACCCCACGAAGGTATTGCGCAGGTCCAGTGAATGGATTTTCGGACCTGAAGAAAATTATGAACTGGAAGGAGATATAATAAACGTGGTTTTTCCCTGCGGATGGGTAGTGGAAAATGACGAAATCCGCCTTTACTACGGAAGTGCAGACAGCCATGTCGCATTGGCAACTGCAAAATTGTCAGAGGTAATTGATTATATCCTACAGTGCCCGGAATATAAGCCGGAAATTATTTGAGGGATTTCTTATGAAAATTGCTATGCTTTCTCCTATTGCCTGGAGTACACCGCCAAAGCAATATGGACCATGGGAACTGGTCGTATCCCTGCTTACTGAAGGCTTGGTGAAGCGGGGTTTTGATGTCACTTTGTTTGCAACGGCAGACTCTAAAACAACCGGGAAACTTCATACCGTCAGTGCAAGGCCCTATGAGGAGGATAAGGAACTGGATCCCAAGGTTTGGGAATGTCTTCATATATCAGAATTATTTGAGCATGCTGATGAATTCGATATTATCCACAATCATTATGATTTCCTGCCACTCAGCTACAGCGGACTGGTTCAGACCCCTGTGGTAACCACCATACACGGATTTTCATCAAAAAAAATTCTCCCTGTTTACCAAAAATATAACGGGAATGTATTTTATGTCTCCATCAGTGATGCGGATCGATCTCATCATCTTGATTATGTGGCCACAGTGTATCATGGCATTGATATTGACCTATTTCCTTTCAATGAAAAACCTGATGATTATCTATTGTTTCTGGGACGTATCCATCCTGATAAGGGAGCTCGGGAAGCCATTGAAATTGCCAGGGCGGCAGGTATGAGACTTCGTATGGCCGGGTACATTCAGGACCAACATTATTTTAAAAATGAGGTAAAACCCTTTATTGACAATGACCCGATATCATATGAAGGCCATGTGAGCAATGATGTAAAAAATTCTTTATTGTCAAATGCTGTCGCTTTGCTCCATCCCATACATTTTGAGGAACCTTTCGGGCTTACTGTGGTTGAATCAATGGCTTGTGGCACACCAATCATTGCAAATAAAAAGGGTTCAATGCCCGAGCTGATCCAGGAAGGAGAAAATGGATTTCTTGTTAGTAATATCGAAGAAACCGTAATTGCATTGACAAAAATACCTAACATCTCCCGCAGGAGATGCAGGGAAATTGCCAAAGAACGATTCTCTGTTGAGAGAATGGTGGACGATTATATCAGGACCTATGAGCTCATCTTATCCAAATGCAAAAGGGAAGACCATCGGCCGTGGGGATACTATGAGACAATTTCTGAATCGTCAGATAGTAAAGTAAAACGTATTAATGTCTATTCTGGTAAACGATTATCCCTCCAGCGTCACAAGCAAAGGGATGAACACTGGTACGTAATCAAAGGAATAGGGCTGGTACACCTGAATGATAGAGAGTTCAAGCTTCAATCCGGAGATTCAATTGATATCCCAAAAGGTGCCTTGCACCGGATAACCAACCCCGGTCAGGATAACCTGGTATTTATCGAAGTACAAACAGGAAAGTATTTCGGTGAAGACGATATCGAACGTATAGAAGACGATTTTGGACGTGAATAATAAACAGTTAAGGGGGCCAGAGTAATGACACTGACATGGAAGATGGCAAGAATACCCGGACCATACCATATTTATTGGAGAAGTGGTGACGTTTTCAGCAAACAAAGATGTTTTCAACAGTCATAAGCAGCCGGATAATAACATTCAAACCCTATATTGAATGTATGGACCTTATTTCACCCATCCCCTTGGTGTTGAGGAGTGACAATATGAATCTGCCAGATAATTCATCAAGCAACCAATATATTAAACGTTATGAAGGAAACCCAATTCTCACAAAGGAACATGTTCCCTACCCTGTGGAAACGGTTCATAATGCAGGAATGGTCAAGCATAATGATCAATACATCATGCTATTCAGATCCCACAGGCGGAATGGTCGTTCCATTATAGGAATTGCAGAATCACTTGATGGATTCCGGTTTACAGTTCATGACAAACCGTTTTTAACTCCCGCAAAGGAAGGTGTCTTTGCTCAATATGAAGAATATGGTGTGGAAGATCCCAGGATATGTGCAATTGATGGTGAATATCTGATTACATATAGCGCCTATTCCAGGTATGGTGTACGAATTGTCCTGGCCAAGACCTATGATTTTCGGAAACTTGAGCGAGTGGCCCTGATATCTCAGACAGATATGCGTAATGTGGTGATTTTTCCCCAGAAACTCAATGGACAATATGTGCGGCTTGACAGACCTCATTCACAGATTGCTCCGTGGTCTATCTGGATATCCTATTCCCCTGACCTTATTCATTGGGGACACTCAAATATAGTAATGAGTCCGCTGCAATATCATTGGGATGAGATGAAGATCGGTCCGGGAGCAACACCTATTAAGACCAAATACGGATGGCTTCATATCTATCATGGTGTGTTCTCTACAATGAGCGGTGGGATATATCGCCTCGGCGTGGCTCTCCATGACCTGAATGATCCTTCTAAGATCTTAGGAGTTGCAGATGACTGGATCTTACAGCCGGAGGACCCATGGGAAGTAACAGGATATGTTTCTAATGTAGTCTTTACCTGTGGAGCAATTGCAGAGGATGACGGGTCAGTAAAAATCTACTGGGGTGGAGCGGATCAGGTTATGTGTGTTGGCACAGCCCGGCTTGAGGACTTAATTAGAATGTGTTTGGAAAATTCGAGATATTCTAATATTTTCTGACTACCATTTAAGTATTTCACAAACTATATCCATAAGTATGGCAAGCCCATAAGATAATAAAAAATCCTCTAAATCACTGGCATGTAATTTAAATATATCCATAAAACCACCCAAAAGAGGGACATATAATATAAGCTATTTAAATATGTGTATTTTAATTGTAAGGGGCAACCAATGATATTTATGTGAGGAAATCTAATGTGACAAAGTCAAGATAATTGTAGATAATTTATACAAGGGAGTGACCAGATGGATTTTATGCAGGAACGGATCACAACGATCCATGATTTCAGGATTGAAGAGAAGTCTCTCTGTTTAGCATTAGAGGATATTGCAATGGAGCGTCCAATGACGCTGCTGATTCCTATGCTTTTTGAGGAGATATTTGGAGACCATATCGAAAATATTCTCAAAAACATCAATGAATTAAATTTTATTTCTAAAGTTGTAATAGCACTTGCTGCCGATGATGAACAGCAATATAAACAGGTCAAACAATTTTTTTCAAAACTTGAGATACCTTATATCATAGTGTGGTGCGACGGCCCCTCAGTACAACAGGTGATTGAAGAATTAAAGGAAAAAGACCTTGACATTACCATGTTTTCCGGTAAAGGGAAGGATTCATGGATCGCCCTTGGTGTTGCAACACTCGACAGCTATGCTATAGCCATGCATGATGCGGATATCGTATTTTATTCCAAGCTTATGCCTGCAAAACTATTGTACTCGATTGTTGAACCTGACCTGGATTTTTTTTATAGCAAGGGCTATTATGCAAGGATCGATATGGAACGCTTGGTGATGTACGGGCGTGTTAACCGGCTTTTGCTAAATCCCCTGCTGAACTCACTCATGGAAAAGACACATTACAGATCTGATTTCCTGAAATACATGTGTGCATTCAAGTATACGCTGTCAGGTGAATTTGGCATTACCTCTGATCTTGCCCTCAACATCCGCATGCCAGGGGACTGGGGCCTGGAAGTGGGACTGCTTGCTGAAGTTTTTAAGAACACTGCCCTTAAAAGGGTATGCCAGGTCGATCTGGGATTTTATGAACATAAGCACAGGCCTATAAGATCCGATGATGAAGAAGGTATTCAAAAGATGGCAAAAGACATCATCAAAACCATACTAAGGAACCTGGTTGAAGTTGACGGGTTGGATATAGACGAGGCTTTTATGCAAAGTGTGAATGTACTGTTCAAACGTGCGGCCCAGGATCGTATCCGCCAGTACCATGCCGATGCCTTATTTAACGGCCTTAATTACAGCAGGCATAGCGAAGAGTGCATGGTAGAAGCTTTCTCCAAATATATGTTATCTGCGGGCCGGGAATATATCCACCATCCTGTGGATGTCCATCTTCCTGACTGGAAAAGGGCGATATCTGCCATGCCCGATATCAGGGAAAAGTTAAAGGATGCAGCCTTGAATGATTTTAATAA
>Ga0209013_10003892_pt1 | contig 13159 bp, 10 predicted proteins | sample Cruoilmetagenom2_FD_187291 | JGI IMG/M metagenome (GOLD analysis project Ga0209013, IMG submission 187291) | Oil polluted marine microbial communities from Coal Oil Point, Santa Barbara, California, USA - Sample 2 (SPAdes) (version 2) | ecosystem: Environmental > Aquatic > Marine > Oil seeps ... | reverse complement strand
ATTGATGAGTATTTATAGATTCAAAGTGAATGAATAAACTCAACGACCTTGTCCAGATCTGATTCACTCAAAATAGCGTATTTCTCAAATAGCGGCATTGCCGTCTCTGCATTGCGTACAGAGGCATCTGCGATTTGCGTTCGCAGCACGGCTTTATCCGGATAGCGGAGTTTCATCTGCATCAACGGCGGGCCGATGTTGCCGGCCGCCTCGCCGCCTTCAATCACATGACAGGCGAGGCAGTTGCCATCTTTACGGGCAAAGGACAGTTTCTTTCCCTCTTCCAGCACCTTCTCGTCAGCGGCAACTGCAGTGGATATGGAAAGGGTCCCGCCAAGAACTATCGCCGCAGCAGCGGCTATGCTGGTGAGTCTTGTACTCATGTTAATCATTTCTCCTCCGGGGGATGAATTCGACGCTGCTTCACTATCCAAGATATTGAAGTCAAGCGTCATTGAAACCAAGGTGATTCAATAATCGCTCTTCTCATTTCTCAACAATTGAAGGGAAATCAGAAGAAGAGTGTGATGGATTTTATCTGGTTTGCGTCAAATAAAAATTGGGAGATGCTGGAAGAAGGATAGTGGTTTTCCACAATAGAACAGCGTTGCAGATCGCGGCCAGAAGAGCGCTGCCACAGTAGATTATGCATCGGAGCTGCAGGAGTGGCCACATCTGGCCACGATCTGATATGAATGTTTAACCACAGATAAACACAGATGCACACAGATATTCTTGCATTATTAATCTGTGTTTATCTGTGTGAATCTGTGGTGAAAAATTATTGATTAACCTTCCAGGATTTCTCAATTCAGTGGTTATTTATTCGGCTTTCAGCAGATCCATCGCCAGTGACATGCGCATCAGGTCCGAGAGCGTCTTCGCCTGCATTTTTTCCATCACCCTGGAGCGGTGCACCTCGACCGTCGACTGGCTGATATCCAGATCATAGGCGATATTTTTATTGCGACTGCCCTCGATCACCAGCAACATCACCTCCTTTTCGCGGGGTGTCAAAGTGTCGTAGCGCGCCTCGATCTCCTGCAGGCGGGAGCTCTCCCCGCGCTGGGTGGCATCCACCTCGATGGCGCGGTGAACGCTATCGAGCATCGCCTGGTTATTGAATGGCTTCTCCAGAAAATCAACCGCCCCGGCCTGGACCGCCCTGACAGCCATGGGGACATCACCATGTCCCGTGATGATGATCACCGGCGGGTGTATTTTTTCAGCCGTGAGCCGCGCCTGCAGATCCAGGCCGCTGATACCCGGCATGCGCACATCCGTGACAAGGCAGCCGTGTTGCTCACAATCGAACTGGTCGAGATACTCCTGCGCTGATGCAAAAGTCGCCACCTCGAGGCCAACAGACTCCATCAGCAGTTTCAAGGCATCGCGCACAACTTCATCATCATCGACGATGAATACGGTTGCTGTGTTACTCATCAGCTGTTTCTCCATGGTTAACCGGTAGTGCAAAACGAAAAATAGCGCCCTGCCCTGATGATGAATCGAGATAGAGATTACCCTGGTGCGCCTCGATGATTCCCTGGCTGATCGAGAGCCCGAGCCCGAGCCCCTTCTCCTTGCTTGTCATGAATGGGTCGAATAGACCGTCACGCATCTCACTGCTGATGCCGGGGCCGCTATCCTCCACACTCACGATCACACCATGCTCCCCCCCCATCTCCGTGGTGATGATCAGCTTCCTGATGTCACTATCAGCATTGACCATCGCTTCGATCGCATTCTTCACCAGGTTCAGAATCACCTGCTCGATCTGGATTCGCTGCGCCATGACTCTCTTGATCGGTCGATTCAGATGACGCTCGATAGTCACCCCAGCCTTGCGCACCTCGGGTCTCAGCAGCAGCAAAACCTCATCGATCAACTCATTGAGATCAAGCAGTGAACGCTGCGGCTGCTCCTTGCGGACGAACTGCCTCAACTGGCGGATGATCTCACCGGAGCGTTCAGCCTGAATTCCAATCTTCTCCATGATATCGGCCAGTTTCTCATTTGAAATATTGCCGGACTCCAGCATCTGGATCGATGCATAGGCATTGGTCGCAATGGCCGTCAGCGGCTGATTGAGTTCATGGGCGATGCCGGAGGCCATCTCGCCCATGGTATTGAGGCGCGCCATGTGCCCAAGCTCTGCCTGATGTCTGTCAGCCTCCTCTTCAGCCTGTTTGCGTTCACTGATGTCCCGGAAAACAACAACGCTTCCAACCGTTTGCCCCTTATGATTCTGTATCGGCGTACTGCTGTATTCAACCGGAAAACCTGACCCGTCTTTCTTCCAGAAGAGATCATCCTCGACAAAACGCGGCTCATTGGACTGAAAAGTCAGATAGACCGGGCACTCATCCGGGCTATGTGGTGTACCGTCAGCATGCGTATGATGCAGCATCCGGTGCTGATTGTGCCCGATCAGATCATCAGCTTCCCAACCGGTGATGCTCTTCATGGAGCGATTCACAAAGGTGCAGTTTCCCTCAAGATCGACGCCGTAGATCCCGTCGCATACCGAGTCCAGCACCAGGTCGTGCTGGTGTTCCAGATAGAGCTTGGATTTTTTTAACTGCCGGTTGAGTCTTGATACCCAGGTGCTCATCACCGTCATCATCAACAGGAAAATCAATGCCATCAACAGCCATCCCCAGTAGCGCTCGATCGCATCCAGCAGGGTAAAGCGGCTCTGCTGGTCATAGGGTGGAAGCTGCAGATTCCTGAAGAGTTCATGCACATCCTGGTAATCCAGCGGCACCGTCCAGCCGGCATAATGAAAATTTCCCGCCGGGTGTGAGATCTGCATGTTCAGCAGGGCGACGGCCACCTGCCGGGCCAGCTGGTTGGAAGTATGCTGCAGTTTGCTGAAGGGCCATTCGGGATAGAGCGGGGTGCTGTGAAGGTATGTAAAGCCGTTCTTGTAGGGGTTGATGATTTTGAAATCCTTCAAGTCGATATCGCCCTGATCAGCCATTCTCTCCAGAATGTTGGTGCGTACGGTTCCGACGTCGAACTCCCCATCCCGAACCGCCATCACCACCTTGTCATGGGTGCCGCCGAAAGCCAGCCTGGTAAAGTCTTCATAGGGAGAGAGCTGCGCTTTTTTCATCTCCCCCCAGGCCATCTGAAAACCTCCCAGCGAAGTCTCGTCAACCGCTATAAACGAATGCCCCCTGATATCTGCAAGCCGGTTGATGTCGTTGCGATCCACCCTGGTAAATATCACCCCGCCAAACACGTTGAGATGATAATTCTCCACGCCGTTATCGAGCGTTACAATACGTGAAATGCGGTATCTCACCTCAAGGTTGACATAGATACCGGAGTTGACCAGCAGGAAGTCGACTGCAGCATCCTTGACTGCAGGTTCGACCTCATCGAAATCGAGGGGTATGATCTCGAATTTTTTCGGATGCAGCGTATAACTGAGATAGTTGGCGGTCGAGTCCCACATCTGGTGCGTCACGGCGTCGCCACGGTGACTGAGCACGCCAATGCGAATCATCTCCTCGCCCGCCCAGGTTAAACCTGATGTGATGAGCAGCAGCAGTGAGAGAGCGATGTTGACTACTAATAAATAACGTTTTTGGTCTGTCATAGCTACTCCCTCTCCTAGGGGAGAGGGCTGGGGCGAGGGGCTGCCGTTATTCGCTGAGTTGTGAACGTGACGGAGGAAATCTCGTCCTGTGTACTTTACCGGAGTATAGCGCGAATCTTCGCTGCAGGCGCTTTTTGAAACTCCCTGCACGAAACAGCATCAGGAAGAGAAAGATCGCTGCATAGAGTCCCGGCTCACGGTAGTCAGCCTTCACCAGCCACAGATAGTGAATGCAACTGAAGATCCCTGCCGCGTAGACCCATCGATGCAATGCCGTCCAGTGCCTGCCGAGACGGCGCATCATGCCCCTGGTTGAAGTCACGGCAAGCGCCAGCAGGATCATGAATGCCACAAAGCCAAGGGTAATGTAGGGGCGTTCAAGAATATCGACGCCGATCTCCATCCATGACCAGTTTCGATCCAGCCACAGGTAGACCGTGAAATGCAGCAGCGCATAAAAAAAGGCGTAGAGACCCAGCATGCGGCGAAAGCGCAGCAGCCACCCCCAGCCGCTTATTTTGCGCAGAGGAGTGATAGCCAGCGTTATCAGCAGCAGGCGCAAGCCCCACTCTCCACTGCGATGCAGCAGCGCCTCAACCGGGTTGGCGCCCAGCTGCTGCACGGCATCCCACAGCAGCAGCAACAGCGGAACCAGGCACAACAGAAACAGCAGCGGTTTGCCGATCACAACGATTTTATTATCCGCTCTCATCTTATTACCTAAGGAACCTCTGAATAAGTCCATGGGATGGGGGTTCGGGGGAAGGGCGATCCGGATGCCCATTGTAAACCATTGATAGAGAACCCTTCCCCCGTAGAAAAACTTGTAGGAATGCTCTGGTCAAAGAGCGGAGCGACTTGATCAGAGCTTCCTTAGAACTTTTTCTTCAGATTCATGCCCTGGTAGAGCGATGCCACTTCATCGGCATAGCCATTGAACATCCGCGTCTTCTCCCGACCGGAAAATATTCCGCCTCCCAGAACACGATGTTTTGCCTGGCTCCAGCGTGGATGGTCCACCTCCGGATTGACGTTGGCGAAAAAACCATACTCATCCGGAGCTTTGCCGTTCCATGTCGTCGGCGGCTGTTTTTCAGAAAATGAAATTTTGACGATGGATTTGATGCTTTTAAATCCATATTTCCACGGCACGACCAGGCGCAGCGGAGCGCCATTCTGATTCGGCAATAGCTCGCCATACAGACCTGTCGCGAGGATTGTCAGCGGATGCATCGCCTCATCCATGCGCAGCCCTTCACGGTATGGCCAATCGAATCCTGAATACCTCTGATTGGGCATGCGATCGGGGTCATGGAGGGTTTCAAACAGCACATATTTTGCTTTTGATGTCGGCTTGAATCGCTTCAGCAGATCGCCCAGTGGAAAACCCACCCATGGCACCACCATGGACCAGGCCTCGACGCAGCGAAATCGGTAGATGCGCTCCTCCTGGGTAAACTTTGAGAGCAGATCCTCGATATCGATTTTTCCCGGCTTCTCACACTCGCCATCGACCTCGACACTCCAGGGCCGCGTCTTGAATTTGCGCGCTGTCTTTGCCGGGGTCGACTTTCCGTGACCGAATTCAGTAAAGTTGTTGTAGCTCGTAATCCACTTGTAGTCTGTCACTTCTGCATCGACACGGTATTTACCCGGATGAAGATCCTTGATCGGCTGCAGTTTGCCCGGCTTGTCCGCAAGCGCAAGCCCCAGATCGGGCATGGCAAGCCCGGCGAAGGCGTAAATCCCGCTTTTCAAAAATTCACGGCGCTGATGATAGAACGACTGTGAGGTGATCTCGGATGGGCGGATCCCGGATGCTTTCCTGATTAACATGAGACTATTTTCTCACTAAAATACTCAGTAATAATGATAGACGATAAGTCAGGGGTAATACTTCACAAAAGGATCACATTGGGGAAGTTTTAGGTTTTAGGTTATAGTGCGGCACTTCTGAAGAAGCCGTGTATTGAATAGGCATTTCTCAGATCACATCTCATTTCGACCGCAGGGAGGAATCTTGAATCTGTGAATTCAACAAGATGCATCAGGGTTTCTCCCTGCGGTCGAAATGACAATATGCTGGCTCTGCACGGAGTTATTGGGATGTTACTCTCCGATCACCTCAACCCGAGCACATCCTGCATATCGTAAAGACCTGCTTCACGCTGCATCAGCCAGTGCGCCGCACGCACGGCGCCATTGGCAAAGGTCATGCGGCTGGATGCCTTGTGGGTGATCTCGACACGTTCGCCATCCTGGGCGAACCAGACCGTATGCTCGCCTACGACGTCGCCGGCGCGGATGGTTTCAAAACCGATGGTACTGCTGTCGCGCTCCCCGGTAATGCCTTCACGGCCATAGAGGGCGACCTCGTTCAAATCGCGTCCCAGGGCATCTGCAACCACTTCACCCATGCGCAGCGCGGTGCCTGACGGCGCATCCACCTTGTGACGATGATGCGCCTCGATAATCTCAATATCAGAGCCCTCCCCCATGACACGCGCCGCCACATCGAGGAGCTTGAAGCAGAGATTAACGCCGACACTCATATTCGGAGCAAACATAATGCCGTTTTTATCCGCAACAGCCTGGATGCGCTGCTTCCCTGCATCATCAAAACCCGTGGTCCCAATGACCATCTTTTTCCCATGCGCCTCACAAACATCCAGATGCTGAAGCGTTGCCAACGGGGCCGTAAAATCAATCACCACATCGAAGTCATCCACTACATCCGCGAGGTTCCCGCACACAGAGACTCCCAGCTTGCCGACACCGGCCAACTCTCCCGCATCAGCGCCAATAAGCGTGCTGCCTTCACGTTCTGTTGCTGCTCCCAGGGTCATGGATTGATGATTGTTGACAGCTTCAATGAGGGTCTTGCCCATCCGGCCGGCTGCACCGACGACTGCTACACGAACCATAGTGGTTCCCGATTGATTAAAAAACTGCATATTATCAGAAGCCCGCTAAGGAAGCTCTGATCGAATCGCTGCGCTCTTCAATCATCACTTTCCTTCAAGTTTATCTACGGGGGAAGGGATATCTATCAATGGCTTACAATATGCATCAAATTTCCCTTCCCCCGAACCCCCATCCCATCGATTCATTGCAGAGTTTCTCTAAATATCCTGTTTATTCATTCACCATACTGACGTAAAATCGTCGCATACAAATGATTGGATGACATCCCATGCCCTATTTCGTCTACCGGATCCAGGAAAAACCCCGCAAGCTGGATCACCTGGAAACATTTCCTGCCTATAAGGAAGCCAAGGCTTACGTGCGTGAACAGCGTCAGCAGAGTGATGATGTAGAAAGCATCCGCATGATCTTCGCTCGCAATGACATTGAAGCCGAGAAGCTTTTGATTACTCCACGCGATGAGCGGGTGATCGGGGAGGATTGATTCCTGTCATAACTCAATAATTCGGTGTAGAAAGCAGGGTTGGATATCCGTAGGGTGGATGCGCTGTCGCTTATCCCCCCTACAGCCTATTTGGAACAAAGCACAGGATTTTGGGAAGTTGCCATAATTCATGCTATCTCATAAAAATGCTTCTACCAGCCAGTGTCTTATAATCAACCCGAGCCTGCTGCTGTAGCCCATCTCGACAAAGCGGATCTCTCCCGCGGCGTCAACAACAAAGGTTGCCGGGACCGCCTGAACGCCCCACTCTGCTGCAATTTGACCACTCTCGTCATTGATCACCTTGAAACCCAGGCCGCGCTCTTTGATGTGCGCCCGCACTGTTTCATCATTACCGGATAGCATTGCGACGGTGATCACCGCATAATTTTCGGAGAGCGACTGGATGCTCTCCTCTTCCAGCGTACAGATCGGACACCATTCAGCCCAGAAATGCACAAATAGAGGTTTGCCAAGATGCTCTTTAATTGCAAAGCGCCCACCATCCAGTGTCGTTGCAACAAGTGATGGCGCAGGGCCAGAAGCCGCATCACGGGTGCGCCACAGATTGACCCCGACGATAATCGCCAGTATCAAGAGAGCCTGCAGGGCGATTCGCCACAGGCGTGATAGTTTAGAGTTACTTTTTTTCTCGTTTTTCATAGCTTTATGAAATATTTATACTCTCATTTCTATATTCAGGAAACAGCAGATCGGCCCTTCCGCCATTCACGGCAATTTCAACCAGGCCGCATGAATTGATATACCAGAAAGCCTCTCCCTGTGTGACAGCATCAAACCTGGGCGCCCAGGACAACTCCCTGCCTGCTATGTGCACCCTGGCTGAGCGCTGAATCTGCCATCCACGCAGCCCGGTAAAGAGGTTTCCAAAATGATCCACATAAATGATCTCATGCAGATCCTCACCCCACTCCACACCAACCTCTAATTTACTTACATTATCCATTGCAACATATTGTTTATTGATTATTTTTGCAGCGATTGATGCAAACAGATCGCGCCCGTGAAAGGTTTGCGAATCACCCCGGGGCTGCTGCAGTATCCGGTAGAGATTCAGCTCTTCACGCTGATGAAAGAGTGGCGCAAAGAGACCGTTATCGGGGCCGACAAACCACTGCCCCTGTGACTCGACAACAAGCGGCCTGCGCTCGCTGCCGACTCCGGGATCCACGACACACAGAAACACGGCTTCGTCAAACTGGTTTGCCAAAGCGGCCAGAAGATAACCGGCAGACTTCGGATTGCATACGGGTGCATCAGACTGCAGATGTATCACGGAGGCGGCGGCAGACTCCCGTTTGATGGCCGCCTCCATCTGCCCGAGATAGGGTCCAGTTGTTCCAAAATCGGTAAATGTCAGAATGGTGTTCATCTCGCTTTCCATGATCTTTGTAACTTTTTAATAAGGGCGTGCAGTGCCTGCATACTCTCATTTCGAGCAAAGGGAGAAATCTAAAAACACCCCATTGAATTTGCAAGTTCAAGATTTCTCCTGCGCTCGAAATGACACCTGATTCTGCAAACACTTACTCAATGCACAGCCCTTTTGAGATGTTGCTGATCCTTTCATGCGGAAACAGAGTTTCGCAGCTGCAGTCTGGAGCTGATTCATAAAGGATGCAGCTCTCATAACTTGACTGATCAGGCAAATACCCTACACTACACGCATTGAATTCTATCAGCATTTGACCCACCCCATCCTGCACTATGCCACTCACCTACTCCGCCCCTGCCGTCGCCTTGACCCTGAAGATCATCGAATCCAGCGGCGTTGACCCGGATCCCCTGATGCGCAAGCTGTGCATCGATCCGCAAAAAATCGCCGACCCCAACGCCCGCTTCACCTACAAGCGCATCGATACCTTATGGGCCGAGGCTGCTGCGCTCATCGATGACTCCTGCTTCGGCCTGAAAGCCGCCAAATACTGGCACCCTTCCCACATGAACTCCCTGGGTTACGCATGGTTGAGCAGTTCCAGCCTGCGTACAGCGTTGCAACGATTCTCAAAGTACATGCGCATATTGACAGAGGGAGCGAGTTTTGAGCTCGAAGAGATCAATGACGAACTGGCTGTTACCCTGAAATATAAATCCATCTCCCGGCAACAACCAACAAGGACCGACTCCGCCATGGCCATGTTGATTGCCATGTGCAGGGCCAACTACGGCGATGACTTCAGCCCTGCATCACTCTCACTGACCCATCCCGCCCCTGATTGTGCAAGCAAGTTCTACGAACTCTTCCGCTGCCCGATCAACTTTGATGCTGCGGACAACAGATTCACGCTGACACTGGAATCAGCAGACAAGCATCTGCAGGGCTCAAATCCATTACTCTCTACGCTGCACGACCAGTTTATGATCGACTACCTTGCGCAGCTCGACAACAGCAATATCGTCGAGAGGGTGCGGGCAGCCGTTATCCAGCAGCTGCCTGACGGCCACATCAGTGATGGCGTTGTCGCGAAAGCACTCTACATGAATGTCAGAACCCTGCAGAGAAGGTTGCAGAAAGAGAATACAACCTTCAAGACCCAGCTCAACAGCGTACGCCAGGAGCTGGCGGATCGCTATATCCGCGACAGCAGCAAGAGCCTCGCAGAGATCTCATATCTGCTCGGCTTCTCCGAGATGAGCTCCTTCTCCAGGGCGTTCAAGCGCTGGACCGGCGAGACGCCATCCCGATACAGACAGGGATAAGCAGAAGGCAAAATCAATCTCCCGCTACACTCATGCTCCACACATTGACTGACGCACATGACTGCTGAATCCTTCACCCGCCTCCCCGATCTGACGCCTCCCCAAAAACCCGGTGAAAAACTGGCGTTGGGGGCCGTGCGTGGCTGCGCATCGTCGCTGCTGCTCGCCCAGGCGCGCAGCAAACATCATGGATTGATCATTGCCATCACCGACGATATACAGCAGGCGCTGCGCCTGCAACAGGAGATGCGCTTTTTTGCAGGCGATGACGGCAGCCGCATCCTCACCCTGCCCGACTGGGAGACGCTGCCCTACGATATCTTCTCGCCGCTGCCGGAGCTGGTATCACAGCGCCTGAGCGTGCTGCACCAGCTGCAGCACCTGAAAGAGGGCATGCTCATCGTTCCTGTCACCACCCTGATGCAGCGCCTGGCCCCGCCTGACTATGTGCAGCAGCAGTCGCTGACGCTCGAAAAAGGGCAGCTGCTCGATCTTGAGGAGATGCGCCAAAAGCTGGAACAGAGTGGTTACCGCTGTGTTTCGCAGGTGTTTGAACATGGTGAATTTGCAGTGCGCGGTTCGCTGCTCGACCTGTTTCCGATGGGCAGCCGACACCCCTACCGCATCGATCTGTTTGATGACGAGATCGACTCGATCCGCACCTTCGATAGCGAGACCCAGCGAACCATTGACAAGATCGACGCCATCCACATGCTGCCGGGGCGCGAATTCCCCACCGACGAGGCCGCCATCAGCCGCTTCCGTCAGCGTTATCGCCAGACATTCGACCAGGACCCGAACAGCAGCCTGATCTACACCGAGGTCAGCAACGGCATGATGCCCGGCGGCATCGAATACTACCTGCCGCTCTTTTTTGACGCCACGGCAACACTCTTTGACTACCTGCCGGAGCAGACGCTTGCCGTCTACCAGGCGGACCTTGGTGACCAGGCTGAGCAGTTTGCCGAGAGTGTTGCGCAGCGCTTTGAACAGCGCAGACACGATGCAGAGCGGCCGCTGCTGCCGCCGGCGAGCCTCTATCTTGACGCTGATGCGCTGCGGGCTGCACTGAAGCCCCTGCCGGGCATCGTGTGGCAGGCAACGCAACTGCACGAACGGCGTAAAGGGATATCGGCCTTTGACAACCTCGACAGCAACTCCCTGCCGCCGCTGGGTTTCAATGCCCGTGCACAGCGCCCGGCGGGTCTGCTGGAAGATTTTCTCTCCGCATTTTCAGGACGTGTGCTGTTCACCGCAGAGAGCGCCGGCAGACGCGAACACCTGCTGGAGAGTCTCGCCGGCTTCCACCTGCGTCCGAAGATCGCCGACAGCTGGCGGACGTTCACACATGGCAGTGAAGACCTCAATCTCAGCGTGGCGCCTGTGGATGCCGGTGTTGTCATCGATGACATCGCCATCATCCCTGAAACCGCGCTGCTCGGTGAGCGGGTTCGACAGCCTCGTCATCGCAAACGCAAATCCGATGCCGACCAGATCATTCGCAACCTCACGGAGCTGCATGAAGGCGCTCCCGTGGTGCATGAAGAGCACGGCGTAGGACGCTTTATCGGCCTGCAGAGCATCGAGGTCGGCGATGAGAGCCAGGAGTTTCTGGCGCTCGAGTATGCCGGCAGCGACAAGCTCTATGTGCCTGTCTCCTCGCTGCACCTGATCAGCCGCTACTCGGGCGCATCACCGGAACATGCGCCGCTGCACAAACTGGGAAGCGGACAGTGGGAGAAAGCCAGAAGCAAGGCGGCAAAGCGCGCATTTGACGTCGCCGCCGAACTGCTGGAGATCTACGCCCGGCGTGAAGCGGCACAGGGGTTCGCCTTCCCGCCTGCCGGTCATGACTATAGCGCCTTCGCCGATGCCTTTGAGTTCGAGGAGACGGATGATCAGGCGAATGCCATCGATGCCGTTCTGGCGGATATGCAGTCGCCCCGTCCCATGGACCGCGTGGTCTGCGGCGATGTCGGATTCGGTAAGACCGAGGTTGCCATGAGAGCCACCTTCCAGGCGGTGATCCAGGGCAAGCAGGTCGCCATACTGGTTCCCACGACGCTGCTGGCGCAGCAGCACTTCACCAACTTTGAAGACCGCTTTGCCGACTGGCCGGTGAAGGTCGCAGGCCTCTCCCGCTTTCAGACCGCCAGGGAGCAGAGGGAGATACTCAAGGGAATGGCAGACGGCAGCGTCGACATCGTCATCGGCACCCACGCGCTGTTGAAGCCGTCGATCAAATTCAAAAACCTGGGGCTGGTCATCATCGATGAAGAGCATCGCTTCGGGGTGCGCCATAAAGAGCGCCTCAAATCTCTGCGCTCCGAAGTCGACATGCTGACGCTGACCGCCACACCGATTCCGCGCACCCTGAATATGGCCATGTCGGGCCTGCGCGATCTCTCCATCATCGCCACGCCGCCCTCGGCCCGCCACCCCATCAAGACCTTCGTCAGCCAGTGGAACGACTCGACCATCCAGGAGGCGATCACCCGTGAAACCAGTCGCGGCGGACAGGTCTATCTGCTGCACAATGAAGTCAGCACCATCGACAACATGGCAGAGCGCATCCACAAACTGCTGCCTGATCATCGCATCGAGGTTGCCCACGGGCAGATGCGCGAACGCGACCTGGAACGTGTCATGCGCGACTTCTACCACCAGCGCTTCCAGGTGCTGGTGAGCACCACCATCATCGAGTCCGGCATCGACGTTCCCACTGCCAACACCATTATCATCAACCGCGCAGACAAGCTGGGACTGGCGCAGCTGCATCAATTGCGCGGCCGTGTGGGACGCTCCCATCACCGCGCCTACGCCTACCTCATCACTCCCTCGCCGAAAGCGATGACCGCAGATGCGCGCAAGCGCCTCGAAGCGATCGAAGGTCTCGAGGATCTTGGCGCCGGTTTTACCCTCGCCACACACGATCTTGAGATTCGCGGCGCCGGCGAGCTGCTCGGTGATGAACAGAGCGGGCAGATCAACGAAGTAGGCTACGCACTCTATAGCGATTTACTGGAACGCGCCGTCAGGGCAATCCGGAGCGGAGAGCAGCCGCAGCTCGACAGGCCGCTGGCGCATGGCGCCGAGGTCGATCTCGGCATCCCTGCACTGATCCCGTCAGACTATCTGTCCGATGTGCATACCAGGCTGGTGCAATACAAGCGCATTGCCAGCGCAGACAGCACTGATGCGCTGCGGGAGCTGCAAGTCGAGATGATCGACCGCTTTGGCCTGCTTCCCGATGCGCTGAAGAACCTCTTCGCCGCCACCCGCATCAAGTTGCGCATCCAGCAGATGGGCCTCATAAAGCTGGATGTCGGCCATGCCAGCGGTTTTCTGCAATTCAGTGACAAACCGGAAATTGACTTCGCAACCATCATCAAACTGATCCAGACCCGCCCCGATGAATACCG
>Ga0209013_10003891_pt1 | contig 13160 bp, 10 predicted proteins | sample Cruoilmetagenom2_FD_187291 | JGI IMG/M metagenome (GOLD analysis project Ga0209013, IMG submission 187291) | Oil polluted marine microbial communities from Coal Oil Point, Santa Barbara, California, USA - Sample 2 (SPAdes) (version 2) | ecosystem: Environmental > Aquatic > Marine > Oil seeps ... | reverse complement strand
AATTCTGGTCGGAAAACACATTCAATTGTTTTTACGAATAAAACACTGCAGGAAGATAACCCCCCTGAACCAAAAAGAATCGAGTTGATAGCGAACCATTTTACGAATAATCTGGTCCAAACCGTTGTCTATCTACCCAGTTATCCTCTATATACTGATATTGATTTCATTTCCAAAATGATGATTGGGAAATTGGATCGATATTATGGTGGTATTTTCTTTTCGCCAAATAAGTATGTCAAAGTTTTACCTTATTGGTGGACCAGTTGGTCGGGAAAGATACCGGTAAAATCCCTTGTACCGGTTGCTGTAAATGTGTTCATAATCTCCTTTGGTATAACCGCTGCCAGACAGAAGGATAGAAAAACCGCTTATCTCCCCTTGCTTGCATATCTCGGGTATGTATTCATTTACTCTGTGGAGCGAGCTTCGGGGGGGCGATTTCTGCAGGAAATGGATTGGGTCTCTCTGCTTTATTTAAGCGTCGGGTTGGTTGCTATTATCAAAAAACTCCTTGGTCAATCCGAAAATAAAGTGGAACTGGATCAAATGGAAGCTCCGAAGGAAGGTTTACCCAGGAAAAGGCATTTACCCCCCTGGATTAACTATGGATTAGTAATAGCTGGGTTGTTCTTTATTGGTGCAGTTCCGGTGATGGTTGAATCCAGAACACAAACCAAATTTCCAGATGGATCATTAACCGAGATAACTGAAAAACTTCTGGTAGAAGATCAAGCGACATTATCTAGTGCTGAACAGTTATTGTTGAGGGATTTTTTACTAGGAGATGCACAAGCAATAATTGGATCGGCATATTATCCAAGATATTTTGATATTGGAGAAAATCTGAGAGATGTCCGCGCTGAGATTCTAGGGAAAATGCCCCAACGATATAGTTATCAGCGAACTGAATTTTATTTGATTGGAACAGATACGAATTGGGTTGTTCTGCCTAGATTTGAAATGCCAGGAAATTTACCCCATGGCAGTGAAGTGTTTGCACTTGGCTGCCAGCAGGATGGTGTACTGGATGCATTGGTGGTTATCCTGCTTGATGATGAAGGAACCATCCGGGATGTATATTGGAGGGATGGGGGAGGGAATGAGAATTTGTCATGCCCCCTTCTCTGGCCAGGTGATGAGCAGATAAGTACTATCTTGCAAGACTATGATGAACCACAGAAAATGAAGATTTGGTGATTTGTTATTAATGAGAATTGCGTAAAGAGGTTTTCTTGAAACATATTTTAGTGACAGGATCACACAGATCTGGGACCACATGGACAGGGAATATGATCGCACTTTCGGATCAGGTTCACTATATTTCCGAGATATTTAATCCTGAGCGGGACCCCGGGCGTTGTCTGGTTTCATTTCCGAAATGGTTTACCCATCTTCCCCTTGATGCTGGTGAACCATATTATTCGGCGTTGCAAGATACGATAGTTGGTCATAAATATCATCTTCTCCGGGGATTGCGGAGTACTCGGTCGCCGGGAGAATATAAAGCAAAAATAGCAGAATATTTGAAAAATCTAACTGCTTCCCGTAGACCAAATCTGAGATCCTTATTAAAAGATCCCATTGCCATATTCTCTGCAGAATGGTTGGCCGAAAGTTTTGATATGGATGTGGTTGTGTTGATCCGGCACCCGGCAAATTTTGTCAGCAGTTTAAAACTCCATCAATTCAATTTTCCATTTGAAGATCTTGGCAGTCAAGAGCGGTTGATGGTTGATTTTCTTGAACCGTTTAGAGAAGAGATTAGTTCTCCACCTGTTCCAATTATCAATCAAGCTATTTTGCTTTGGAGGATAATTTATTCAGTGGTAAATACTTATCGAGAAAGATATCCGGAATGGAATTATTTCCGTTATGAGGATCTAGCTCTCAATCCTATCCCTAGATTTCAGCAACTATTCAATAATTTGAAATTGGAATGGTCATCAGAGATAGAATTGAAACTCAGAAGTTATAGCAACACTGAAAATCCCACAGAGACAGACAATCCAATGAATATATACCGAAATAGCCAGGCTATGGTCAGTCAATGGAAACAAAGGTTGTCAGATCAGGAAATCAATTTAATAAAAGATTCTACGTCCGATGTTTGGCCTTTGTTTTACAAGGATAGTGACTGGTGAACAATAGTACTCCTGAAATTGTTTATATTGTTGGATCTGGTCGCAGCGGATCCACTCTGGTTGATATGGTCTTGGGAGCTCACTCAGCGATGTTTTCCCTGGGTGAGATTATTTCACTTCTTGATTATATAAAAGAGGACAAGGAATGTGCATGCCGTAAGAAATTCCATCAATGCCCGTTCTGGAAAGATGTTATTTCAGAATTTTCCCTCCAGTGGGGAGTAGATTTAATTAAGGATCCTGAAATGCTGGATCTTAAAATCATCGACCGAGGAAATAGATCCAGATTTGGTTATTTAATTGAAATTGGATCTCGCATAATCGACTTTAAGCCAAAACATTCATCTCGAAGAACAAATACCGATCGAGAAATTATTGAAAGAGCCCATGAATTTTATGATCTTGTTCGGAAGAAATCTGACACAAAAATATTGATTGATTCGAGTAAAAGTATCCGGAGATCTCTCCGCCTTTCCTGGAATCGACCGGAGGATTCGTTTCGATTAATATTTTTGGTGAGAGATGGAAGAGGAGTGGTTCATTCAAGAAGAAAACGGGAGATAATTGTGGATGAACCACAGGAAGTTGAAGGTGAGATTAGAATGGAGGAGATAAAACGCCCTGCTATACACCCTTCGCGATCGATGCTCCGTTATATTACTGCCTGGTTACAAGTAAACTTATCCACATACCTGGGATTGTTAACCATTCCCCGCAGGAACTGGATGATCCTCAAGTATGAAGATCTTTGCCACAATCCTGAAATGACACTTCAGCGTGTTTGTGAATTTTTGAATCTTGACTATGAGGCCGGTATGATTGATTTTAGACTTGCTGCTCACCATAATATTGACGGGAATCCTGTGCGATTTCGGAGTGGAGGAATTAAAATACCGGATGAAAAATGGAGAACAGGTTTAAATTCAACTGATCGACTATTATTTGGGAGCGTTGCTGGATGGTTGAATTACTTGTTTGGCTATAAATAATCTGAAATATCGAATTTGCTCCTCTCAAAATAATACAACTCGTTTTTGTCAAATAGTGAAGGAAAGATGATCAGACCTGTAATCTTCAGCCTTCAATATGATCATGAATTTCCAAAATATGAAGAGTAGGGGATACTAATTGGCTGCTTTGATCATCGCAGTATCAAGATCATCCTTTATGCGCTATAATCTTAATTTGACGCGGGATAACCCTTGTAATTTCTATTTATAACCAGAAACAGGGCTAGAAACTAATTATTATTATTATGAATAAACCAATTAATTTTAAGAAAGCAGTTAAAGAACCTGCTATACCCAATAAGATACTGATAATCCTTTCTAATCCTCGTTCAGGGAGTACCTGGTTGTTAGATGCAATGCGCTGCCATCCCGCGGTGGAAATGCTTATCAGCGGCATAATCTATACAAAATTGGGTCTGGTTGGCCGGCGATACCCCAGGGACCTGTCTGGAAGAAAAAAAGGGTCAACTCATATTGAAGTTAGGCCTGATATGCAGAAGAAAGATTGGGTTCCGATTTTCTCTATTAGCGATAAAAGTTACCGAATACCTGATGAAATATTAAAAAAACCATATGCTATTGAAAAGATCCATCCTCATTTCTTTCAACAAGACGTAAAGAATTTTTTGAACAACATCAATACTTTATTCCCACAAAATAATATAAAGTTTATTTATCTGGTTCGAGATCCTGAACAAACTTTTCGATCATATCTTGCTTATCAAGAAAGGAATCCTAACTGGAATTCAGGTAGAACCCAGGCTGATGTAGTGTCTCACATGGAAAAGACATATCAAAGCATTCGCGAAAGCGCTGAATTGAGACCGGGTTTGATTATTGATTACCAGGATATGGTGGGAGATTTTTCAGGGTCAATGCTCAAAATTTTTGAACACCTTTGGCCAGGGTATACTTCCATGAAAATTGGAGATACTGAACTCTTCCTTGCTGATATATTTACAGAAACGAAGCGGGAAAGCAGGAAATCCAGCCCTGTCTTCTTCAGAACGGCCATTGAGCGCAACGCCAGTAAATATGACGAAGATCATTCGTTTTTTAATGTCTACAAGAAGAATATCGATAATTGTATTGACCTGTATCAAACCATATTGGACAATAAACAGATCTGAAAGAGAAATAATGAAATTAATTCAAATAGGTGAAGCAAAGAGTGGGAATTACTGGTTATACACAATTTTAAATAATATTCTGACCCAGGGTTCACTTGAGCAAAAAAGTTTCATCAAGGCTCAATCCATCTATAAGATTGCTAAAACCTGGGAGTTGAGCTACGACAATCAGGCAGATATTGATGTCCTGGATATAGGCGCTGATGGTTGCTTTTACCGGATAAGTTCGATTTTCAGAATGCCAATTGAAGATATTTCTGAGTATATTTCCCAGACATCTCATGTATGGTCTCATTCCCCCTCTCACAGAGAGAGTAAAAATATATTACAACAATTTGACAAGATTGTTTATATTATTCGGGATCCACGAGATCGTGCAATTTCAGCGGCAAAGTTTCGTTTTACTCCCTATGGATTGAAATTTTATTCTCCCGCTGAACCCGATCCTGAATCGTGGTTAGAAAATCGTTTTGAAAGATTAATCAACAGGTGGGTAGAACATGTAGGAGGATATCTTGAACATGCGAATGAACAAAATATCCATGTCGTATTTTATGAGCGATTACTTCATTCTTTTGATCAGGAATTTTCTGCGTTGTTAGATTACTTGGAATTAGATCTCAAGGTAAAAGCTGTGGAGGAAATTAAGCAGAAAGTACACTTTTCTTCAATGCATGCGTTAAATCCCGGTCATGTTCGGAAGGGAAAGTCGGGCTATTGGGAAGATTCATTAACTGGCAAACAGAAGAGGATCACTGTACGTTTTGCGGCTCCCATGCTCAAATACCTGGGATATCCCCTATACAATCTCGACGAGGAAAATAATTTCCCAGAAATCCCTCAACGGATCAACCCTTCCCAGGTGCGGAACGCAGTTAACCATTCATACAGGGCTATGAAGCTTCATAAAATGGTTAACTTCATAAAAAGATAAATTTATGGAATTAATTAATCCGTTCCTTAGTTTGGATTATTAGAAACGGATCGTTTCATCCGGATATTTGAATGATGCAACAACCAATAAATAGAGTCCTGAAAGAAGCAAGATCTAAATCTCTTGATGCAGCCAGGTATATCAGGTATTTATCTCATAAACACGCCCCGATACTATTTGCTAATTCTTTTCCCAAAAGCGGGACGAACCTTCTGACTCAAATTTTAGCCGGTTTTGCTGAAGTTAACCTTTTTCATATCAATACTCGGGGCATAATCCTTACTTATCAAGGTGCGACAGGCGAAAAAAGGGCTGAAAGCGAAATTCTAGCCGATATCAAGAGAATTTATCCTGGGGAAATCGCCTGGGGACACATGCATGGGACACGGGCAATTACAAACTTACTTCTTCAAAGTAATTTTATTAATTTCTTTATATTCCGGGATCCGCGCGATGTAGTTGTCTCCCACGCACATTATGTGACAAATAAAGCTAATTCACATGTCCACCATGATTATTATCAGGAAAAATTATCCTCAATGGATGAGAGGATTTCAACAAGTATATTGGGTTTACCTGACCTGACAACTGAATTCCCAAATATTGGCGAACGATTTGATCCATACAGACCGTGGTTAGATTTCCCTGAGGTAATGAAACTCAAATTTGAAGACTTAATCCATGATAGAGATCAGACCCTTAATAACATGCTTGATCATATTGAAAGCAGGGGATATAAATTGAAGGTTTCAAGGTCCAGGGCTTTGGAACAGATGAACGCAGGGATAGCCCCGGCAGCCTCAAGAACATTCAGGAAAGGGAGTACTGGCGATTGGAAGGTACAATTTACTTCGGAACATAAAAAGATATTCAAATCAGTTACCGGAAATTTATTGGTAGAACTCGGTTATGAGGAAAATAACCAATGGTAATAAGATGATTGATAAACAGGATTCTATTTTTGGAATGACAAATAGAAATTTCATCTCCAAAGCGGGGAGATATCTGGGCCAGAGAGCAGTTCTGTTCCTGGAAGACATAGAATGGTATTTTAATCAGGAGGCCCAACAGAGCCGGAAACAAATAAAAAAATACAAGAATATCCACTGGGGAGATTCCTGTATAGTAATCGGCAACGGCCCCAGTCTGAAAACCATGGATTTATCTTGGCTCCGGGATAAATATACTTTCGGTTTGAATAGGATATATCTGATGTTCCCGGAACTGGGTTTTTCCACCTCCTATTATGTATCGGTGAATCGATTAGTCATTGAACAATGTGCTGATGAAATTGCTGGCCTGGCCATGCCGAAATTTATTGGATGGTATTGGAGAGAATTTCTAAAACAGTCCCCGGACATAACATATGTTCGGTATAAAAAGGATGATACTCTGGATTTTTCAACAGATCCTGGACATAGGATTTGGGAAGGGGCTACGGTAACTTATGTTGCATTGCAGCTGGCCTATTATATGGGTTTTCAGAAAGTCTATTTGATAGGAGTGGATCATCACTTCAATACTAAAGGCGAGCCGAATACAATCGTTGTAACAGAGGATTCTGATCAGGATCATTTTGATCCAAATTATTTTGGAAAAGGATTTCGATGGCATTTGCCCAACCTGGATCGTTCTGAAGAGGCCTACAGGATTGCCAAAGATTATTACGAGGCAGACGGGAGAGAGATCCTGGATGCTACTGTTAATGGGAAACTAGATATTTTCCCCAAAGTGGATTATCGATCCATAGAATGATTTCATCCATGAGATATTTAAATTTGTGAAATATGAACTCATCAGTCTCTAAATTTCCATCCCCGGCGTCATCCCAAACTAACTGGCCCTGGGTTCAGGAGCATAATCCCATTCCTGAAAGAATGCCGGATGGAACACTCTGGCCCAGAATTAGTATAATTACTCCCTCGTATAATCAGGGGGATTACCTTGAAGAAGCTATCCGGTCAGTTCTACTGCAAGGATACCCAAATCTTGAATATATCATCATGGATGGTGGAAGTAGTGATAGAAGTTTGGAGATCCTTGAAAGATATGATCCCTGGATCACACATTGGGAAAGCAAGCCAGACAAGGGTCAATCACATGCGATTAATAAGGGATTTGACGTCGCTACAGGTCAAATTATCGCCTGGATGAACTCTGACGATATGTATTTCCCCGCAGCATTAATGAAAGCTGCCGAGATATTCATTTCTCAACCGGGGATTTCGGGCGTGATTGGACAGTGTGGTCAAATGACTGAGGATGGTTCCCTTCTAAATGTTAGACCGGCTGTTGATTTTAATGCTGAACGGATATTGAAGGGAGGTAAAATACCAGGTCAGCCAGCTGTCTTTCTCAGTACAGATATAGTTAAAAATCTGGGAGGCCTGAGGGAAGATCTTTACTATATATTGGATTGGGAGTACTGGCTTAGGATTGGTTATAATTACCCCAACCGGGCGCAGACCATCGGCGAAATACTTGCCGTGGAACGCATCTGGGGTGGGAGAAAGACCCTGGAAGAAGCTGGGAAAGAATCAGCTCAGGAAAGAAGAAAGGTGTTTGATGATTATTTTGACAGCCCCGATCTGCCTTCCTACTGGATGGAAATTAAGCCAATTGCCTACAGCGAGACCTACTGGCGCCAGGGAAGAAGCCACCTTTTTGAGAATGAAAGATCCTCGGCAAGGCTTTCTTTTTGGAATGCATTTCAGCTCTCACCATCTTTCTCATCCTTTGTAAAATTGAGTGTTTATCTGCTTGGCTCCTTGATCGGATACAACACAAGCCGAAAGATCGCCCAATATTCTCCTGCTTTTTTGAGGGATTTATGGCATCGAAGAGATTAGGGCAGTAAATTTAATTTGTAAAGAATTATCAATCAATCGAGAAAAATTATGAGTGATACAAGCATAATCCCTCCCTTGAACGGAGATGATACTCCACCTCAGGTTGGGGTATTTCTCTCTGAACCACGGGGAGGGCATTGGAAGTATACAACGAACCTGCTTAATCATATTGAAACACCCTGCATACTTGTCACCTCAAATCCTATCCCTCAGGAAAAACATTGGTGCCTACCAATTCTTAAGTGGTCTCCCGGTCCGCACCGGACAATCGCTGCAAAGGGAAGGTTATTGCTGATCCATTTTCAGAATCTTGTCTCGTTATTACGGACAGCCCGAAAATATAAGATAAAAATGATCCATTTTCAGAGTTTTGAGCCAATTTCAATGGGCATTTTGTTACCCTTCTTTATGCTCCGATCCCGCTTGCTGTTCTCCGTTCATAATGTCTTACCCCATAGTTATTACACGCGCTTAACCAAACCTCTGGAAATTGGCTTCCGGAGATGGATTTTCCGACAGGCAGACCATTTGTTCGTCTTCAGCCGCTATGGGGCCGGGAAATTATCCAGGGAATTTGGCATTCCCTCACAGAAGATTACCTATCTTCCAATGGGTTGCCATGAACCTCTACCCAAACCTACCCCTCAAAGACAAAGCCGGCCTGATCAACCAACTTTCTTAATGTTCGGTGGATATCGCCCAAATAAAGGTTTTGAAGTCCTAAGAGATGCATTTCTAAAAGCAAAACAAGCCGGCTTACCGGGGAGACTACAGATCGCAGGATCTTATCCGCCTGAAATAGAATTGCATACCCTTGATCTCTTCCGCCAAAGAGAACTGGAAAACCAGATTTCTTTTATTAATAAATTCATCCCGGAGGACCAGATTGACGGGATTATGAAGTCTGCAGACTTGATTGTTATGCCGTATACAGGGTTTGAGAGCCAGAGTGGTGTAGTGTTTTTGGCTTATGCCTATAATTTGCCCTTGATTGTTTCCAGAGTAGGTGGATTGACCGAGGTTATCGAGAGTGATGGAACAGGTATACTTGTGACTCCAGGTAGTGTCGAAGAGCTTTCTGACGCCCTCATCTTTGGGTTTAATAACTATCAAGCATTGGTTGCTCATCAACCAGCGCTCTTGCTGTCCACAAAATATTCCTGGGAAAATATCGGTCGGGGGACGGATCAGATCTATGCCCACATAGCGGCGAACGCCACCTGATTCCTGGTTTAGGATCCCTTGCGAGGTTATTAGGCAGTCTTGGAAGAATTTCAACTCGGAACAATCTATCAGATTGAGGGTGAATACGAGATTTGTTTGGAAGGAGAGAGCATCCTCCAAATTCCTGATAAAATACTCCTGATAAGTGAATCATCTGGTATTTTCTTTTCAAATGATGTTCTGGGTAGAACGACATGACAGGTATTGAGAAAAAGATGAATAAAATTTGTGTTTTGGGCCTAGGCTACATAGGACTTCCGACCGCGGCAATGTTCGCGACTCATGGTTTTGATGTTTTTGGTGTGGATATCAATGATGATGTCATCTCTGTTCTTAAAAACGGGGAGATCCATATTGACGAACCTGGTTTAAAAACCCTTGTCCATGGAGCAATAAATTCAGGTAACTTGAAAATATTTTCGGAACCACAGGAAAGTGATGTTTTTATTATTGCAGTCCCCACACCAATAACGGATCAGAAAAAAGCTGACCTTGATTTTGTCTCATCTGCAGCTAGATCGATAGTCCCGTATTTACGCAAAGGGAATTTGGTTATATTAGAGTCAACATCACCTCCGCGGACCACAGTTGATTTGGTGCAGCCTATTCTGGAAGAATCAGGTTTAAAAGGAGCAGCTGATTTCTTCCTGGCATACTCTCCTGAACGCGTGCTTCCAGGTAAGATTCTTTATGAGCTAGTCCATAATCCGCGTGTTATCGGAGGAGTGAATCCTGCATCAGCTGAAAAAGGAAAAATGCTCTACCAGGGATTTGTAGAAGGTGAGATCATCCTGACTGATACGACCACAGCAGAGATGGTTAAGTTGATGGAAAACACCTACCGCGATATAAATATTGCTGCGGCAAATGAGTTCTCCAGGCTGGCCGCGAAGTTTAGTGTGAATATCTGGGAGGCGATCGAGATCGCCAACCTGCATCCTCGAGTAAATATCCTGAAACCAGGACCAGGCGTAGGCGGGCATTGTATAAGTGTGGATCCCTGGTTCTTTGTGGAGAAGGCTCCTCATTTATCCCAGCTAATCAATCAGGCCAGAATAACCAATGATAGTCAACCCGAATATGTCATATCTCAATTAATAGACGATTTTGATTCCTTAGAAGGAAAGACTTTCACTGTTCTTGGTATCACATATAAACCAAATGTGGATGATGTGCGCGAGAGCCCTGCTCTTGTGATCATCAAAAAGATCCAGGATTTAGGTGGGATCGTAAAAGCATTTGACCCTTACCTGATCCGAGAGATACCGGAGAATTCTTTCTTAACAGACAATCTTTCGGATGCGCTTTTAAATTCCCAGGGGATTTTGTTGCTTGTTCATCATCACCAATTCCTGGAATTAAAACCTGAGAATTTATCAGATAAGGTATTAAATAAGTATATTTTTGATTCCAGAAATGTAATTGATAAGAAGGCCTGGAAAGCTGAAGGATTTGTAGTGAGGATCCTCGGAGATGGCAGGGATGATTAAAGTCCTATCGATTTTTGGCACACGCCCAGAAGCTATCAAGATGGCACCTGTTATTCAGGAACTGCAGAAATATCCTGAATTGATAGACAGCAATATATGTGTGACTGCTCAACATCGGCAGATGCTGGATCAGGTATTGGGAATATTTAATCTTGTGCCAGATGTTGATCTGGATCTCATGCAAACGAATCAATCCCTAACTGAATTGACTGCCAGGGCATTATCTGGGCTAAGCAAGGTAATTGCAGATATTGGCCCAGATGTAGTCCTTGTCCAGGGAGATACTACAACGGTACTTGCAGGTTCTTTGGCGGCTTTTTACCAACAGGTTCCTGTGGGTCATGTGGAAGCTGGATTGCGGACTTATGATCGTTATAACCCTTTTCCCGAAGAGATAAACCGCAGACTAACAGATGGATTATCAACCTTCTATTTTGCTCCTACCGCAACTGCCCAGAATGCATTATTGAATGAAGGCATTCCACTGGAACAGATTTATCTGACAGGAAATCCAGTGATAGATGCTTTAAAACAGACTTTGCAAAAGGAACCGCCTGGAGAAGTAACAGATCTGTTAAAGAATATTAGTGATAATCGCATTCTCCTCTTTACAGCTCATCGGCGGGAGAATTTCGGGGTGCCTTTAACTAACTTTTGCCAGGCGATCCAAGAAATTGTCAGAAAATATAGAGATGTATCGGTGATTTACCCGGTTCACTTGAATCCCAACGTGCGAGATGTCGTTTTTGAACAGCTTGGTGGTCAAGATCGGATCCACTTGATTGAACCTTTGCCATACATTTCTTTCGTACACCTGATGAAGGCCTCTTATTTGATCCTGACTGATTCGGGAGGGATCCAGGAAGAAGCGCCTGCATTAGGAACCCCCGTATTAGTTCTCCGAAATGTTACGGAACGGCCTGAGGCAGTTGATTCAGGGACGGTGAAAGTTATCGGAACGGATACGGCATCAATCGTCATGGAAACCGGCCATTTATTAGAGGATCAAAATGTTTATCAAAAAATGGTTACTGGTGTCAGCCCTTACGGTGACGGGTATGCAGCAGAACGAATTGTAAATGTCCTCCTGGATTATTTTAATGGTTCATGATTTTTATTCTTATAAGTAAACTGAGCAGGTTGGGGGATATTTGATACTGGCTTAATAAGTTCCCAGTTTATTGCTAGATTATAATTACACGATGTGTGCACTATAATATCCAGTGATTTTACCCGGGTGATTTAGGAGGAGTTGTGAAGTACGATGTAGTTATTATAGGTGCATCCAGTGCGGGTTTATTTGCTGCGGGATTATTAGCTGAGCATGGAATGAATGTTGCTCTCTTTGAGAAAGAGATGGTGATCGATCCGACTCCACGAACCTACATTATTACTTCGGGTTTGTATAGGATAATACCGAATATCAATCCGGAACTCATTCGCCACAAACTCAAAACGATAATAATTCAAGCAAATGAACAGATTGCTGAGATTCAATTAACCTCTCCTGATATTGTCGTTGATCGTCGTGAGTTGATAAATTATCTCTCTAAGCGGGCTCAGGAAGCTGGGGTTGAGATTTTCACAGACAGCCATTTTTTAGGGTTGGATTCCAACCAGCCCTCTCCATATCTAAAGATAAAAATTAGCGGCGAGGAAAAGAAAATTCAGGGGGACTACTTGATTGGAGCTGATGGGATCAATAGCCAGGTGAGAAAAAACATTATTGAACATAAAATAACGGCAGTTCCCTTGCTGCAGGCCGAAATAGATCTTCCCAATGATTGGGATGATGAAGTTACGCAGGTCTGGTTTGATGTTAAAGATACAAGCTATTTCTACTGGTTGATACCGGATAAAAATAGAAAGGCGGTTGTAGGGTTAATCTCTGATCCAGGAAAGGATATCTCACGGCAGCTGACAGATTTCATGGAAAAGAATCACTTCAACCCGCTAAAACTTCAATCAGGCCAGGTGCCATTACATACTCGATCTATCCAGGTTGATGCAAAAGTTGGAGATCTGGAGATTTTATTTGTCGGTGATGCTGCCGGGCAGGTAAAGGTGACAACTGTAGGTGGGACTGTGACCGGGTTGATGGGAGGGAAGGCAGCTGCGGAGGCCATTTACAAAGGATCTTCTTATCAGAAGGAACTTAGCGATGTCATGCGGGAACTTGATCTTCACTTATTCATCCGGAAGTTGCTGGGAAAAATGTCGACTGATGATTATCAAAAACTTATCAGAGATATATCCCCTCCGGTTCAAAATCTACTGAGTTCCCATGACCGGGACGGCATGCGGTCGCATTTCTGGAAATTACCTCTGCTTCAGCCAGGTTTTATCCCGCTAGGGTTGAAACTTCTCCTGAAAACTTTC
>Ga0209013_10003890_pt1 | contig 13160 bp, 12 predicted proteins | sample Cruoilmetagenom2_FD_187291 | JGI IMG/M metagenome (GOLD analysis project Ga0209013, IMG submission 187291) | Oil polluted marine microbial communities from Coal Oil Point, Santa Barbara, California, USA - Sample 2 (SPAdes) (version 2) | ecosystem: Environmental > Aquatic > Marine > Oil seeps ... | reverse complement strand
GTGACGCAGCACTTTCGTCGTGTAGAACCACGCCGACGGCTGGTTGACGCGATAGGTGTGAAACTCCTTGACGTGGGGGAACTCGTCCGGGAGATCGCAGTAGCGACCGATCACGCCTCCGCCGTAGCCCATGACACCCACCAGTCCACCGTGCTTCCAGTGGCTGAGGTGCTCCTCATAGGACCGTTCGAGGATCCCGAGCACATCATTTGTCATCAGGTTGTGCCCGGCCTCCTTCTTGATTTCCTTGACAAAGCTCGGCCACGGCCCCTTCTCGAGCTCGTCAAGGAGCGGCGTTTTTCTCTTCGTTTCTGTCATGGCCACTCCTTTCCAAAGTGTTATCGGTGTTCCACGGCTTCTCGAACTCGCGGCCCAATGCACAATTTCCCCGCAACCTAACCGGTTCCATCGGGTGCAACCCCTGTGCCAGACGAGGGGCCAGGCGAAGATCCAGTAACTAAAAGAAAACAATACAGATCTCCTCACCGCCCGAGCTCGAACGGCAGACCGAAAAATTCACCCTGTTACATTTTCGTAACGCGCACGCCGGACAACGTCCGAGTTCGGAATTGTCATCAGCGTCCCTTCCTTGTTTTTTCGGGTGTTTTTTCGAGAGGAACCGAGTGAACCTCAGGAAGAACGGGGGCTGCGCCCGTCACGCCGAGGCGGTTCGATACCCAGGTCTCTGATCTTCCGATACAGCGTGCTGGGGTGGATCCCGAGCTCCTCGGCGGCGGCTCTTCGATTTCCATGGCTTCGGCGGAGGGCGTCGGTAATTTGCAGCGCTTCCATCGACCGGAGGGTCACACCCCCGCCTTTTCCCTTCCCAGAACCCGTGTGCCCGTACCGGAGTTCGGGTGGCAGATGGTCGATCTCGATATGCCCTCCACTGCAAAGGACGAATGCGTGCTCGATGATGTTCTCGAGTTCGCGTGCGTTGCCGGGGAAGTCGTGGTTCATCAGCAATGCCAACACCTCATCGGAGAGGCTGGCAACCTGCTTCTCCTGGAGACGATTGAAGCGGTCGATGAAGTGATCGACCAGAAGTGGAATGTCTTCTCGCCGCTCGCGCAGGGTCGGCAGCTCGAGGCGGATCACGTTGATGCGATAGAAGAGATCCTCGCGAAACGACCCCTTCTCGACCAGATCGGCGAGATCGCGATGGGTCGCAACGACCACGCGCACATCGACCGGCACCGGTTTGAGCGAGCCCAGCGGCTCGATCACGCGTTCCTGGAGAACACGGAGCAGGCGCATCTGCATTGCAGGGGAGACATCCCCGATCTCATCCAGCAGAATGGTCCCCCCGTCGGCGTATGCGAATCGCCCCTCCTTCTCCTTGCGGGCATCCGTAAAGGCACCGGCGTGGTACCCGAAGAGCTCGGACTCGAGCAGTGTGTCCGGAAGGGCGCCGCAGTTGATGGCGACGAATCGTTTATCTCGCCTCGGTGAGAGCTCGTGGATGGCACGCGCAAAGAGTTCCTTGCCGGTGCCGCTGGCGCCGTGGATCACCACCGTGCTGTCGCTGGCGGCGATGGCCGGGAGGACGCCGAAGAGGTCTCTCATCGCTGGGCTTCGCCCGATGATATCGCCAAGGGCGTAGCGGCCCTTGAGCTCCTTGCGCAGTTGTTCGACCTGGCTGAGGTCGCGAATGGTCTCCACCCCTCCGATCACGCGCCCGTTGTTGTCCCTGAGTAACGCGGTGGAGATGCTGACCGGAACCTTGCGACCCTTGCTGTCGATGATGACGGCGGTCCTGTTTTCCACCGGCTCGCCCGTCACGAGAGTGTGGCGGAGTGCACAAACGCTGTCACAGATACTGGCGCGGAAAACATCGCAGCAGCGGCGACCGATCGCTTCCTCGCGGCGAACTCCGGTGATCCGTTCCGCACCGCTGTTGAAGTAGGCGATGCGCCACTCGTGGTCGGTGGTGAAGACACCTTCGGCCAAGCTGTCCAATATGGCGCGCCCGATGCCTGGTTCGTCGGGGTTCATCTCAATCTCAGGGTGGAGTAAACCACATATTGGCGGGTATCCACAACACACCGGTGTGCAATACTGGGCGGCGGGACAAAATGTCTAAGCACAGCGTCGCACCGCACTCCGAGGAATCGACCGCTGGGCTCCCGACCGTTCGGCGGAATGCAAAAGCGGTCTACCTTGGCGCCTCTGTCGTCCTCGCAGTTCTGGTCGGCGTCTCGGCCCGATTCCTCACTCCGGTCGCTCTCGGGTTCGGACTGATCGCCGCGATGCTCCTGCTTGGGCTGTATCTCTTCACCCAACGGCGCGGGAGCGCCAACGGCCAGCCGATCACGACCCTGAGACGCGAGCTCGACCAGACCCGGCGCAGCTTCCAGCGCCTCTTTACGGCGGTTCCCTGCTATATCTGCGTGCTCAACCGTGACCATGAGGTCATTGAGGCCAACACCCTCTATCGCGATGAGTTCGGAGCGACAGACCGCTCATTGTGTTACGAGGTTTGCAAGCACCGCACCACCCAGTGTCCGGATTGCCAGGTCGACGAGACTTTCGTCGACGGTCAGATCCACTCCAGCGAGGAAACCCTCATCACCCGGGACGGACGACGGATCAATGCGGTCGTCTACACCCAGCCGGTTTTCGACGACGACGGCGAAATCTCCGCCGTCATGGAGGTCTTCACCGACATCACCGAGGTCAAACGACTCCAGCGTCAGCTGGCTCTGACCGGTCGAGCGGTGGCCGGCATGGCCCACCGGGTCAAGAACATCCTGATGGGTCTCGAGGGAGGCATCTTCATCGTCAACGATGGTCTCGAGACCGACGACCGAGGGGCCGTTGCAGAGGGCTGGGAGATGGTGGAGCGCAACGTCGAGAAGGTCTCCGGGATCGTCAAGGACCTTCTCTACTGTTCGAAGGAGAGGGAGCCGAGCTTCGCCCCCGATGTCTGTCCGCACGACATCGTGCTCGACGTCGCCGAGCTGTTCGCGAGCCGCATGACGGGCGAGAAGATCGAAATCCTGACGGAACTCGGAGAGCCGCGCCACCGCGGCATATTCGATGCGGAAGGGATCCACAGCCTGCTCTGCAACCTCGTCGCCAACGCGATCGACGCCTGCCGCTTCGACCCGTCGGAGAACAAACAAAGCCACACCGTGATCCTCCGCTGCCGACAGAACGGAGACGGCTCGACAGTGCTCGAGGTGGAAGACGACGGGGCGGGAATTTCGGAAGACCTGAACTCCAAGGTGTTCCAGGATTTCTTCTCCTCGAAGGGCGTAGAGGGCACCGGAATCGGGCTGCTGGTTGTCCAGAAGGTGGCGGAAGAGCACGGAGGGAACGTCACCTTCGAGTCGAAGCAAGGTGTAGGCACCACTTTCACGGTAGTCATTCCCGGTGACGGCGGGGGCGGCCCTTTGTCGGGGCCGGCGACCAACCAGCCGGAAACCGCCGGGGCCTGATCTATCAGGCGTCTCCGAGCAGACTCTTGACCTTTTCGAGGAAGGCATCCCGGTCGATCGGCTTCTCGACCAGAGCATCGGGCTGAGGAAGCTCGCCGAGATCTCCGAAGAAATCGTCCAGCCGCGTGAGCCCCGTCAGCACGACAATCGGGATGGACCCGGTCTTCTCCGATCGGCGCAGACCACGGTAGGCCTTGATGCCGGACTTCTTCGGCATCAGGATGTCGAGGGTGATGAGGTCGGGCCGGTGGGCTTCGGCCAGCCACAAACCCTCCTCCCCGTTTTCCGCTGTCTCGGTGTCGTAGCCCGCTTTCCGGAAGAACGCTTCCAGGTAGACCCGCATGTCCTTTTCGTCGTCGATGATCAGGATTTTTTGTGCCATGATCTCAATCTCCCCCGCGCCAACTACGCTTCATCCCCGAGCGCGGCGCGCGCCTCGGGCGTGTCGATCCGGCGCAGAACCTCACGGATCGGTGTCCGCAGGCTCGGGTTGTCCAGCGCGCGGATGATGCAGTCGACCAGATCCGGATCTGAAAGCGCTGCGAGCTCCTCGGTCGCGCAGCTCGACAGCTTCGGATTGGCGCTGCCGAGCGCGGAACACAGGTACTCCACGGCCAGGCCACCGGTTTCACTTCCCGTGCGCGCGATGGTTCCCAGCGCCCGGAGCGCCTTCTCGCTGCGTCGAAATCTGCCGATCGCCCGCACCCCCCGAAGTCCACCGCCGTAAGCCTCGACGAGAGCCTGCACCGCCTTCTCACTCTTGCGCTTCGGCTCCTCAATCTCGGCCACTTCCGCGAGATAGGACTCGTCGGCGAAGTACTCCACCGCCATCCTTCGAACCGCCGCGCCGTACTCCGGATCCTGCGCGATCGACTCGATGATGCGGCGGTCGGAGATCTTCGAGAAACACATGCCGATGAGCTCGATGTTCCCGGGCGCCTTCAGCAGGTCGGCCACGACCCCTTGGGAGAAAATCCGTTCCACCGCAACCAGCCGAACATCCAGAGACTCGGCATCTCTCGCGACCTTTTCCAGGTGCAAATCGTCACCGAGCCGCGACACCGCTGTCAGTCGCACCCGTGGCGAGTCGTCGGTGCACGCCACGTTGATCAGCACATCAGGATCGCTGAGCTTTGCGACCGCCGACATCCGAACCCTCGGGTTCGAGTGCTCATGATCCCTCTTCTCCAGGACACTCATTGTCGGCCTCCTTTCTCGAGCGGGAATAACCGCCCGACATTCGATTCCAGCCTAGCCCGCATATCTCACCAGCTTTCTGCTACAGCCGGCGATGAACCGCACCCAGCAGTGTTTTCTCGCCTCGGGGTGCTCGACGTACTGTCGAGTACGCGCTCCGCGCCCCTCAGGTCGAAAACCCCCCTGGGCACGGCACCTCGCCGCCCTCGCCACGAAACCCGGTGAGATATGCGGGCTAGTCAAACGCGTGACCACCAAAAATTGAATGAGCATCATCATTTTGCCGTCACTCCAAGGCACGCGCCACCGTCGCGGTGAACTCTTCCGGATCGATGGGCTTGTCGAAGACCGCAAAGGGTTTGCTCACCGCGAGGTGCCGTCCCGCCAACCCGCTGACCACGATGATGGGGATCGTACCAAGCTCCTCGTCCTTCTTCAGACGGCGGTAGAAGTCGGTGCCGGTCTGCTCGGGCATTTGGAGATCGAGGATCACCAGATCGGGCAGCTCGCGACGCACGATCTCGAGCGCCTCTCGCCCGTTCACCGCCGTCAGGGTCTCGTACCCCTCTTTCTTCAGGACCGCGGTCAGGAAGGTCCTCACATCGGCTTCGTCGTCAACAATCAAGATCTTATGCGCCATCGCGGCCTCCATCCGATGAATCAACCCGGTTTTTCATTTTTTTCACGCTCCGTCAGGTACCTCCAAAAAGAAAGGAAGACGAGGAGGAAGACGCCGATGAGAATGTAGGTCACTCCCTCCGTGTGGGTCAGAAAGTCGACCAGGGTATAGAACATCTATCCCTCCTCAATGCATCGCCGGGAATTCCGGATGCTCATACATGATCGGCATACGGTTCGCGGCCCACCGGAACACCACCACGGCGAGAGTGATCAGGGAGACGGTCACCCAAATCTCCGTCCACGCCGGCGCGTAGCGCATCTCATGGGGCACCTTCCAGTTGAAAGCGATGAAGGTGACGTTGAAGCGGTTGAGAACGACGCCGATCACCGTCAAAGCTGCCGCGACCCTCGCCAGCCCCAGCCGCCGCTCGCGATAAGCCACCGCAAACAGGATGCACGGCACAACGACAAACCCCATGATCTCGACGAGGTACCACATACCCCAACTGGTTCCGAGGAGTCGCCATTCGTTCTCCAACGACAGGGCAACCACCTTGACCGCGATGTAGGTCGCGAGGACCACCGCCCCGCCCTTGGCAAGGCCGAAATTGATGCCGCGGAACTGCTCGTTGGAGATCTGCACCTGGTGGTGGAACGCCCGGTGTGAGAAGAGGCCCTCGATGATAATCATGGAGATACCGGCCGCGACGGCGGAGATGAAGAACTGGACCGGAATATGCGGCGAGTACCACAGGGGGTGAAGCTTGGTCGGCGTCACCATGTACATTGCGCCGAGCGTTGACTGGTGCATGGTCGACAGGATCAGCCCGAAGATGGTCAGCACGATGGTCAATTGCCCCACCAACCGCCTCCACCACTTCAGTCCGAGCCACTCGAAGACAGCTGGCGTGGTCTCGATGAGGAGCACCGTCAAATACAGAGCAACACACAGGGAGACCTCGAAAAGCGGGGATGTGGGCCCGGCCTGCTTGATGAAGGGGAAAGGGAGCCGCCAGGGGCGTCCGAGGTCGGCGAGCAGGCCCAGCACCACCAGGGCATAGCCGAGGAACCCCGTGAGAAGAGCGGGCCGGACAACCGGGCTGTACTCCTTCATCCCGAACAGAAAAACCGCCGACGAGATGACAAACCCCCCGGCCGCAAGAGCGACCCCGGCCATGACGTCGAAACCGATCCACAGACCCCAGGGGTTGGTGTTTGAGAGATTGGTGGTGGAGGCCAGGCCCGTGGTGAAGCGGATCGTGAGAATGATGGCGCCACCGAGGAGGATGACACCCGTTACCAAGTTGAAGGGAGTGAAGATCCCACCCCGCTCGTCGCGTAGCGTAGCCTCGCTCATGACGAGCCCTCCTTCTGCTGCTCGGCGAGCGCCTTGCCGACCGCTGTCTCGACCGCCTTCTCCCTTTCCTTCTTCGCCTTCTCCGCGGCCTTCTGAAGACCGGCCTTCATCTCCTCCTGCGCCTGCTCCCGCGCCTCGCCCAGAGCGGTATCGAGCTCCTGCTTGGCGAGCTTGTCCTTGCGCCGGGTGAAGGCGTAAAACGCCGCCAGCAGGCCCGGGTAGATGGTCACGATCAAGGGGACCACCGACAGGTAGCTGGTTCCAATGGCGGGCAGCGATTCGTGGGTCACGCCTTCATTGAGGTCGAGCTCGCTGAAAGGAATGCCGGAGAGCATCAACCAGCTCGTGCCCCCGAACTCGTGCTCGCCGAAGACGTGGTTGATGTAGCGATCGGGGAATTTGCGGATCCGCTCACGCGCAACCTCGATCAGGTCCTCGCGCCTGCCGTAAGTGATCGCTCCGACCGGACAGGCGTCGGCGCAGCCCGGGTTGAGACCCTCCTTGATCCGCGGGTAGCACATGGTGCAACGCAGCACCTGGGGGTCGATGGGGTTGTCGTAATCGTAGGCGAGGGCATAGTAGGGACAGGCCATGATGCAGTAGCGACAACCGATGCACACCTCGGGGTCATAGAGGATGGGTCCCTCGGGAGTCTTGGTGAAGGCGTGCACCAGGCAGACCGCAGCACAGCACGGTTCGTTGCAGTGCATGCACTGCAGCTTGCGGTACACCGGCGGCTTGTCATCGTCAGCTTCTTGATACCGGTTGACCACCGTGAAGGCGGTGTCGGTCGTACGGCGCACCGTGGTGAAGACCGACTGATCGCCGATGGATTGGCTGGGCTTCGGCTGGGCGTTGACCTCGGCGCACGCCACCTCGCAGGAGCGGCAGCCGACGCACAGCGTGGTGTCGTGGAGGAGCCCGTAGCGACCTGGATATCCCTCGAAATGTTCGATCGTGCCGGCCTCGGCGGAGCTTGTGGAGAGCGCTCCCGCGCCCGCCACCAGCCCACCGACGAACCCGCGTCTCGAAATGGTCATGACGGCATCTCCTTCACGGCGTGGCAGTCGGTGCACCCCTGCTTGTCGATGCCCATCCGTTGGTGGCAACCGATGCACTGGCGGTGGTAGGCCACCTTCAGCCTCGGCCTGTCCAACGTGGCCTGCGCCACCTCGCCGTGGCAGGCCCGACAGGGCGGCGGTCGCTCGGCGTCCGGGGAGTTGTGGTGGCACCCCTCGCAACCCGTCTCGACATCACCGTGCAGCACGCTTGCCAGTCGCGACTCACGGGTGGCCTTGTCGAGGCGGGCCACGATCTTCCGGTGCGGCATCTTGGAACCCTCGTAGCTCGAGCTCATCACGTCGATAACGAGGGTCTCCGGGAAATCATCCGACGACACAGGGAGGACGGCGAGCTTCGTTGCATCGGGAACGGCAACGGGCATCTCCATTTCAGGCGCCGGCCGGGGGCCGGCGTGGCAACGCGCGCAGGCCGAACCGCCGGATTTCGCCGGCATCCCGCCGTGGCATCCGACGCAGCCGCTCGTCTCCTGCTCAACCCTGTGGCAGCCGATGCAGCTCCACTGTGAGCCGGCCGCGTGATACGCCCGCTCGAGGGTGACCTTCCCGCCTTCGGCCGTCCCGCCCACGGTATGGCAGTCACGACAGGGCTTGAGGTTCTCATGGTGACAGGAAGTGCAGAAAGTGGTCCGCGGCTCATGGGCCTTGTGATCGAACGCCACCAGCTGCGACACGCCATCCGGACGGTGGACCCACATCTGATCGGGCTGGCCGCGCACCAGGCGCGGGATTTCCTCGAGCTGCTTGATCTCGCGCACTGTGGCCGCATCGTGGCAGCCGACGCACTCCACCGGCCCGCCGTCCAGCTGCCGGCGGGCGCGGTCGAGGTGGCAGGCGATGCACTGCCGGTGAGCGGCATTGGCCAGGGACAGGTTCTTCTCGACATCAACCGCCCCGTGGCACGCACGGCACGCCTCTTCCTTGCCCTTCTCGTACCTCAGCTTCTTCTCCACCTCGTCATAGACGTGGTGGCATGTGTCGCACTTTTCCGGGAAGGCACGGACGTGGCGAGCGTGGAGCGAGTAATCGAAGGCCATCGCCGCTCGCTCCGACTCTCCCGGCGCACGCCGCTGGTGGCACTCGCCGCAGGTGACCGGTCCGGCCTTCAGACCCTCGGTGGCACGCTGCACGTGGCAGCTCATGCACGTGTCGTGAAAGACGTCGATCAGACGTTCTCGTTCGTTCACGTTCAGGGTGGCGGTCAGGGCCGGGGTCAGGCCCTTGTCATCGACGGTATGACATTTTTCGCAACCTTCAGTCTTGAGGGCCTCGGTGTGAGCGGCATGGTCGAACTCGACGGCTGGACGCTGCATGGCGCCGAGCTCTTCGGGAAACTGCATCGCCACCGTCGCCGGCGGAATGCCTCGGTGCGCCGACTCTGCAGCGACCGCGGGAACACCAGGAGCAAAGCCGATAAGTACGAGGCCGGTTGCCAGGAGAGGTACGATTTTCGCGGTCATCGTCATTCCTCCCCTCCGCCATCCGGCATCTCGATGGTCTTGACCAGCAATTCGCTGATGAAGGAGACGTGGGCGCCGAGCTTGAAGTGACCGATGATGTCCTCGATGCCCGAGTGGCAGTTGTGGCACGGGGTGATCACCGTGTGCGCCCCGGTCTCGGCGATCTGTTCCGCCTTCACCCTGTTGCTTTTCATCCGCGACAATTTCCACGGGGGTCCACAGTTTATGAGGCCGCCGCCGGCCTGACAGCAGTAGTTGTGCTCGTAGCGCGGCTCCATATCGCGGAAGTCCTCGCAGATCTCGTTGATCACGTACCGCAGCTTGGTGTGCAGCCCGCGGCCGCGGACGATGTTGCAGGGGTCCTGGACGGTCACCGGTTCTTCGATCTTGCGGGCGATCTTGAGGCGACCGCTTTTCAAGAGCTCGTAGTAATACTCGACCGCGTGAACCATGGGAATCGGCGGCTTGGTCCAGCCCAACCACCGCGGCCCGTCGTAGACCGCGCCGCGGTAGGCGTGGCCGCACTCTCCCATCACTACCCGCTTGACCTTGAGCTGCATGGCCCGTTCCCAGTGCAAACGCTCGACCCGGCCCATGGTTTCGAAGTCGCCCGAGTACATGGCCATGTTCGAGTTGTCCCAGCCGTCGGTCGACGGCATCGTCCAGTCGGCGCCGGCAACCTTGAAAATGATGGCCATGTTGGCGATCAACTGGGCGAGGATTTTGGGTTCGGGGCCGATGATCGAGTACATGATCTCGGCGCCTTCCTTGTCGAGCGGAATACGGGTGCCGGCAAGCTCGGCCTGGGCATCCTCCTCCTGCCACATGAGCGTGTCGATCCAATCGTCCTGCTGGACCCACATCTGGTTCATGGTCACCGCGTGGCTGTTGGTCGTGTCTTGGAGGTATTGCGGGACCACTCCCAGGAGATTGAGGATCCGGCGCACGGTCATGATTTGGTAGGAGATGTCGATCCCGAACGGACAGTACATGCTGCAGCGGCGGCACGCACCACAGTCGATGAAGGCGATACGGGCCGCGTTGTGGAGGAACTCGCCGTCGACCTTCCCCTTACGCTTGACCATCTCCCACAGCGTGTCCTTGACCTTGGCCACCGGGGCATAGTCCGGGTCGCCGTCCCTCGACACGTAGCTCTGACAGGCTTCCGCGCACAGACCACAGTGAACACAGGTCTGGAGATAGACCTCGAGCCGGGCCGCCGACTCCTCGGTGAGCACCTTGAGGATGGTCCGCTCGATCCGATCCGGCGTCAGCTTGGCGATGCCCTCCTCGACCCCGGGATCCATAATCTGAATGTCCTGAAGATCAGCCATGCTGCCTACTCCTAGCCCGCATATCTCACCAGTCCCTGGAGTGGCGTACCGCGCCGAACTCGCTCCCCATGTAAGACCTCGTGAACACGAACCACGCCATGTGGATAAGCCGCGTCCATGGGATGAGCAACAACCACAGGGCTCCGCTTGCGATGTGGACAATGAGCATCGGCCGGTAGGGCAACCACTGATGATGGGCCACGAAACCGGTTGCGAACGGCGCCATAACGAGAAGCGCGAGCAAATAGTCCGACGCGTAGCTGACGTTCCGCACCTCTGGCCGCACCAGCCGTCTGACCATGAAGAACAGGCAGGCGAAGATCACCACCAGGGTCATAACGTTGGCCACATTCTGCGGCAGGCTCCACCACCTCACACCCCATGATTCCTGCCACAGGACGGCATGACCCATGAGAAACAGCGGAGTCACCAGCACACAGATGTGAAAGGTGTACGACAGTAGGGTGTAGAAGGGCCGCATCCGCATGTTGACCCCCGCGAAGGGGATCACCCAGTGGAGCAGCGACCTCAGGCCGTACTTGGCGTCGAAGGTGGGGTATACGACCCTGTCCTTCCTCGCCAGCAGCGCCATCGCGATGAATCGGTAGGCCATGCCACCGAAGAAACCGATGAAGGCGATCCAGACCAGGGGGCCGCGAACCAGCTCGTACATGCTCCCTCCCTCGATCAACCCGGAAAGGCGGTGTCGGACTCGACCACCTGGCGGAAGTAGACGCCGTCGTCGACCGCACGAATGAGCAGTCGTTTTCCGTCGGGGCTGAGAATGGGTTCCCACAGCGCCTCGTACCACGGGCTCCACACCGAGCCGTCGACCGCGACGGCAAAGCGTCCCTCACGCTCCACCTTGGCCAGCACCCGATCGCCGGCAGGCGTGAAGACAGGGTTCCACACCATGTCGAAGTCGTCCGCCCAGACCCGGCCGTCCACCGCAATGCTCCACGCCCCGTTGCTCCTCACCCCCGCCGCAACCCGTCTGCCGTCGGGTGAGAAAATTGGCGGCAACACGAGATCATTGAAGGACGCCCGCCAGGGTTGGTCGTCGACGGCCACTGTCCAACTGCCGAAGCCGGGCGCCACCACCGCCGCGATGTGCTCGCCGTCCGGACTCAGCCTCTGATTCCACAGCTGCAGGAAGCGCCCGTCCCAGATCGGGCTGCCGTTCTCGGCGATCGTCCAGGAGCCGTTCGAACGAACCGGCGCCAGCAGCCCTCCCCGAGAGGGGCGAAACACCGGCTCCCACACACAGCCGAATGTGTTCTCCCAGGGCACAGCGTCCTCGGCAATACTGTAGTCGCAGATGTCCAGGCGAACCTCGGCGGCCACGTGGCCGTTGTCGGGGCTGATCGCCGGTCCGTAGACGTTGATGAACTTCCGTTCCCACGGGATGCCATTGACCGCAACGCTCCAGGTCCCCTCCATGAACTTGAAGATGTCGGCCTCGGCAAGAGGTTCCACCTGGACAAGGGCCGCCACCGTGCCGCCGTTGTCGCTGACGGCGAGGCCCCTCGAAGAGTGAAATCTCTGCTCCCAGGCCTGGCCGTTGACCGCGACGGTGTACTCCATGTTGTCCTTGATCTGGACCGCGATCACGCTTCCGTCCCGGTTGAAGCTGGGGTTCCAGGCGAACTCCCACCGTTCCTCCCACAGCTCACCGTCGATCCCCACGGTCCACTCGTCGTCGACTCTCACCAACGCGGTCAGACGCCCATCAGGAGCGAAATGAAGATGCCAGGCCTTCTCGTACTCACCCTCCCAGAGCGATTGGTTGACCCAAACCCGAAAGGTTTCCGGAGCCGTCAAGACCGGTACCGCGATGCGCTCGCCGTCGGCACTCACCACCCACTCGTGAACATCGACGAAACGGTTGTGCACCGCGCCGAGGTCGCTGATGAGCCTCTTGCCCAACTCCCAGTCCCAAGCTCCGTTGTCGAGCATCGAACCGCTCCCTTCTTCACTTCGCTCGCCATGACGCAACCGCCGTGCCACATCGAGGCATTTCGAGAAAACTCCACTAACTGTTGTGTTATGAGTAGATACGGCGAGGATCGAAGCGGAAGCGAGGTCTATATGATTGCAAATTGCAATGTTGTTCGGGCAATGGAATCGCATATTGCGATGATGGGTGTGAGGGTTTTCTGGAACCATCCCCGGCGAAAGCGGAGCGCTGTGCGCTGCTGACTTCAAAGCGGTCTTCCGTCATCGCGCTCCCCGAGAGAGCCCGGTGTCGGCGATCGGATGACCTATCGCGAGGTGAAGATCAGCGTTCCCCTCGCCCGAATATCATCGGAGAACCCACGCGCTCCCCATCAGATCGCCGCACCCGGCACGTCCGGTCATCGCGCCCTTTCTACAAGCACTCTGCCCGTGAGGATGCCAGGCACGCCGATTCGCTGCGATGCGACCCTGAATCTACCGCGCGCTCCCGCGAATCGGGATGCCAGGCACCTCCAGTCATCGCGCCCAAGCGCGGGCAGTTCGGTCCAATACCCGTGATTGAGATCTCGCGCCGGAAATTCCTAATTCGAAATCAGTGCCACTCCCAGTCGATGAACCCCGGCTGCACGTTGGTCATTGCGTTGACCACCAGCTCGACCAGACCGCCGTAGTAGATGCCGGCTTTCTCCCATGCATCGTAGTACTGAATGATGTCG